>Ga0209746_1000157_pt1 | contig 35855 bp, 35 predicted proteins | sample BarGraNGADG00211_3_FD_184496 | JGI IMG/M metagenome (GOLD analysis project Ga0209746, IMG submission 184496) | Arctic peat soil microbial communities from Barrow, Alaska - Barrow Graham LP Ref core NGADG0011-211 (SPAdes) (version 2) | ecosystem: Environmental > Terrestrial > Soil > Wetlands >... | reverse complement strand
CCCGCCGTACCCGGTGACGGAAGACTCACCGACGGACAGGCCGATGGGGTGGTACGGGCGGCACAAGAAAGCGTGCGAGCAGCTCTGCTGGGATTACTTCCGCGAGCGGGGGCTCCAGCTCACCATGCTCCGTCTGCCGACGATATGCGGGCGGGGCTACTACGCAAGGATCGACCTGCTGCGCGGCTTTGACTGGTTGATCGCCAACGGCCCGGTACTCTGGATCGGCGGTCAGCAGTTCAATGGAGATTTCCTGTGGATCGACGATTGTGTCGACGCCTTCCTGCTGGCAGGCTCGAAGGACGAGGCCGTCGGAGAGGTGTTCAACATATCCTGCGCCGAGCCGAACACCTCGCTGGAGATAATACAGGCGGTCATGGACGCGGCGGGCAACACGCGCAAGATCCGCCTGGTGCCGCCGTGGATGGTGTGGCCCACCGCAAGGGCGGCCTGCAGGCTCAAGATCATCGACATGCCGGCGGAGCAGCTCGTGTACCTTATGTGCGACTACCACTTCTCCATTGAGAAAGCGACTCGCCTCCTGGGGTACCGGCCGAAGATGAACGCCGCGCAGGCGGCCGCGGAGCTGATGCTCGGCTACATGGAGGACCGCGACAGGTTGAGGGACAAGGCCAGGACTTATTGAACCGGCACGCTAGTAGCCCTCTTCGTAGGGCTTGATGTCGAGCACCGGCGTCCCGTCGATGGCGTCCAGGTCCCGGACCGTGAGCGCGCTCCCCTCCACCGAGAGGAGCCTGACTACCGCCAGACCTATCGGATTCGGCCTGTACGGAGACCTGGTGCCGAAGACGCCGCGCTCCGGCCTCGTGGTATCGCCCCTGGGATGGATGACGAGCCTGAAGCCCTCGGCTCTGTCGAAGACGAATATCACGTATAGCCGCTCGTACGAATCGATCCTGAAGAGGCCGTCGGTGTACTCTTCGAGGAGTCGTATCCTCGAGACGGTGTCCTTGAACACCTGCGGGTCGTGTTGGATGTCCTTGAAATCGCTTTCGACATATCCTATCGGCTCGAGGTCCACCGTGGCCCTCCTTCCGCCTCGCGGCGTGTCGAACTTCAATACGGTCGTCCCGTCTATTATCATAGTCCCAGGGCACGGCGTTCGGCCGTGTCGCCGCACCCATCATGAAAACAGGTGACGAGATGAACGATAGAGTTGGCAAGACCCGCGCCATAGGCCGCCGCGAGCTCACCGCCATCATCGCGTGCGCGGTGGCCGTGATCCTGCTGGCGGCCGGTGTCGCTGTCGCGTTCATAGTCAAAGGCGGGGCCCCGGCCGTGGGGCTCCCGACCACGGAGGCAGAGCTTCGAGCCTCGGTCGCCGGGGCCGAGGAGTACCTGACCTCGCGGGGAAAGGAACTCGCGGGGGGCAAGACCGCCGGGCTGCCCGTCTATTCTGTCGAGGCCAGGCTGGACAGTTCTTCGAGCGCCGTCGAGGGGGACGAGACGGTGCTCTTCAAGAACACCTCGGGAGCCGGTCTCTCTGAGGTCGTCTTTCGCGTATACGCGAACGCGCCCACTGTGCGCGGCCCGGGCGCCGACGCTGCCAGCATCGCTGACGCGACGTCCGACGGGCGGGCGGCAAAGGCCGTGCTGAACGGATCGGTCCTCAGGGTGGCGCTTCCGGAGCCGCTGCCGGACGGCTACACGGTCGTCGTAGGGTTCACCTTTTCGGAGAAGGTGCCACGCGTCGCCACAGGGGTCAGCTCACTGGTGCCGGGGTCCGGCTCCACGGGCTACGGGGTGTTCGGGCGAAGCGAGAGCGTGTACGACCTCGGCTATTTCATCCCGCAGGTGGCTCCGATGCGGGACGGGAGATGGGACACCGCGGAAGTGCCGGTTTTCGCCGACACGGCGACGTTCGGGTGCGCCTATTTCAACGTGGCCTTCGACGCGCCGGACGATCTCGTGGTCGTCGCCCCCGGCGTGAAGACAGCGGAAAAACGGGGCGGAGGCAGACGGGTCGCCCGCTTCTCCGCCGGGCCGGTCCGGGACTTCTCGGTGCAGGCAAGCCCCGATTACAAGGTCGCGACCAGGAAGGTCTCCGGCAGCACCGTCTATTCCTATTACCTGCCCACTTCCGTCGACGCCGGCAGGAAGGTGCTCGACTTTGCCTCCCACGCGTTGGAGCAGTACTCCAGGCATTTCGGTCCCTACCCCTTCAAGAGCCTCAACGTATGCGAGGCGCCGCTCGCGGGGGGCGCCGGCGGCATGGAGTTCAGCGGGCAGGTGCAAGTGGCGCAGGTCCTGTACGGCGAGCTCGGGTTGCAGGAGCTGGGCATCCCCCAGGACCTCAAAGACCTGAGCCAGGGACTCGGCGACCTGCTGGAGCCGCTGGCTGGAGCCGCGCTCGGCGACACGCTGGAGTTCACGGTCGCGCACGAGGTCTGTCACCAGTGGTTCGGGATAGGCGTGGGGAGCGACTCGGTTGGTCACCCCTGGCAGGACGAGTCGCTGGCCAACTACTGCACCGTCCTCTACTTCAAGTGGCAGCACGGCGAGGACGCGGCGAAGACCGCGGTCCAGGAACAGCTCGTCCTGCCCTACGAGGCGATGGGCCTGACCGGCGGCGGCGGCGACCTGCCCGCCGACTCACCGGTCTCCAGTTTCAAGAACCAGGAGCAGTACGCGGGGGTCGTGTACGGCAAGGGGGCGCTGTTCTTCGGGGAACTGGAGAAAAAGCTGGGCCCGGTCGCCTTCGACAAGAGCCTTCGCGATTATTACGCCGACTATGTCTTCGCCATGGCGACGCCGGCGGACCTGGTGGCGGCCTTTGCCGCGAACTCGAAGGACGCGGCCGGGGTCGCGTCGCTGCACCGCCGCTGGATACTGGAGGCGCACGGCGACGAAGACGTCTCGGCCGTCGCACCGGGCGCCGGCCCGCTCCAGGACCTGCTCGACTCTCTGAAGGGCAAGCTCGGCGTGGACCTGGGACCGCTCAAGGACTACTTCGACCAGCTCAAGGAGCAGGGCGGGATGGACATGGGTCCGCTCAAAGACTTCCTCGACGACCTGCAGAAACGGCTCCAGCAGGACCAGGGCTCACCCTCGCCGCAACAGACCGCGCCAACCCTGCCGAATAGCCAGCCTTCGCCGGTCATCTAGCGAGTCGTCACCGCCACTCGAACGTGAAGCTGGATCGCCGGGGGCCGCCCCGGACCGATGCGCCGGCCAACCGCTCGCCCGACCTTTTCTCGAGGATGACCTCGGCGGGTCCGCCCGACGCGCTCACCCGCGCCGAAGGGTGAGTGCGCAGGCGACCGGGTTGCAGCTCGTCGTCGGCCGGCACGGCCAGCGCGTTGCCCCGTGTGAACCTCGGGCGGGCCTGCGCCATGTCGGCGCCGTCCGCTTCCTCCGAGCGCCACATCGACACGGCCGTCCCGTCCGGCAGCACGACCTCGTCCGCTCCGCTCCCGTAGAGCGTCACCCTCAAAGTCGACTGCGCGTCGGCGAACCCCAGCAGTCCGCTGTCGGCGGATACCGGTGCCAGCGTGTCGACTGCCGCGTCCAGGGTCGGGAGCAGCCTGCCCGACCGCACGTACAACGGGATGAGCCCGAGAGGCGCCGCGGCGTGATGCCGGCCGCGCCCGCGGACCGGCTCGCCCGTCCAGTAGTCGATCCAAACGCCCTCGGGAAAGTAGACCTGCCTCCCGCGCGCGTTCCTCTCGATGACGGGCGCGACCAGCAGGCGATCGCCCAGCAGGAACTGGTCCTCGACGCGCCAGCACTCCGGGTCGTCACTGAAGTGAAGGACCAGGTGCCGTACGGCGGGCAACCCCGTGTCCGCCGCCTCTTGCGCCAGGCGATACAGGTACGGGAACAGCGCGGTGTGCAGCCGCGTATAATCCTTGAACATCCGCAGGGTCTCGGCATCGGAGTCCCACGTCCAGCTCTTGCGCGGGTGGGTGCCGTGGTGGGTCCGCATCACGGGAAGCAGGGCCGCGAACTCGGTCCACCTGAAGTAGAGCTCCTTGTCGCGCCTGCGGGTGGTGTGGGACATGTAGCCGCCGATGTCGGCGGCCCAGACAGGCAGGCCGCAGAGCCCCGCCGAAAGCGCCGCCGGCAGGTTCGAAGGCAGGCCGTCGTAGCGCTCGAAATCGGTGTTCGAGTCGCCGGACCACAACACCGGCGCGTACGCCTGCGAGCCCACCGCCGCGCTGCGGCAGAAGAAGACGTAATCGCCGTCCGGGCGAAGGCGGTCCCAGAACTCGCGGTGCATCTGCTGCCAGAGGAGCGGGGTCCGGTTGTGGAGCGACCCGAGCCCGGTCTGGCCATCGGCCGCGACGGCGCCCGGCGGCACGTACTCGCCGAAGTCGGCCATGTAGCCGTCGAACCCGGCCCTCACGTTCTTCTCGACCAGCCCCATGTACCAGTCCCGCGCCTCGGGGTTGGTCAGGTCCAGGTGCCCGTACCTGTGCCAGAGGATGTAGACCCGGCTGACCCCGCCGTCGGCGTCCCGCAGCATGTATCCCTTGTCCCGGGCCTCGCGGTATTCCCTGCTGCGCTCGAGCAGGTAAGGGAAGAAGTAGGATAGCCACCTGAACCCGTCCCGGTGCAGCTCGTCCGCGACATCTTCCGCGTCGGGGTACAGCGTGCGGTCGATCTCGTAGCGTATCGGAAATATCATGTAGCCGGCGCTCTTGCCGATTGGCGGAAGCCAGTAGCCGCCCTGCCAGTCCTCGGTCCACAGCGCGGTCGTCGGGATCTTCTCTTCGCGTAGTTTCCTCGCGACCGCCCGCACCGACTCCGAGCCGTATATCGCGTCGTTCCACGGCGCGAAGACCCAGGGAGCCGGCACCCCGGCCCTCCCGGTGCGCCCCGTGAAGAGCTCCAGGATGCGGGCGGGCTCGGGTCCGTAGAACAGCACCCAGCGGAACGAGTCGGCCCAGACCGTTATATCCACCACTCCGGGGTCGGAGGCCGCGACGTCGTACTCGACCCTTGCGTTGGTGTCCAGCAGGAGGCCGTAGCCCCGGCTGCTGATGAAGAATGGCATCGGCTTGTAGGCGGTCGTCGGCCCGTTGGGGAACGGGTTCCACGAGACCCCTTCGAGCCATCGCCCCAGGCGCTCGCCCAGCCCCCAGGCGCCCTCCTCGGTCCAGACGTAGAGCCGGTTGCCGGTCTGGTCCACGCCGTTGAACCGCTCGCCGAAACCCAGGAAGTGCTCGCCGGGCCGCGCCTGCACCCGCCAGCGCAGCCAGTCCCCGCGTGCCCCGGCCCTGACCTCGCCCTCGACGACGTCCGGCCCCGTCGGCGACTCACTCACCAGGACCAGCGGGCACCCGCTTTCGTCCTCCATGGTGGACCTGCCCCCGGGCGCTGCGCCCCCGGCGGTCCGGGCCCACTTCCATTCAGCGTCCTTATGCCTGAACCGCCACCACCCGCCTGCAAGGCGCCAGCTCAGGCGGACGGATGCCGCGGCCAGCGCGCCTCCCGGAGCGACCGGGGCGTCGACCAGGAGTGGATCGCCCGCGGGGCACGCGACGGACAGGAGCCCCCCGTCCCTCGTGACCTGCAGGAGCCCGGCCGCCGGTCCGTCTTGGCTGTGATCGTGCATCAGTTACTCCCAACGCGAGGAAGAGCTCGCATGGTACGGGCGGCCGCGCGCGGTCAGACGGTGTTGCGGTCCGCCACCCGGTCTGACCGGGCTGAATATAATATATAATGCTCAACCGGAGAGGTGTTAAGGAACATAGAGGAACATCGTTCCCCGCTCAAGGAGGTCCAAGTTGGAGAAGAAATATCCCATGTTCACCGAGGAGCACGAGATCCTGCGGCAGTCGATAAGGGAGTTCGTCGAAAAAGAGATCACTCCACATGTCGACGAGTGGGAAGAGGCGGAGACCTACGACATGGACGTCTTCCGCAAGATGGGCGAGCTAGGCTTCCTGGGCCTCCGGGCGCCCGAGGAGTACGGTGGTGGCGGTGGCGACTACTGGTCGGTGGTCACTCTGTTCGAAGAGCTCGTCAAGGGCTCCAGCGGTCTCCTGGCGGCGATCGGCGTGCACGTGGAGGTCGCGATGCCCTCCATCATGCACGCCGCGAACGAGGCGCAGAAGCAGAAGTACCTCGTCTCGGCCATCAAGGGCGAGTCGCTCGGGGCGATGGCGGTCACCGAGCCCGAGGCAGGCAGCGACGTCGCCGGCATGCTGACGACCGCCGTCGAGGACGGAGACTCCTGGGTCTTGAACGGCAACAAGATATTCATCACCAACGGAGCGAGGGCGGACTGGATAGTCGTCGCGGCGAAGACCAAAAAGGACGCCGGCTACGGCGGCATCACCGAGTTCATAGTCGATACCGACACGCCGGGCTTCGAGGTGAGCCGAAAGCTGGACAAGGTCGGCCTCAGGGCCAGCGACACGGCCGAGCTCTTCTTTACCGACATGCGCATCACCAAGGAGAACCTCCTGGGTGAGGTCGGCAGGGGCTTCTTCCAGATCATGGCCGGCTTCCAGCCCGAGCGCCTGCTGCTCGCGGTCACCGCCGTCGCCGCGGCCGAGGCCGCGATGGACATGGCGGTCGACTACGCAAAGCAGCGCAAGCAGTTCGGCAAGGCGATATCGCACTTCCAGCACAACGCCTTCAAGATCGCGGAGATGGCGACCAAGATCGAGGCGGCCAGGGAGCTCTCCTACCGGTGCGCCGACATGTACAACAGGGGCCTCGACTGCCTCAAAGAGGTTTCGATGGCCAAGTGGTACACCACGGAGATCGCCAACGAGGTCGTCTACGACTGCATGCAGCTCATGGGCGGGTACGGCTACATGATGGAGTACCCGATGCAGAAGGCATGGCGGGACATGCGCATCCAGACCGTAGTGGGTGGCACGACCGAGGTCCAGAAGCTCATCATCGCTCGCTGCCTGGACCTCTAAGACTCCGGGTCTGGCCCCGGTCAAGATCTTTACGGGGCTGCCCGGGATGTTGCTCCGGCGGGTGTCCCCCTCGTCGATGTCCTCGCTTCGCTGACTGCGCTCGATAAGCCGATACGAAGCTGCGGATTACTCCTCGGGGGACTCCCTCCCTCGCTCCTGCAGGGGTCTGACCCCCCATCGACTCTTTGCGCAAATACTCAACTCATGACAATCGTTGACTTTACTAGGTTTCAGGTAACGATAGCTACATTCTCCCTCACAGGGCGACGCCCGATATTAAAGTTAAAGTGAGGGTTTACATTTCTCGAGGCTCTGTTATAATTTGGATTGCGAGTCCGTATGGGTCATGTCTTCCGGTCGGAAGGCGTGGCTTTTTTTGTTTCCAGAATGATGGAACTTGCAAGGTAAGCCCTTCAGAAAGCCACGCAAGCAGGTCAACCTGTCCAGGCCCTCGAAGGGCCGGGGGGCGAACGCAAATGATTGGGTGGAAATGGCAAACAAGCAAAAAAAGGAATTCTACCGTCGAGTAAGTAACTATTGAGTTGAGATGACAGTTAGAGCTGGCGTTGAGCAACACACATTTGCGAGGGTCGATTACGAGGGCGTCGTCGAAAACGTTGCCGCCCTCGCGAGGAAGACCTTCCCCTACGTCCTCGGGTGCCTTCTCGTGATGACGGCGGTCATGTTCGCGCTGAGCTGCAAATCCTCCTCCGTCGCGTTCAGGGCCGGTGGCCGGGTCAGTTCCCTCAACATCCAGGTCGCCGATACTCCGTCCGAGAGGGCGGCCGGTCTCGCGGGCCGGGCGAGCCTGCCGGCGGACAGCGGCATGCTCTTCGACTTCGGCGCCGACTCGAGCGCGGCTTTCTGGATGAAGAACACCAGCATCCCCCTGTCCATCGCGTTCATCGGTTCGGACGGCAAGGTGCTGGCTGTAAAGGACATGAAGCCGTTTGACGAGACCCCCGTTACGCCACCCACCCTCTTCCGGTACGCGATAGAGGTCAACCAGGGGTGGTTCGCATCGCACGGAATAAAGCAGGGCTCAACGGCCCTGATCGAGAATCGCCACTAGAGACCCCAACCCCCTGTGGAGAGAGATCAGCCCGGCCTTGTGCCGGGCTGATCGTATTATACGGGCTCTTCGAGCAGGCTAAACGGTCTGCTGCGTCGTTCATACCTCCAGTTGGACAGCTGCGTTCGAGATAGAGACCTCGCCGCGCTCGACGGTCTTCACCTGGAAGATGATCTTCCCGTCGCCCTCGTCCCACATCTCGGTGACGATGGTCTCGCCGGGGAAGACGTGCCTGCTGAACCTCACCTTGATCGACTTGAACCTCTCGACCTCGTTGTCCGCATACTCCCTGAGGACCGCCCTTCCGGCAAAGCCGAAGCTGCACAGCCCGTGGAGGATGGGGCGTTCGTAACCGGCCATGGAGGCGAAGCCGGGGTCCGCGTGAAGCGGGTTGATGTCGCCCGAAAGCCTGTAGATGAGCGCCTGCTGGGGCAGGGTCGCCTCCTCCGAGACCTTATCGGGCGGCCGGTCGGGGCACTCGTTGCCGGGCGCCGGCCCCTTCTCTCCGCCGAAGCCTCCTTCGCCCCGGATGAACGTGCCGAAGACGTTGTAATAGACGACGTCGCCGGCCTCGTCCTTGGTCTCGGCCTCGAGCTCGACAAGGGCCCCCTTGCCCTTGTCGTAGACGTTGGCGATGCGCGGATAGGTCGTCAGCTTGCCGGCGGTCGGCACCGGGTGCTTGCGCACCTCGAGGTACTGCTCACCGTGCAGGAGCATGAGGAGGTTGATGTCCACGCCGGGGACGCTCATCAGTCCCATGAGCGCGGGAAACGGCGGGATGACGCCGAAGGTCGGCAGCACCGAAAGGCCCGGCGGGTTCTCATAGACGAACTTCAGGTCGTCCGGGCTGGCCCCGGCGCCGACCCCGAGCGCGTACAGCATCACCTTGTTCTGATCGTACTCGTAGCTTAACGGCGCGAGCTCGGCCCCAAGCGCCTTCGAAAGGTCGATGGGCATCCTGTATCCCCCCTTTTCAGTCCAGTTTGATGTGGCTGAGCGCGTGGCCCGTCTGGGCCGGGGCCGAATCGTACTCGACCGCGCCCTCGAGCTTGGATATCGCGGCGATGTTCGCGGCTATGTCGTCCGGTGTCACGACCGCGGGGTCGTCAAAGAAGTAACCGGGGCCTTCTACCACCGCGGCGCGGCTGAAGTAGCCGGCGCCCGCGACCAGCATTGAACCGGACAGCTCGCACGCCTCGCTGACCAGGTACGCCGCGATAGGCGACACGAACTCGGGCTTGAGCTTCTCGACCACCTGGGGAGGCATGACGGTGGCGGTGAGCCTGGTCCCGGCGACAGGCACCAGGGTGTTGGCCTTGATGTTGTACTTGGCCCCCTCGAGCTTGACCGAGTTCATCATCCCGGCGATGCCCAGCTTGGCCGCGCCGTAGTTAGTCTGCCCGAAGTTGCCGTAGAGCCCCGCCGCGGAGGCGGTGGAAAGCACTCGTCCGTAACCCGCTTCTCTCATGTACGGGAACGCGGCCTTGGTGCAGAAGAACGTGCCGGAGAGGTGGACCGCGATGATGAGGTCCCAGTCCTGCACCTCCATCTTGAGCATGCTCTTGTCGCGCAGGATGCCAGCGTTGTTGATGAGGATATCGACCTTCCCGAAAGCGTCGATGGCGGTCTGGATTATCTTCTGCGCGCTGTCCCACTCCGAGACGCTCTCGTAGTTCGGCACCGCCTCGCCACCCGCCGCTTTTATCTCGTCGCACACGGCCTGGGCAGGCGTAGCGCCGCCCCCGGTACCGTCCATAGAGCCGCCCAGGTCGTTTACCACGACCTTGGCGCCACGGCTCGCGAGCAGGAGCGCGTGCGCGCGGCCCAGCCCCCCACCGGCGCCGGTGATAACGGCGACCCTGTCATCGAACCTGATATCGTCGGCCATCTCCGTCTCCTTTCCTTGAACCCCTGTGATTCGACGTGTCCAGAACAGGTATTCTATTACTATTGCCCGGGTATTGCATCCTGATAAGATTGAGCGGATTTGTCCTACAAAAAGGCGGTGATCTGGCATGTATAAAGAGATGTTCGACCTGTCGGGAAAGGTCGCTATCGTGACCGGAGGGAGTCGGGGGATCGGTGAGGCGATAGCCCTGGCGCTGTCCGAGTTCGGCGCGAGTGTCGTGCTTTCGAGTCGCAAGATAGAGGGCCTCAACGCGGTCAGGGAGAAGATCGAGGAGCGGGGCGGCGTCGCCCACTGCATCCACGCGCACATGGGTAAGCTCGAGTCCCTTCAGGCGGTGGTGGACGGCACCATCGAGAGGTTCGGAACGGTAGACATACTGGTCAACAACGCGGCGACTAACCCCATCTTCGGGCCGCTCATGGATGCGGACCCCGGGGCGTGGGACAAGATCATGGACGTCAACCTCAAAGGCATATTCTTCCTCACAAAGGCCGTCGCCATCGTGATGGGAGAGAAGGGAAAGGGCTCGATCATAAACATCAGCAGCGAGGCCGCGGTCAAGCCGACGCCGTTCCTCGGTGTCTACAGTGTCAGCAAGGCCGGCCTGGACATGGTGACCAAGGCGTTCGCGCTCGAGCTGGGAGGCCAGGGGATACGAGTGAATGGGATCGCCCCGGGACTGGTCAAGACGCACTTCAGCCAGGCGCTCTGGGCGAACGAAGCCATAAAGCAGGTGGCCGAATCCCAGATACCTCGCGGGAGCATGGGGCGGCCCGAGGAGATCGGCGGCATCGCCGCGTTCCTCGCCTCGGACGCGTCAGGCTTTATCAACGGCGTCACCATCATCGCCGACGGCGGCGCCCTGCTCACCTAGCGGGCGTCGCCTGCGAGCGGCGTTCGGATAAGGGGATCGTAGAGATGAGGGTCTTTGCCTGCGTGCTGCCGGCCCTCCTGCTGGGTCACCTGGCCCTCGGGGAGCGGGCGTTCGGCGAATACAGCCCGACCAGGCTGTTCCTGATGGGGGTGTTCGCGCGCTATATCGAGGTCCCAATGCTGCACCTGGTCTACCTGGTGTGCATCGGCCGGCTCGGCTTCCTCGAACGGTTCTTCCTGACCCGGTGGCTCATCGTCTACCCGGTCGGCTACACCCTGGGCCACTGGGGCGATACCGGGAGGCCCATCCCGGCGCGTGAGTTGATCGCCCTGCTCGAAGGGCTCGAAGGCCCCGTGGCTGTCGGTCCCTGCCGGTGCCGCGTCGGCCACAAGGCCTGCGACCACCCGCTGGAGACCGACATCGTGATCAGGAGCGGGACCGACGTCTGGCTCAAGGCCTTTCCCGCCGAGTACCGGGTCATCGAGAAGCGGGAGGCTATCGACATCATCGCGGGGTGCGCGAGCCTGGGGATGTTCCACATGGTCTTCCGTCACTGCCCGGTGGGCGGCGCCATCAACGAGTACGTCATATGCAACTGCTGCACCGACGGGTGCTCGCCCTACCTCGCTAACAGGTACCTGGGACAGCGCATCTATTCGCTCGTGGAGGGCGAATGGCGCGCCCGGGTCGAACCCGCGCGCTGCGAGGCCTGCGGCCGCTGCGTCGAGGCTTGCCCTTTCTCGGCGCGCGTGGTGGTGGGAAGCCACTCCGCGGTGGTGGAATGCTACGGCTGCGGCCTTTGCGAGACGGTATGCGAGGCCGGTGCCAGCCGGATGGTCCGCCGCTGACCGACCCCCTTGCGGGGCCTTGCGTGGAGCGGTCCCCGGGGCCCCTGGACCGCGGGCATCACCTCTGCCGGACCTCCCATGTGATCGGGTAATCCAACCTGTCGAGGTGCTCGCGCAACGCCCGGTACGGGAACCCCGATGTGACGTGATAGGGCGAGTTGCCTCCCCAGGCAACGCCGCCGGTGCAGAAGAAGGAGATATTGCCGGCGTCCTCGGTGAACGGTATCACCGTCGAGTTCCTGCATATCGACATGCTGGCCATCGTCCGCTTGATGAGTGCCTCGAGGGCGGTGGTGAGACGCTCGCTGCGGAAGGCCCTCCTGATAATCCGGTCGAACGCCTCGGATCTGCTGAGCCGGGCGAGCGCCCTGTTGACCACGTTTGTGAGAAAGGCCTTGACGCTGACGCCGGTGTCGCCCGCCCCGAGCGCGCTCTTGTCGAACCGGCCCCGGTACCTCTGGGTAAGGGCTCCCGGACCGAGCATCTCAGCGACGCTGTCGACCTGGCCGCGGCTCCCGCGGATTATCACCACGTCCGGCTCGAGGCCGGGTCGGAAGAGGTCGAGCGGCGCCAGGTATACCGCCGCCGGCCCGCCTTCCACCCGTGGGCCAAGTCGCGACTCGAAATCGCTTCCCGGCTCCTTGATGCCCAGCACCACCGGCGACCACTTGCAGACTTCGATGGACCCGGGTGCCACGACGAGCTCACGGCCTTCCGTTGCGAGCCTGACCGCGTCGCAGTAGGATGCCCCGTGGTATACGGCGACGTCCTCGAGGCCGTCCAGTGAATCGGCGAAGCACACCCCGACCGGAGGCAACGCGAGACAGACCTTCTCCAATCAAGAACTCCTGGCGATCGCGAACAACCCGACGGCGCCGGGCTTATTCGATCATCTTGAACATCGACCTGGGCGCGCCGCATATCGGGCAGACGTCCGGGGCCTCGCCTTCCACGGTGTTCCCGCAGAACTGGCAGACGTAGTAGTCGACATCGGGGTTGTCGCCGAGCCGCTCCAGCGCTTTCGTGTAGAGCCCGGCGTGGATCTCTTCGACCTGGTCGGCGTAGCCGAAGAAAGTCGCGGTGAGCTGCTCGCCCTCACTCTTAGCCTCTTCGACCATGGCCGGGTACATCTGCTGGAACTCGAAGGTCTCGCCTTCGACCGCCTGCTTGAGGTTCCAGCGGGTGTCGTTCACGCCGCTCATGTTGCCCAGGTGCCCGAGAGCGTGGACCGTCTCGGCGTCGGCCGCGGCCCTGAACAGCTTCGCGACCTGGGGATACCCGTCCTCGTCGGCCTTCTTCGCGAACGCCAGGTAGGTCCTGTTGGCCTGGGACTCGCCCGCGAAAGCCTTCTTCAAGTTGTCAGCCGTCGACATGATCCACTCCTTTCGCCGCCTCCATGCCCGGCGCCGCCTTTCCGACGCGCTACGGGGCACGACCGCGTCGGCGGTTCTTTCAATGCGCCGACGCACCATCCTCCCTCAAAGGACATTATAGCGTTCGGCCCATCTGCTCAGCAGGCCGGCGATACCGAGGTGAGCGAATATGGTCATCCCGATTGTTTTCGTTCTATAATTCCCCAGCCATTCTAGGAATCCGGCACAAGCCGGGGACCACACGAGGAGGGGAGAGCCGTGGCCGAAGACGACACGCGTGCCAGGAACGGCGGTCGCTGGCGGAGGTGGGCGGGCTACGCCCTCGTGATAGTCATCGAGGTCGCCGCCGTCGCCGCCATATCGCTGCTCGCGCTCCTCCTGATGTTCGTAATAAAGGCGATCGTAGCATGATACTGAGGCCCACGCGGGAGGACCTCAAGCTCATAGGCTGGGGCATCGGAAGGGTCATCCTGGGTATCGGACTCATCATGCTGATACCCCTGGCGGTGGCCGTCGCCTCCACCGAGTGGAACGTCGTGCTGGACTTCCTGGTCGGCATCACCGCTTGCGTCACCTTCTGGCTCATCATGGAGAACACCTGCAGGGTCGACCGGGACCTTGCCTGGTCGCACGGCCTGATCGTGGCCTCACTCGGGTGGCTGGTCGCCATGCTCTTCGGCGCCATCCCCCACTTCCTGTCGGGGCACTTCAAGTCCTACCTTGACGCGTGCTTCGACCTGATGAGCGGGTACACCACCACGGGATTGATACTCATCCAGGACCTCGACCACCTGGGCAACGGCACCAACATGTGGAGGCACCTGCTCACCTACGCGGGCGGCCAGGGCATAATCGTCATCGCGCTCACCTTCCTTTTCGCGGGCACCGCCGGCGCCTTCAAGATCTACGTGAGCGAGGGCAAGGAGGAGAAACTCCTGCCTAACGTCATCAGGACCGCTCGAGCCATCTGGATGATCAGCCTGACCTACCTGGTGGTGGGAAGCACCTTCCTGTGGCTGGGCCTCATGAAGGAAGGCCTCTCCTGGACCAGGGGCGGGCTCCACGCGGTCTGGCTGTTCATGGGCGCGTGGTCGACGGGCGGGTTTGCCCCTCAGAGCCTGAACCTCCTCTACTACCACAGCTTCCTCATCGAGATCATCACCCTGGTCATATTCGTCATAGGGTCGTTCAACTTCGTCCTCCACTACTCGGTCTGGACAAGGAGAAGACCGGAGATCCTGAAGAACATCGAGATACGCTCATTCACCATCACCACCCTGGTGACCACCTTCATGCTCTCGATAGGCTTCGCGAAGTTCGGGCTCTACACGACCCTGACCGAGTTCTTCCGGAAAGGTTTCTACAACCTGGCATCCGGCCATACCACGACCGGGAACAGCACCGTCTACGCGACCTCGTTCTTCAAGGAGTTCGGGTTCATCGCGATGTGGGCGATAATCGTCGCCATGGCGATCGGCGCGAGCGCATGCTCGACCGGCGGCGGGTTCAAGGGCCTGCGGATGGGGATTCTGACCAAGTCGTTGTGGGGCGACATCAAGAGCCTGGTCTCACCGGAATCGGCCGTCGTGAGGGAGAAGGTGCACCACGTGAAGGACATCTGGCTCGATGATTCGCTGGTGAAAGGCACCATGCTGGTCGTCATCAGCTACATGGTCATATACGGTGTAGGCGGGCTGCTCGGCACCATCTACGGCTACAACCCCTCGGTATCTTTCTTCGACGCGGTCTCCGCCGGCAGCAACACCGGTTTATCGGCGGGCCTGACAACACCCCTTATGCCGGCTCTGCTGAAGGTCTACTACATCTTCGAGATGTGGGCGGGGCGGCTCGAGTTCATCTCGGTCTTCGCGCTGTTCGGCATGAGCGTCGCTCTGATACGAGGCAAGGGAAGGGGGTCGCGAAGGAGATGAAGCACCCCCGCACGCATGCTCGCGCCGTGATCGTCTGCTCACTGTTCATGGGCGTTCTCGCAAGCCTCCTGACGGCCGGTGTCGCGTCCGGCGCCGAGCGTGTCTCCATCGTCAGGCTCATCGACCAGATGCGGAAGTACGACGGAAAGGAGATCACCATCCAGGGAGAGGTGATTGGGGAACGGATGGTCCGCGGCGATCACGCGTGGATAACCGTGAACGACGACCGCTACAGCAGGCAGAACCTGGAGGAGGGCGGCCAGTTCGTCGGGATGTCCAACGCCGGGATGGGTGTCTGGGTCGAGACGCCCGAGACCGACCCGATAGAGTTTTACGGCGTGTACAAGAACAAGGGCGACATCGTCACCGTGACGGGCATATTCCACAGGGCGGACCCCGAGCACGGGGGAGACACCGACATCCACGCGACGGCGGTCGAGGTGGTACAGCAGGGCCACCAGGTGAGCCACCCGTTCCAGTACTGGAAGTTGTTCTCCGTCGCCCTCCTGTCCGCCGCAATAGTATTACTCTGGAACGTACGCAGGGAAAGGAAACGGAAGATCGGCAGGAGGCTTTGACGCCGCGGAGGGCCCGTCCGGTCTGAGCAGACAGGTCGTCAAGGCTCGAGCCGCTCCGATCCGTAAAAGGAAGTTGAGCGGATAATGCACGTGATAGTCGCCGGCTGCGGAAGGGTCGGCTCTCACCTGGCGCAGGCCCTCTCTTACGAGGCACACGACGTCGTAGTGATCGACAGGGACCCGGGCTCATTCAGGAGGCTGGGGTCGGCATTCAACGGTATCACGCTCGAGGGAGTGTCGTTTGACGAAGAGGTGCTGCTGGAGGCCGGTATCGAGCAGGCCGGCGCCCTCGCCGCTGTGACCAACTACGACAATTCGAACCTCATGACCTCGGAGATAGCCTCTAACATATACGGGGTCCCCAACGTCCTCTCACGGCTGTACAACACGGGCAAGGAGCTCACCTACTTCAAGCTTGGCATCGACTACATCTGCAGCACGACCCTCCTGGCCGAGCGGATGCGCGAGGTACTGTTCCAGGGAGAAGAGGTGGTGGTCCAACAGGACCGGCTCGACGTCGGTATCCAGGTCATCGAGTTCGTCGTCACCGGCGAGGGCGAGGGAAAGCGGGCAGGGAACTTCGACTACGGCGTCAGCTCTCGCCTGATCCGCCTGCTCAGGGACAACAAAGAAGTCCCCTGGAAGCCCGACACCACCCTCGTAACGGGCGACCGGGCGGTTATCTCCATGCGCAAAGAGGGATGGCAGGTGATACGCGACTGCCTCGGCGAGGCCCCGCTCAACAGCAAGGCCTGCCGTCTGGTCATCACGCCGTCTTCCGCTCGGGCGATAGAGGGAGTGGACGAGGAGCCGGAGCGCGCGACCATCGTGATCGCGGGATGCAGCGCCGTAGGGGCGCAACTGGCTTACATACTCTCGATGGACGGCCACGACGTAACGGTGGTCGAAGAGGACCCGGTGCTCTTCTACAGGCTGCCCAGCCAGTACGGCGGCAGGACGCTCCGGGGAAGGGCCTACGACAGCGAAGCGCTCATCGAGGCGGGGATCGAGAAGGCGGACGCGTTCGCGGCGACCACCAAACTGGACAACACGAACCTGATGGCAGCCGAGGTGGCCAGGCACATCTTCAACGTGCCCCACGTCACCGCCCGGCTGTTCAATCCGGACAAGGAGGCCACTTTCCGGGCGCTCGGGGTGAACTACGTCTGCGGCACCAGGCTGCTCGCGCAGGCGATGCTGGAGCGGATGCTCCACCTTCCCGTCGCGGGCCGCGGTTCGTGCTTCAACAACATGCTCGACATCGTCGAGTTCACGTGCCCCGAGTCCTGGGACGGCCGGACCATGCGGTACGCCAGCGACAAGACGGGAGTCTCGTTCGCCTACGTGGTGAGGAGGAGCACGGGGTACCTGGCGGACGCCAACTTCGTGCTCCGCAAGGGCGACAGCATCACCGGCCTGGGCTCGAGCAAGCGGATCCTGAGGATTGAGCGGTACCTCAGGAAGCAACAGGAGGGGTGATCGATATCTACATCGTGATAAGCGGCGGCGGAAAGGTCGGCTCTTTCCTGGCGTGGCAGTTGTCCGAGCGGAAACATACGGTCTGCGTCATCGAGAAGGACGAGGGCAGGTGCGAGAAGCTGGCGACGTCGACGCGTGCCATGGTCATCAACGGCGACGCGTGCGACTACAGGTACCAGGAGGAAGCGCGCGTAGACAGGGCCGCGGTGTTCGCGGCGGTCACCGGCGATGACGACGACAACCTGGTGGCGTGCCAGCTCGCAAAGACCTCGTTCGACGTGCCGCGGGTGGTCGCCCGGGTCAACAACCCCAAGAACGAGCGCATCTTCAACCTGATGGGCATAGACGCAATCTCGAGCACGACCATCATCGGACACCTGATCGAGGAAGAGACAACGGTGGGCGACATCATCACCCTCCACCTCATGCAGAAGGGCAAGTTCGCCATCGTGGAGGTCGAGATCCCGGAAAGTGGGAGCAGGTGCTGTGACAGGCCCATAAAGGAACTGGGACTCCCGGACGCGTGCGTGCTGGTGTCTGTCATAAGGGGCGACGACGTCACCATCCCCAGGGGAGATGACATGCTGAAGCCGGGTGACTCGGTCATCGCCGTGACGTCGGTCGAGCACGAGGAGACACTGAAGAAGGTGCTTACGGGCTAGGGTCGCGGATGCTAGTCCGCGAACTCGCCGGTCACCAGGTAGCGGACCTCCTCACCGATGTCGACGGCACGGTCGGCGATCCTCTCGAGGAACCGCGAGATCATCACCACCCGTATCACGAGCTCGATCTCGTTCTCCTCGCACTCTTTGTCGTAAGTGGTCAGGAAAGCGCGGTTGATGCGATCGACCTTGTCGTCCATCTTTGTAAGCTCTTCGGCCAGCTTCTCGTCCCGGTCCTTGAACGAGTCCATGGCCTGGACGATCATGTTCCTCGACCGCTTGAACATCTCGTCCATGTTATCCATTATCCACGGTGCGGGAGTATATCCTCCCATGTTGGAGATCGCCTTGCTGATGTTCACGCACAGGTCTCCGACGCGCTCCAGGTGCTGCGACAGGCGCATTATCACGATGATGGTCCTCAGGTCTATGGCCACGGGCGCCTGGCGCGCGAGCAGTCCGATGCCGTTCCCGTCTATCCTGGTCACGTATGCGTCGAGGTCGTCATCCCCCTCGATTATCTTCCCGGCGAGTTGCTGGTCGAGGTTCGCAAACGCGACCTGAGTCCTCTCGACGGTCTCGATGGTCAGGTTGCCCATCCTTATCAGGTCCAGGTAAAGCTCCTCCAGCTTCTCGTGAAACGACTTTCTTACTTCCACGCGATCCCCTTTGTCCTGACCGGATGTCGCCTGCTAGCCGAACCTTCCGGTGATGTACCGCTCCGTGCGCTCGTCGTCCGGCTTGGTGAAGATCTTGTTCGTCTCATCGTACTCGATGAGCCGGCCGGGGTCCCCCTGCTCCAGGACCAGCATGAACGCCGTGAAATCGCTGACACGGGCCGCCTGCTGCATGTTATGCGTGACGATCACCATCGTATAATTCTTTTTCAGGTCGGCCATCAAATCCTCTATCAACTGGGTGGCCACCGGGTCGATAGCCGAGCATGGCTCGTCGAACAGGATGACCTCGGGCTGCACCGCGATGACGCGCGCGATGCAGAGCCGCTGCTGCTGGCCGCCCGAGAGGTTGAGCCCGGATTCGCGCAGGTTTGCCTTTACCTCGTCCCACAGGGCGGCCTTTCTCAGGCTCTCCTCGACGATCGAGTCGAGCTCCTGCTTTCCCTTGATGCCGACGAGCCGGGGCCCGTACGCCACGTTCTCGTAAATGCTCTTGGGGAACGGGTTCGGCCGCTGGAAGACCATCCCCACGGTCCTCCGCAACTGTATGGTATCGTAGCCGGGCGAATAGATGTTGCGGTCGTCGAGCACTACCTCGCCCTCGACCCTGGTCCCGTCGACCAGGTCGTTCATCCTGTTGAGGCACCGGACCAGCGTGCTCTTGCCACACCCGGAAGGGCCGATCAGGGCGGTTATCCTGCGCGCGGGAACGTCGAGGTCAACATCCTCGAGCGCCTTGAAGCTCCCGTAGTACATCGAGAGATCCTCGATCCTCATCTTGTTGTCGGTATCAGCCATCATTTCTCCATCTATTGTCTGTTCTGGTACAACTTGGCCGCGAACCGTGCAAGGAAATATATCACGAGCACCATCAGCAGGAGCAATGCCGCCCCGCCGTCCACTATCTTCCGGTAGTCGGCCACCGAGGCCTCCGACTGCGCGTACCATATGTAACCCGCGAGCGGCGCGGCGGTGGAGAAGGGGCTGAGAGGGATGGTCCTGACGAACAGCCCGACCGTGTAGATTATGGCGGCGGATTCGCCCACTATCCTGCCTATCGGCAGGATGGTCGCGGTCAGCACCCCCGGCAGCGCGGTCGGGACGACCACCTTCCTGATGGTGGTCCACTTGCTGGCCCCCAGGCTCATCGAACCCTCCCGGTATGCGTTGGGCACCAGCCTCAGAGATTCCTCGATGCCCCTGAGCAGGATGGGCAGGTTCAGGATGGCGAGGGTGCAGGCGCCGGCCAGCAGGCAGTAGCTCCACCCGAAATAGACCACGAATATGGTCAGGCCGAAAAGTCCGAAGACGATGGACGGCAGCGTCGCCAGGCTGTCAAGCGAGAACCTGATGAACGACGAAACCTTTCCCTTCTTCGCGTATTCCGACATGTAGATCGCCGCGCCCAGGGCCAGCGGCAGGGAGATGATGGTGGTGAGCGACACCAGGTACATGGTTGACCATATCATCGGAAAGACGCCGCCCCCGTTCTTAACCGCCTCGGGCTTGCCGAAGAAGAAGTGCGGGTTCAGTGCGGTGCTCAGGCCGCGCCCGAAGATCTCGAGGATTATGAACAGGAGTATGGCGAGGACGGCCATGCCGATGGCCCAGAAGACCACGGTCGCTATCCTGTCCGAGACCCGCTCGTTCACCTGCCCTCACGCTTTCTCGATACTACCCGGATCATGACGATGAGGATCATGGCGATGATCAGGAGCACCAGCCCCTGCGCGAAGAGCGCCGAGCGGAAGACCCCCGGGGGCGCCTCCGCGATGTTGGTGACCAGGTTGGAGGTGATGGTGCCGGTGGGCTGGAGCAGCGAGAACGTCAGTTGCCTGGAGTTCCCGATCACCATCTGGACCGCCATCGCCTCACCGATGGCCCTCCCCATCCCGAGTATCACGGCGATCATCAGGCCATCCCTTCCCGCCGGCAGGATTATCTTCCTGATCGACTGCCACCTGGTGGCACCCATCGCCACCGATGCCTCCTTGAGCTCCCCGGGGACGGCGCGGAGGGTCTCCACGCTAAGCGTCGTTATGGTCGGCAGAGCCATCACGACCAGCACCAGTATGGCGGCCAGGACGCCGTAACCGGCCGTCCCGGTGGCCCGCGCGATGAACGGGACCAGCAGTGTGAGGCCGAACCACCCCACGACCACGGACGGTATGCCGGCGAGCAGTTCGATCCCCCGCCGCATCAGGTCGCTTACCCTCTTCGGTGCCACCTGGTCGATGAAGATCGCGGTGCCTATGCCAAGCGGGGCCCCTATGATCATGGCGCAGACCGTCGTGTAGAGAGTTCCGACCAGGAACGTCATCATCCCGTAGTGGCCGGCCTCCGGGTTGGAGACGTTCGGCGCCCAGCGCGTCGAGAACAGGTGCGGGATACCGAGTTTCGTGATGGAGGGCAGGCTCTCCCTGAATATGAAGAGGAAGATGAGCAGGATGGCGAGGAAGGAGACCGAGGCGCAGGCGAACAGTATCGCCCTGACGTACTTCTCCCTGTCGCCCCCCCACCTTCTCTTTACAAGCGCCCCGCCGCCTGTGATGGCCCCTCGCCTCCCCTCAGCGTATCTGGACCTGCTTTATCGGCACGTACTCGTTCGCTATCACGGAGTTCTGGAACACGTCGCTTAGCATGAAGTCGATGTATCCCCTCGTGGCCCCCGACGGTTGGCCCTTCGTGAACATGTGAAGGAACCTGGCAATCGGGTACTCACCGTTCCTGGCGTGCGCCACGTCCGGCGGAACCCCGTTGTAATCGATCGGCTTGACGAGCCTGTTGATATATCCTGTCGAGATGTAACCTATCGAGTTGGCGGTGGCGCCTACTATCTCCCTCACCACGCCGTTGCTGCTGGATTCGATCGCGGACTCCTTGGATTCCACGGGTTTCTCGGTGGTGCTCCCCAGCGCTTTCTGGTCGAACACCTCACGCGTCCCCGAGGCGATATCGCGGACGACCACGATTATCGGAGCATCCGGCCCACCGACCTCCTTCCAGTTCTTTATGCTGCCGGTGAATATGCCTTTGACCTGCTTTGACGACAGGTTTGTAACCGGGACGCCTGGATTGACCACTATCCCCACGATGTCGAACGCTATCTTGTGGTCCACCAGGGTGCCGTCGTTCTCGTCGCCCTTGAGATCCCTCGAGCTGTCGCCTATCTGGACGACGCTCTCCCTGACCTGCGTTATGCCGACGCTCGAGCCGCCCCCCTGGACCTGGATGTTGGCTCCCGGGTTTGCGTCCATGAACTCCGTCGCTCCCTCGAGCGCGACCGGCAGCACGGTCGTCGAGCCGCTCACCTTGACGACCCCCTTGAAGCGCGATGACTTCGCCGCCCGGCCCCCGCATCCGCCAAGCAGCAGGCCCGCGGCGGCAAGAAGCGCGAGCAGCGCAATAAATGAGCGCCCTGCCGGATGCGCGTCTGTTTTCTTTGAGTCGCGGTTCGCAGGGACACCGCCGTCCCCGCTGACGTTCTTGAGTCTTTGTTCACGCACGGTCAACGCGTACTGACGCCTCCTGGTGATAACAGACCAACCGCTTCTGAATTCAAACAGCCGAAGCTTCAATTCGGGTTACGCAAAGCCTTAGAAGAGTTAAATATGAGTTTAAGTTTTGGTTAAGGCCCCGGCACGGCCCCGGAGGCCGACTCGCGGGGAAGCGAGATCGTGAAAGCGGCGCCCTGGCCTTCCGAGCTCTTGACCTTGACGGTACCGCCGTGCAGCTCCGCGGTATGCTTCACTATCGAGAGCCCGAGGCCGGTACCGCCGGTCTCCCTCGACCTTGCGCGGTCCACCCTGTAGAAGCGCTCGAATATCTTCTTCTGGTCCTTCACCGGTATCCCGATCCCGGTGTCGGAGAAAGTTATCATCAGTTCGCCGTCTCCCTGGACGGCGGTGATATCGACCCTGCCGCCGGGCCGGTTGTACTTGATGGCGTTGTCGAGCAGGTTGGCGCAACCCGTCTTCAACAGCTCCCTGTCTCCCACGAACTGGATGCCGCTCGCTTCCTCCAGGTGAAGCTCCACCTGATTTCTCTTCGCCAGTTCCGCCTTTTCCCCCACGACCTCCGCCAGCAGCTCTCCGACACTGAACGGCGCCTCCACGAACGCCGCCTCCTCGGATTCGAGCCGCGACAGTATAAGCAGGTCCTCGATGATGCCCGCGAGGCGAAGCGATTCGGAGTCGAGGTCCGCGAGGAACCTGTCGGCGGTCCCGGGCTCCTCCGCGGCACCCGCGACCAGCGCCTCCACCACCGCCCTCATGTTGGCGACCGGGGTCCTCAGCTCGTGAGACACGTTGGTCACAAAGTCCCTCCGTACCCTCTCGAGCCGCCGCCTCGAGGTCACGTCCTCGAGTATGCAGATGACACCTGTGGTCTTTCCCGCCTCGTTCCTGATCGGGCTGGCCTCCACCCTCAGGTAACGTTTGCGTGGGAGGGTTATCCGGACCTCGGATGAGACCTCGTGGCCTCGCCTCGAGCGCTCTATGGCCTTGTCTATTGCGGCGGTGTGGTGGATCTCGGTGAACGCCTTGCCGAGCGCGTAGTCTTTCGTGGTCCCGAGTATCTTCTCCGCCGCGGTATTGATCAGGTCGATCTTCCCACCCGCGCCCACAACGATGATGCCCGCGCCGATGTTGGTGAGTATCGCGTCCAGCTTGTCTCTTTCGCTTGCGATCAAACCGTAGTTCTCGCGAACGCGTGCGGCGATGGTGTCGAGGTCCTGCGCCAGGTCGTACAGCTCTGAGAGCCTCGGCTGCGGCATCCTGTCGATGTCGTTCTCCAGGACGATCTTCTCGAGGGCCCCCCCGATCTCCTTGAGGTCGGAGGACAAAGTCCGCTGGGTCCAGAGCGTGATGCCCGCCAGCACGGCCAGCACGATCACCAGGCTGCCCACCAGCAGGAGCCACTCCGGCACGGCGGTGGGGCTGACCGCGAGTATCACGGCCACGCCGACCACGATGACCGCCATCGCGATGGCGTACCTGAATATCAGCATCCTCTTGAGGCTCTTCATCCCTCGTCTCCGGGGGGTCTGTCCAGCTTGTAGCCCGTGCCCCTCACCGTCCTGATGTAATCGGGCATGGCCGGGTCCACCTCGATCTTCTCGCGCAGATGCCGTATGTGGACGTCGAGCGTCTTCGGGCTTCCATAGAATCCGTCCTCCCAGACGCGGTTGACCAGTTGCTCCCTGGTCAGCGCCTTCTGCGGGTGCAACATGAAAAGCTCGAGGATGCGGTACTCGGTGGGAGTCAGGTGGACCGCCTCCCGGTCCAGTACGACCTCGTGCTTCTCGAGGTCCATCTCGAGCCTCCCCCATTCGAGGTGCCTCGGCTCGACCCCCTGGTCTCCCTCTGCCCGCCTGAGCACCGCCTTCATCCGGGCGATCAGGTTGTGCATGTTGAACGGCTTGGTGATGTAGTCGTCGGCGCCGAGCTCGAGGCCCAGGACCTCGTCTATGTCAGAGTCTTTCGCGGTGAGCATCAGTATCGGGACGGCGGACCTCGCCCTGATCCGCCGGCAGACCTCGAGCCCGTCCACCTCCGGCAGCATCAGGTCGAGCAGGACCAGGTCGACCGGCGAGCGATCGAACTTCTCCAGGCCCACCGCGCCGTCGGCGGCGATGTCGACGTCGTATCCCTCCCTGCCCAGGGTGTACTTCAGGGCCTGCGCCAGTGGCTCTTCGTCCTCGATTATCAGTATCTTCTTCAATGACCCACCTCTCAGGCGTTTATGATAACACCGCGAATCCGCAATCATTAAGCGCCGCGGCGACCGGTGGCAGGCCCGCGGGGGACCGGGAAGGCTGGTCCTTGCGGCCGAGGCAACGGCCACGAACCGTTTCTGACCCGTCAGTTTACACGGGCTGATGACTGGATATATGATTTATGGGTTCGTGCCGCCGGAAGCGGTATTGCGGCGCGGAAAGCTTGTGATAGGTGTTCCAACTTCCGGAGGTGAGCCTATGGCGGCGCAGGACAGGATCGTGGTCGACAACGCGGTGGTCCCTCTCGACTTCACCTACAACTACCGTGTTGGACAGTCCATGGAGAAGTTCATCAAGGGCCTGGGAGACAAAAAGATCCTGGGGGTCAAGTGCTCCGGCTGCTCGAAGGTCGTGGTACCTCCACGGCAGTTCTGTGGGACCTGTAACCGGGTCATGGACGAGTGGGTGGAGGTCGGACCAGGGGGGACCGTCGAGCTCTATACGGTGGGACACGTGACGGTCGAAAAGGGCCTGGTCGAGGTGGCGGACGCCCCGTCGGTGCTGGCCCTTATAAAGCTGGATGGAGCGACCGGCCTGCTCGCTGGCGAGGTCGAGGGCGTGGAGCCGTCGGGAGTGAAGAACGGCATGCGGGTGCGCGCCGTCTTCAAGGAGCCGGCGGAGGACAGCCTCAACGATCTCGACCATTTCGAGCCCGCGGGTTAGGAGGGGAGTGGTGGAAAGAAAAATAGCTATTGTCGCGCAGGCGCAGATCCATTCGAAGGACATGCCGGTCCCCCGCGAGCGGATGCTCTTCGAGCTGGTTAAAGGCCTTTTCGACTCGGTCGGAATAACCAGGCATGACATCGATACGTTCGTGCTCTGTTCGAATGACTTCTCCGCCGGCAGGACCATCTCGAACGTGTTCGAGGACACACCGGTCGGAGCGTACATGAAAGACGAGACGAAGGTCGAAGCGGACGGCGTGATGGCCGCAACTTACGCGACGGCGCGGCTGCTGTCCGGCCTGTACGACACCGCGCTCGTCGTCGGGAACAGCCTGGGGGCCTCGCAGTTCAGGCCTTACCTGGTGATGGACTACGAGCTCAATCCCGTGTACGACAGGCAGCTCGGGCTCATCAACGAGCTATCCGCCGGGGCCCTGCAGGCGAAGGCTTACATGGACGAGTACGGCCTCACCGACTCCCAGCTCGACAAGATCGCGGCCAGGCTCCTCGCCAACGCCGCGAAGAACCCCGAGTCGATCAACGACGATGCGGGCGCGACGCCCGAGGACGTTGCCGCCTCCGAGTACCTATACGAGCCACTGCGCAGGCTGCACTGCTATCCGTTCACGGACGGCGCCTGCGCGCTCCTGCTGGCCGCGGGTGACAAGGCCAGGGAGCTGACCGACAAGCCGGTGTGGATCAGGGGCGTCGGCGACTCTCTTGACACCTACTACATCGGTGAGCGCAACCTGGCCAGGTCCCGCTCCACGAAGCTCGCCGCGGAGCGGGCCTACAAGATGGCGGGGATCTCCGACCCGGCCGGCAACATCGACGTCGCCGAGGTGAGCGCCAAGTTCGCCGCCCAGGAACCGATAATCTGCGAGGAACTGGGGCTGTTCCCCGAGGGGAGCGGCGGCGAGGTCGCCGACAAGGGGAGCGCGGCCATAGGGGCCGCCATGCCTGTGTGCCCGTCCGGCGGCGCCCTCGGCTCCTACGCCTTCTGCTCGGCGGGACTGGTGCGAATCGCGGAGTGCTACAAGCAGCTCACGGGCGCGGCCGGTGACACGCAGGTAGCCGGTGCCAGTACGGCCGTGGCCCATGGCCAGGACGGCTTCTGCCTGCAGCACAACGCCGTGATGGTCGTCAGCTCGGAGGAGGGATGATATATGAGAAACGTTGCGATTATCGGGGTCGGATACACGCCGGTCTTCGTCAGCAAGCGCAAGGACGTGAACATAGCGGAGATGATCGGCGAATCAGTTGACGCCGCCTTCCGCAACACGAACCTCACCCCCGACGACATCGACGCGGTGACGTTCGGAAACATGCAGACGTTCGAGGGCCTCAACCTGCCCCACCTGTGGTCGAGCGAGCATTTCAGGGCCATAGACAAGCCGACGATCCGTATTTCGACCGGCGGCACCACCGGCATGTCGACGCTGCACGCGGCCTACTATTACGTGGCCAGCGGCCTGTACGACGTCGTGATGGCCGTCACCTGGGAGAAGCAGTCCGAGGGAGATTCCCAGGTAGGCCTCTCCGGGATCGTGCTGCCGGAGGCGATGGTGATGGTCCAGCACGGGATGGACCTGTTCGGCGGCAAGGGCATGGGCGGAATGGGCGGAGGCTCGACAGGCGCGGCGGCGTACCAGGCGATGAGCTACCTGCACCACTCGGGCGCAGAGCCCGAGCACATCGACAAGATGGCGGCCCTCGAGCGCAGCAACGCCGCCCTCAACCCGTATGCCCACCTCAGGAAGAAGACGACGGTGGCGGACATACAGGCGACGCCGATGACGACCTATCCCCTGCGGTTCGGGCACACCTGCCCGACCAGCGACGGCGCGACGACCTGCATCGTGTGCTCCGAGGAGAAGGCGGCCGAGCTCGCCGACACGGCGGCGTGGATCACGGGTCTTGCGTCCTGCACGTCCGACCCCACCACAGCCAACTTCATCGAGGGCCAGATAACGGATCCGGCGGAGCAGGAGCCCGCCAAAATCGCCTCCAAGAAGGCGTACGCCATGGCCGGCATCGATGACCCCAAGACCCAGATCGACATGTGCGAGATGTACAACGGGTTCGCTCACCAGTCGCTGATGTGGCTCGAGAAGCTCGGCGTCTGCGACGAAGGCGAGGCGCACAAGCTCCTCGACGCGGGTGAGCTGAACATCGACGGCAGGCTGCCGACGAACGCGAGCGGCGGGGTCTTTTCGACCAACGCCATTGGGGCCTCGGCCATGAACCGGCCGACCGAGTGCGCGCTGCAGATAATGCGCAAGATAGAGGGCGGCCACCAGATCCCGAAGCCCATACACAACGCCCTCGCTCATGGATGGGGCGGCATGTTCCAGTACGTGACAGTGATGATAATCAGCGACTCGCCTCGCAGGCAGTAGAGGAAGGAGGTGCCCGGCATGGCGTTTGAGATGGGACCCGAGACGCGACAGGTACAGGCGATGTGGGACGTCTCCACCTACAAGTACAAGATAGACGGCAGGGGCATGAAGGTACTGGTCGACGCGATGAAAGACAAGAAGATAAAGGGCATCAAGTGCCCCCAGTGCGGCAGGGTATACGTGCCCGGCCCGACCTTCTGCCGCGACTGCTTCATCGACATAGACGAGATCGTCGAGGTCAAGGACACCGGGACGATAATCAGCTTCGCGGTCGAGCTGACCGACGTCCGGGGCAAACCGCTCGATGAGTGGAGGGCGTCCGCCATGATCAAGCTGGATGGCGCCGACTCGTTCATCGGGGGCACTGTAAAAGTAGATGACTGGCATGATGTGCATATCGACCAGAAAGTGAAGGCGGTGTGGGCGGACGAACCCGTCGGGTCTCTATCGGATATCGACCACTTCGAGCCCGTCTAAAAGCGAGCCAGGACTTGACGGACCGCGTTTTCAGCGGGTGGCCTTACCGGGCCACCCGCGCTCTTTATGACCCCGTTCGCAGGAACTCGTCGACGAAGCGGTCCCTCAGCTCGCGCTTCATTATCTTAAGCGTCATTCCGTACGGCATCTCTTCCCATGGGATGACCCGTACGTGACGCGGGGCCTTGTACGACGCTATATTCTCCGCGCACCAGGCGACCAGCTCTTCTTCGGAGGCCCCGGCGCCGTCCTTAAGGCAAACCACGGCGAGCGGCACCTCGCCCATGGCGCGATGCGGGACCGCTATCACCGCGGCTTCTTCCACGTCCGGGTGGCCGAGGATCTCCTCCTCCACCTCGACGCTGAAGACGGAGTAACCCCCGCACTTGATGACGTCCTTGACCCGGTCGACGAAGAAGATCCTTCCCCACCGGTCCTTCCGCGCCATGTCCCCCGTCCGGAACCAGCGGCCCACCATCGACTGTTTCGTCGCGACCGGGTTGTTCCAGTAGCCCTTTGTCACCCCGGGTCCCCTGACCAGGAGCTCCCCGACCTCCCCGGTCTTCACCCTCTTCCCGCCGGCGTCGGCGACCCGCGCCCTCACGGGCGGGACGTGTATGCCCACGCAGCCGGGAGGCCAGTCCAGCCGGCGCAGCGCGGGCTTCAGCGCGGCCAGGCCCGTGAGCTCGACCATCCCGTAGGCCTCGGCGAACAGCGGTTTGCGCGTCCCGAACAGCCCCTTCCTGCTGGCGAGTTCCTGCAACCTCCTGATGTGTTCCGGGGGCATGGCGTCCGCGCTCGACCCGAGCAGGCGCAGCGAGGTGAGGTCGTACTCCTCCGGGTTGCACGCCAGGAGGAACGCGTACATGGCGGGCACTCCCACGAAGAGCGTCGCGTGATGTTTCTCAATCAGCGCCAGCACCTTGTGCGGGTCGAAGCGCCTGACCACGCAGCCTCCGACTCCCGCGCACGAACCCATGATGGCGATCGCGAAACCGAAGATATGCGCGAGCGGGAGCGCCAGGACGCCGAAATCCTTCATCCCCAGTGGAAGCATGGCGGCGGCCTTCTTCTGGGTGCTCAGGAGCCCCCTGCTGGTCACCATCGCGCCTTTGGGAAACCCGGTGGTGCCGGACGTGTAGAAGATCCCTACCACGTCGTCCATCCCGACGTCCACCGGCGGGAACCGGTCGGGCGCGTCCGACAGCAGCAGGTCCAGGGATTCGAAGCCCTCGGGCGCCTCCCCGGCTATCCCCGCCATCACCCACCTCTCGACCGTGGGCAGCAGGCTCCTGTCCCTGATGTTGTTGCCGAAGACCTCAGGGTCGGTTATCAGCACCTTCGCGCCGGAGTCCTCGACGATGTACTTGATCTCGTTGCCCCTCAGCATGTAGTTCATAGGGACCGCGATGGCGCCCAGCTTCATGACCGCCATTATCGCCGCCGGCACCTCGACACCGTTCATCGGCACGATCGCCACCCGGTCTCCCCTGCGGACCCCCAGCCTGTCGTGTAGCACGTTCGCGATGCGGTGCGTGAACCGGTTCCATTCGTTGAAATCGACGTAAGCGGTGCCGGGCGGGAACATCGAATAGGGCAGCGGCTCTTCCACCATGAAGCCCGATCTCTCTCCGTATACCCTGGCCAGCAGGTCCGGGTGCTCCGCCATGGTCACGTTACGGTTGAGCACCATCCTCATCTTCTCGAGCATCTGACACCTCGCGATGTTCGGCCTGGACGGGGACACGGGACGGCCCTTGGCCGCTTAAAGGACTTGCCGGAGGCTTGCTTCGTACTCACGCGTCAGCACGTCCATCCCGGGGGTCATCAGCGGCCCCGGACGCGCCACGTGTTCGAACTTCGCATAATCCCGGAAGCGGAGCAACGGCCAACCTCGCCCGCGCACCGCCCTCCGCAGCTTGAGTTGAGGGTTCACCAGCACCTGGTGCCCGACCGCCTCAAGCAGCTGGAGGTCGCTTGCGCTGTCGGAGTAGAAGTAGCAGTCGGCGAGGTCGACGCCAAGGCGGTCGCAATGCTCACGGGCCATCTCCAGCTTGCCCTCCATGAAAGCGGTCGGCCCCTCGAAGTCGGCCGTCATGCGGTCGCCGTCCAACGGTATCGGGGTCGCGATGACGTCGTCGGCCCCGAGCTGCGCGCGGACCCTCTCGGCGATGTACTCCCCGGCCGCTGTGGCGACGACCGTCCTGTGTCCCATCATCCCGTGCATCAGGACCTGGTCAACGCCTCCCGCATACATCCTGGGAAGGATGTCCTCTTCGAATCCACGGTCCATCATCTCAATCATCTCGAGAGCGGTGTACTCGCCCATGAAGCCCAGGATCTTGCGGTAGACCTCCATTCGAGGTAGCCGGTTCAGCTTGTAGAGCAACGAGTACCAGAGGACCCAGAAGAGGCTCCTCGGTTTCATGAAGCCGTCCCTGACCATTACCCGCGCGTAGATGTTGCCGTTCGCTCCGTCGAGGAGCGTGTGGTCCAGGTCGAAGAACGCCGTCACCTTTTTGTCATCAGCCATTATTCGGCCTCCAGGGCGTGTCGAGAGGGCGGCGGACGCCGGGCATCCGTATCTGTCACCGACGCGAGGGCGATCCCACCCTCGAGCCTTTCGATCATGTCGACGGCCATCGTCGACATGCCGTAGCTCTTCCCGCCATGACCTTTACCCGTTCCGGAGTTGTAGAACTCTCGGAAACCGCATCGACGGACCATCTCCCCAGTCTTCTCGGCGACGGACCTCGCGATCTCCCGGTACCCGTACTCCATGAGCCCCATGAACACGAGCCAGTTGAATACTATTCAAAACGGTGGGGAGATGCCAGCGGCCCGTGAGAGGCCGGCGACCGGCGTCAGGAGGGGCGCAGGGCACACTCCATGAGCTCGACGAAGAAAGAGTTGGTCCGGTCCATGTCCATGCCGTCGAGCCCGCCCGAGGCCGAGAACGTGAAGGCCTCGTGGAGCCTCACTATCGCGTAGGCCATAAGCTGCGGGTCGGTCTTTCTGATGACCCCGTCGTCCATGCCTTTTTGCAGTATCCGTGCGATGGCGTCGGTTATCTTGCGCTCGAAGTCGAACGCCACCCTGATGACCTCGGGGGTCAGGATATCGGGGTCGCGGCTCACTATGCCGCGCAGGAACGAGTCCTTCTTGAGGAAGCTGTCGGTGGCGGTGAACATCGCCGCGAGCTGCTCGACTGCGCCGGCGCTCTCTTCCGCTCCGGCAAGCCCCGTCTCCAGGACGCGCGCGCCCTCCCACTCGACCAGCGACACCAGGATGTCCTCCTTGCCACTGAAATACGAGTACACGGTGGGCTTGGTGATGCCCGCCGAGCGCGCGATCTCGTCCATGGTGGTCTTCCTGTAGCCGTAGCGCTCGAAGAGCCGGCGCGCCGCCTCGAGTATTGTCGCGCGACGCCTGGCCTCCCTCGGTTCGTCGGCCCGCTGCTCGCCCACGCCTTCCATCTCGACCGCAGTCGCTTTTTCCTTCGCCACTGTATCGATCTCCTCGTGTCGCATCGGGGTCAGACCCCATTGCGACAATATTAACGCACAAAACGGTAGCCGGGCCCTGAGACTACACCGGGGTCAGGCACGGATCGTTGCATTACGGACTGATCCCAGCTGGCGCGTGCGAACGCAACTCGGTGCCAGACCCCGGTCACATTTTAAGGTCGATGTCTTCGCCCGATTCCAGTACCTTGATGAACTCCTCTGTCCGCCGACGGTTGATATAGAAAGCCGCCTCGCTGAGGTCATCTGGGTCGAACTCTTCCTTGATGCTGGCCAGGTGGTGGTGGTAGTTATAGACGTTGGGTCCGTAAGCCGCGTGCATCGGGTCCCCTACCGCGTTGAGGCTGAACGCCAGGTGGTTCTCGATGGTCGACTTGACCGTCTCTATCACGAAGCCGAGACTGCCCTCCCGGCACACCGGGTCCGACTGGTCGTAGACCCCCAGCTCTTCGAGGTGCCCGTAGCACCCGCTCTCATACAGGCCGCCCCAGGCATTCTCGGCCCCGTCGTCCATCAGAACGCCGTTCTCGATCCACCGGCGCTTGATCCGCTCGCCCTCTTTTGCGTTCTCGATGCAGCAGTCCCATGAGGTGAGCCCGCCCATCGAGGTCCAGAACGACCCACCGAACCTGAATATCCCCCGGGCCTGCAGGCACTGCTTGACCAGGGCGAGGTAGAGCGTCTTGGCGAACATGTCCGGCTTCTTTCCCTGCCTCAGGCTCCTCGAGACCATGGACGCCATCGCCGTCAGCGCCTTGACCGTGGTGGCCGCGCCGGCGTTGCGCGCCATCCTCGCGAACGCGAGCACCAGGTCGGTGAAGTAGCGCAGGTCGTAGTGCGAGCCGATTATCTCCCGGCCCCCGGTCCGCCTGATGATGTCCCGCAGGACCCCTTCCTGGTAGGCGAACTCTTCCTCGCTCTGGGCGGTCAGCACTACCTCGAGGGTGTACTTCATGTGCTCGAAGAAGCCCGACTTCCAGAGCTCGTAGAACTCCTTGTTCGACTCGGTCATGGCGGCCATCGCGGGCGCCGCCGCGTTGTGGCACATCGAGAACGATATCTCTGCCTCGCCCACGCGGTTGCCGAACTCCGCCATCTGTTCCCAGCCCGGGAACAGGACCATGTAAACCGAGTGGTTCTCGGGTATGTCGAGGTCGTAATCGGGGCTGATGCCCCTGATCTCGACGGCCGCCGGACCGTACCACGGATAGAGCTTGACAGCGCACCTCGTGAAGACGCCCAGCCCGCCGAAGGCGCCCGAGAATCCCCTGATCAACCCGCGCAGGCTGGGCCCGGGCCCGTCACCCGTGAACCATTCGCCGGTGTCCTCGAAGGAGCCCGCCCGCAGCACCTCGCCGTCAGGCATCACCCACTCGAAGCCCAGCAGGTTGCGGTTCGAGAAGCCGGTGGAGACGCCGGTGGTGCCCTGCCCCATGACGCTGGTGGCGCTGGCCAGCACGGAGGTGTTCGCTCCCGCGCCCACGATGTGGGTATTGAGACCTACCTTCATCGCCTCGGCCTGCAGGGTCGCGCCAACAACGTACGGCTCTACCACAGCGTACATGTTCCGGGTGTCTATCTCGAGGATCCTGTTCATCCGACGGAGATCCAGCTGGACCATGCCTTCCTCCGGCGACGCCCCGTAAGCGCCCCATCCGGTATATATCGCCTTGTACTTCAGGCCCTCCCGGTTGCAGAGGCGGACTATTGCCTGGACCTCCTCGGTGCTGCAGGGCAGCACCACCGCCCCGGGCCGGCCCATGTATGAGTCGCCCACCACCATCTCGGCGATGTACTGGAACGCGTAGGTATCGAGTATCGCCGGCTCCCTGGTGACGTTCTCGTCGCCGACTATGGCAGCGAGTTCCACGTACGTGTCGTCGGTCAGCATCTCACTCACCCCCCGAACAGCGGGAGACAAGCTCGATAAGGCTCTTCACCTCTAGCTTCGACCCCGCGTCCGCGGCGCCATCCGCGAGGTTCGATTCGCACCACGGGCACGCGGTCACCAGCATCTCCGCGCCCGTGGCCGACGCCTCCTCGACACGCTCGCGAGCGGTCGCAAGGGCGAACTCCGGGAAAGCGCTCTTTGCTCCGCCGCCGCTCCCGCAGCAGAACGAGTACTCCCTGATCCGTTCCATCTCCACCAGCTCCACACCGGGGAGGGCCTGGAGTACCCTTCTCGGTGCCTCGTAGACACCGCGGGTACCTCGGTTGAACTCGCGCGGCGGGTCGTGGATCACCAGGTGGTTGAGGACCTTCTTCTCCGTGCCGTTCCAGGGACGGTAGGTCTCGCTCTGGCGCCCGAGGTGGCAAGGGTCGTGGTAGGTGATGGACGCGTCGAGCCTCTCGTCGAACCGCAGCCTTCCCTCCTCTACCAGCTCGGCGAGCAACTCGGTCACGTTCAGTACCTCGAAGTCGAGCGGCGCCACGAGCGGGTACTTGGTCTTCAATGCGCCGAAGCATCCCGCGCACGACGTGACCACACGTCGTACCCCGAGCCGGTTGAGCATCTCGATGTTCCTGCGCGCGACCTCGACGAACAGCTCCTCGTCACCGATGGTGTAAGCCGGCGACCCGCAGCAGGGCTCGGCCTCCCCCAGGATGCCGACGTCTACCCCGCAGCCCTTCAGGACGCGCACGGTCTTGCGCGCTATCTCGGACATCTCCGGCCTGAGCGCATAGGTGCAGCCGACGAAGTAGAGGGTGTCGCAGCCGTCCCGCGCGGCATCGGCGACATCGACCTTCCTGGCCCAGGAAGCCTTCTTCTTGCGCGGCTGCATCCAGACGTTGTCGTAGTTGCGCATCGAGTCGAGCAGAGGCCTGTGGGCGGCCAGCGGCGCCACCCCGTCCCTCACGCACGTCGCGCGCAAGGTATGGAGCACCTCTAGCGGCTCCAGGTCTCGGTTATACTTGCACGAGATGTCGCAAGCCCCGCAGACGCTGCACCGGTAGATGACGTCCAGCATCTCGTCCGAGTAATCCACCCGCTCCTTCAACCTGGACAGCCCGATGATCATCTTGCCGCCGCCCGAGTAGGAGTGGAAGTTGTAGTGAGAGATGGCGGGGCACACCTGCGAGAAGCGGATGCTCTTGACCTGCGCCAGAGGAGGCCACTTGCACAACGAGCACCGCGCGCACCTCGTCATGTCTTTCTCGAAATCAGCCAGGGTCCGGCCCAGCATCTCACATCACCTCTTTCACGTGGAGTGCCGCGGGGTTCATGACCCCGTCCGGATCGAAAACCAGCTTCGTCCTCTGGAGGGTCCTCACCAGCAGCGGCTTGCCCGCCAGCGCGATCTCCGGGCAGACGTCCGGCGTCCTGGAGAAATAAGCGCCCGCCGCGGCGGCCGCCCGCGTGATGTCTCGTGAGAGCGTGAGCGCCTCTTCCCGCTGCTCCCGGGCGAATGCTACGGTCGCCTCGAAGTGGGCGACGCGGCCGCCGAGCTGTGGCTGGATGTAGAGCGAGGTGCTCGAGCGCTCCAGGCTGTGAGCCCGGCAGACATCATCGATCAGCTTCTCGAACTCGGTGGCGCGGTCGAGCGTTGACAGGAAGAAGGTGTCCAGGTGCCCTCCCAGCCGGTCCTTCCAGAAGGGATCGCTCTCGGAGCTCAGGAGCTCATGCAGACGCCGGCCTCCCGTCCCGCCGATCGAACGGACCCGCCTGGCTCCCTCTGCCTGAAGTATCCGCTCGATCCCGCGCCGCTGATACGAGAGCCTCTGCTCGGGCCGGTATTCGAAGCCCGCCACGCCTATCAGCAGGGCGAAGGTCGGCATGCCCGAGACCCCTGTGAGCCCTTCCAGAGCGGCCCTGTCGAGTATCAGACACTCCTCGCCCCACTTCGCGCGGCAGACCGCGTAGACGACCTCGACAAGCGGTCCGAGGCTCTCCGATGGCACCATCATCAGCTCGTGGACGACGGGCCTCAGCTCGCACTTCAAGGATATCCACGAGACGATGCCCATGGAGCCACGCGCGCCCTGAACGAGCCTGAAGAAGTCGAAGGAAGACGGCCCCATGGGGTTCTTCTGCGCCTGGCCGGTGGCCCACTGCTCTTCCAGGGTGCCCGGCCCGGCGGCGCACCCGGTCCTGAATATCTCCCCGTTGCCCATCACCAGCTCTGTGCAGAGCAGAGGGTCGGAGAGGTCCCACTGTGCCCGCGGCACCATGGTCGGGGTCCTGTCAAGGTACGCGGCGAGCACCGATTTACCCTTGCGCGGCGCCGGCGGCATCATCGCGCGAAGGCCCACCTTGCTCAGCTCGAGGTCCAGCGCGCCGAAGGTAACGCCCGGCTCGATGAGCGCGACCCTGTTCCGCCTGTCCGCCCTTATCACCCTGTCCCATCCGGACAGGTCGACGACTATGCGCCCGTCGTCCGCGGCGAGGGCGGTATGGTGCGGAGGCAGGCTCGAGACCGGCACCAACGACGCGCCGCGCTCGCGCGCCCAGGCGGTCACCGAGGACAGTTCTTCAACGCCTCCCGGGAAAACCACGGTGGCTGGAGTGGCGCCTTCGGCACCGCCTCCGGTCGCGTAGGCTCCCGTTATCTCCGGCTGCGTTGAGACGCTTCCGGAGCTCACCGCCTTTTCAAGCTCATCAAGGGACTCGACCTGCACTGCCACCACCCCTTTACTAATATTCGTAATTGGTAAAATAGTATAGCTATTGGCTGCGGCCGGTCAAGGGTCAATTTTCTGGGGGATCAGCTCGA
>Ga0209746_1000156_pt1 | contig 35899 bp, 34 predicted proteins | sample BarGraNGADG00211_3_FD_184496 | JGI IMG/M metagenome (GOLD analysis project Ga0209746, IMG submission 184496) | Arctic peat soil microbial communities from Barrow, Alaska - Barrow Graham LP Ref core NGADG0011-211 (SPAdes) (version 2) | ecosystem: Environmental > Terrestrial > Soil > Wetlands >... | reverse complement strand
CGAGAAGGACGGCATTAAGGTCGTGATGACAAGGGACTCCGGAGACGTCAATCTGACCGGCACCGCCAGCGCGGACATCGCGGCGAACTCGCAGGACGATCTACTGGTGAGCGTGCATACCGGTCATTCGAGCACGGACCCCGGGGCGAAGGGCACCTCGGTCTTCTACCCGGTCAGGAACTCCTGGACGGACGCTATCTACGAGAAGAGCAAGACGGCCGCCCTCTTCGTCGGGCCTGAGCTCGTCAAGGCCTGCGGGACGCCGGACCGGGGCGTCACGGCGACGGGCGACCTCGCGTTGCTCAACTGGTCGAAGGTCCCCGCAATAGAGGTCGAGGTCGCTTTCCTGTCGAACGCCGGCGAAGACGCGCTGTTGGCTCGACCCGATTTCCGGGACAAAGCGGCGTGGGGACTCCGCAACGGCATCATCAAGTACTTCCAGAACCCCTGAGTACGGAGGGCTGTATGGCGGCGCGTACAGCGTGCTCTCGGAGAGGCCTTCAGATTGAGGCGGGAGCCGATCAGGATCAGGCCACCGCGATATCTTCGCAGAGGTAGACGTCCTGGATGGCCTCGAAAAGCTTGACCCCTTCGGCCATCGGTTTCTGGAAAGTCTTACGCCCGCTTATGAGTCCCATGCCCCCGGCGCGCTTGTTTATCACGGCCGACCGCACCACCTGGGCCAGGTCGTCAGTCCCGGACTCGCCACCCGAGTTGACAAGCCCGATCCGCCCCATGTAGTTGTTGACGACCTGGTATCGCGCCAGGTCGATGGGGTGGTCGGAGGATAGCTCCGTGTACATGCGCTCGTCGAAACGCCCGAACTTCCGGCCCGATCGGTTGATCGCCCTGTAGCCGCCGCCGAGGGTCGGCAGCTTCTGCTTGATTATGTCGGCCTCGATGGTGACGCCGATGTGGTTGGCCTGCCCGGTCAGGTCGGCGGAGGTCTCGTAGTTGATACCATCGACGGTGAAGGCCTCGTTTCGCACGTAGCACCACAGGACGGTGAACATCCCCATCTCGTGGGCCGCCCGGAACGCCTCGCTTATCTCGGTGATCTGACGCCTGCTCTCCGCCGAGCCGAAGTAGACGGTGGCGCCGATCCCCGCCGCCCCGAGGTCGAACCCCTGGCGCACGGTCGCGTAAAGCGTCTGGTCGTACCTGTTAGGGTAGCTGAGCAGCTCGTTGTGATTGATCTTGAGGATTAACGGTATCCTGTGGGCGTATCTCCTCGCCAGGATGCCGAGCATCCCGAGAGTGGTGGCGACGGCGTTGCACCGCGCCTCGATCGCGAGCTTCACTATGTTCTCCGGGTCGAAGTACTCCGGGTTCGGCGCGAAGGATGCGCCCGCGGAGTGTTCGATGTCCTGGTCCACCGGGAGTATCGACAGGTAGCCGGTCCCTGCGAGCCGACCGTGCCCGAAGAGGGCCGCAAGGCTGCGCAGCACGGCCGCCGGGCGGTCGGATCCTACGAAGATGCGGTCGACCCAGTCCGGACCCGGCAGGTGAAGGCTCTCCCTCGACACCCGGGGCGAATCGAACCCCAGCAGGTCCTCAGCCTCGTCACCGAGCAGCCCCGATATTTCGTTGATCTCCATCTCCGTACCGCCTCCCGCTCTGCATCGCAACAATGGTATTCAACGGCGCTGTACGATACAGATACTATATGGCAAAAAGCCGCTCGCCGCCCCCGACTCCCGCTCCCGTCATCGCACAAGCTTTCTACCGGTACCGGGCAACCCCTGCCCCTTCGTGCCGGGCCCAGGTCGCTCTCCGCTCAACGCGAATTCGGTTGGCCGGGTATTCCTCGCCTCTCCCCGTGGTTCGAATACCCGAAAATAAACGAGCCGACCGGAAGGAACACCAGATTGAAGCTGGAATGAAGTCAGCCAGGGAGCTTCTCAAGCGATGGGGCGAGAATGCGTTCGTGCAGGGTTGGAAGCAGGGACCAAGAGGGCGGAGCAGGTCCACTCACCTACTGGGCAAGTCTTTCCAGATCCAGAATAGATTGTCCTTCCTGCTGGCAGATGCCAGGTTCAGATATTCCAGAGTAAATATATCGTTGAGGTCATTACCGAAAGGAGACAGCGATGATTAGCAGGAGGGAGTTTATTAAATACTCGGGAATAGCGGGAGCGGGGCTCGCGGCGCCTGGCCTGTTCAAGCTGATCGGCGTTCTGGGGACTCCAGCGATGGCGGCCACCCCGCCACTGGCACCATGGGTCGACGCCGTTCCGATGCCAGGCGTTCAAACGCCGGTTGGCACGCACAATGGGATGCCCCTCTACGAGGTGGCGATGAAGCAGGTGACCCAGAAGCTGCACAGGGACCTGCCGGCGACCAAGGTCTGGGGCTACAACGGGCTGTATCCGGGCAACACCTTCGTGGCGAAGACCGGGCAGCCGATCGCGGTCAAGTGGATCAACAACTTGCCTACGACCCACCTGCTTGCCGCGTCGATCGACCAGACTATAATGCCTCCGGGGATGCCCGATGTACGCGCTGTCGTCCACGCGCACGGCCACGAAGTGCCGTCACAATACGACGGGGGACCCTTCGCGTGGTTTACTCCCGGCAAGTCGAGGATATACGAGTATCCGATTATCCAGCACGCCGCCACGACCTGGTACCACGACCACGCCATTGGCATCACCCGGTTGAACGTGGTGGCCGGCCTGGCGGGCTTCTTCATCATCGTCGACGACGTCGAGGCATCGCTCAACCTGCCCAAGGCGCCCTACGACATGGGACTGGTCTTCCAGGACCGTACCTTCACCGCCGGAGGCCAGTTGGACTACCCCACCGTCGGCAACGTGCCATCGGTGCACCCCCAGTGGGTACCCGAGTTCTTCGGTGACACCATCCTGGTAAACGGAAAGGTAACGCCGTTCCTGAGGGTCGAGCCCAGGAAGTACAGGCTGCGGCTGCTCAACGGCTCTGAGGCGCGTTTCTACAATATCCGATTCTCGTCAGGCCAGAAGTTTTGGGTGATAGCCGACGAGGCCGGTCTGCTGGAGGCCCCGGTCCTGGTGAGCCAGCTCCTCTTCGCCCCAGGCGAGCGCTACGAGATAGTAGTGGACTTTCACGGGCACACGGGTCAGACCATGTACGTCACCAACGACGCGCCCGCGCCGTTCCCCTGGGGCGACCCGACGGTTACCCCGCTGCCGCAGTTGATGCAGATAAGGGTCAACAAGCCGCTGAAGGGCGAGGACGAGAGCGACGTACCAGAGTTCCTGCGCCCGGTTTACAGACTGCCGGTTGGAGCGGCGCACCGCGTCCGCGATGTCGTGCTGTCCGAGAACTTGACCCCCGGTGGTCAGTCCACCGGCCTGCATCTCAACGGGTTGGGAATCCTCGACCCGGTCACCGACAAGCCGGAGCGCGGGACTATCGAGATCTGGCGCTGGATCAACACGACCGGCGACGCGCATCCGCTGCACACACACCTGGTCGACTTCAATGTCCTCGACAGGCGGCCTTTCGACGTGGCGCTTTACCAGGCTACAGGGCAGATCGAGTACACGGGATCCCCCGTCCCGCCGGACCCGACCGAGATGGGTTGGAAAGACACCGTCAGGGTGCCGCCCGGCATGATCACGCGCACCATCAAGAAGTTCACCTCCTTCCTGGGCGACTATGTATATCACTGCCATATCCTGGAGCACGAAGAGAACGACATGATGCGCCCGTACGAGACGGTGGCGTCGACCTTTTACTTCGCCGAAGGCTCGGTCCGCCCCGATTTCGACGCGTATATCACCCTCCTGAACCCGGACACCGACAACGACGCGCAGGTGAAGATCACCTACATGACTGGCGACGGCAACACCAAGACGCAGACCTTGAAGGTCGAGAGCACTACCCGGACCACTGTCAACGTGAAGGAAGTGCTGGGCTCGGCCGACGACGCCGCCCACGACTTCTCGTGCAAGGTCGAGACCACCAACGGCATCCAGGTGTTCGCCGAGAGGCCCATGTACTTCAACTACAAGGGGGTGTGGACCGGCGGCCACGACGTGGTGGGGGCGCTGATGCCGGCGTTGAACTGGTACTTCGCCGAGGGCACCGTCAGGCCTAACTTCGATACCTACTTCACCATCGAGAACCCTAGCAGCAACAAGACGGCCAAGGTGAAGATCACCTATATGCTCGGCAACGGAGAGACTGAGGAGCAGGAGTTGAGCGTCGGCGAGCACTCCCGGGCCACGGTAACCGTCAAGGCCAAGCTCGGCGAAGGCGACGACATCGAGCACGATTTCTCGACCAGGGTCGAGTCGACCAATAGCGTCCCCATCATCGTGGAGCGACCCATGTACTTCAACTACAAGTGGATGTGGACCGGCGGCCACGACGTGGTCGGAGCGCTCGGCCCAGCGCCGACCTGGTACTTCGCGGAGGGCACCACGAGGCCCGACTTCGATACCTACCTGTGCATCCAGAACCCGGACGACTCGAAGAGCTCGAAGGTCGAGATCAACTACATCAAGGGAGACGGCACCACGAAGGACCAGGAGGTGACGATCCCACCCCATTCCCGGGTGACTATAGCGGCGAGGGACCAACTCGGGACCGGTGACGACGCAGCTCACGATTTCTCCAGTGTAGTCGGAACTACGAACGGGGTGCCCATCATCGTGGAGCGCCCGATGTACTTCAACTACAAGGGGATGTGGACCGGCGGCCACTGCGTTATGGGGTCCGTGACCCCCGCAAAGGTATGGTACTTCGCCGAGGGCACCTGCCGACCGAATTTCGACCCCTACATCACGATAATGAACCCCAACCCCACCGTAGCCGCTAAGGTGACAATCGACTACATGCTGGGCAACGGCAAGACCGAGACCCAGGACGTTACGGTACCGGCGGGCACCCGAGCGACCATCAACGTCAAGGACAAGCTGGGCTCGGCGGACGACGCTGCGCACGACTTCTCGGCAGTGGTCAGTTCAACCAACGGCGTCTGGATCGTGGCGGAGCGGCCCATGTACTTCAACTACAAGGGAGCCTGGACCGGCGGCTCCTGTGTGATGGGCTTCTCCGACTAGACTAGGAAGAACGGATGAAAAAGGCCCCGGGTTTCTCCGGGGCTTTTTTTATTCAGAAGACCCCGGCGATGCCCTGCCGCTCCAACTTCCAAACTAGCAGTGGCGAGTGCCGCACCGGCGTTCGTGAACACTCCCTGTCCCCGTTGACACGCTGATATTATGAGCATAATATTACGACCGTAATATTGGTGCAAGAACGGAGGTCTCAATGGCTGATGACGTGTACGAGGAACTGGCGAGGCACCTCGACGAGGCCTACGCCGGAGCGCCGATGTCGGATACCCTCCTCGAGATCCTTCACATCCTCTACCCGGGCGAGGAGGCCGAGGTCGCCTGCAGACTCGGGTTCTACGAGAACGTGACCCTGGCACGGTGCGAGGAGCTCCTGCCCGAGAAGGCGGGCAGGCTGGGCGAGCTTCTCGACTCCATGGCCCATCGCGGGACCGTCTTCACCCAGCGGAAGCCCGGGAGCGAGCGCGTATACCGGCTGCTGCCCAGCGTCGTCGGATACGTCGAAGCGCCCTTCCTCTCCGGCGTGGACAGGCCGGAGACCAGGGCTCTCGCGCCGCTCTGGAAGAAGTACCTGACGGAGGAGTTCGGCCTCGAGCTCGCGAGGGGAGCTCCGCTGATCCGGGTGATCCCCATTAGCGAGTCGCTCGAGGACGAGAGCGAGGTGCTGCCGTTTGACGCCCTCAAGGAAAAGCTGGACGAGGCGTCGTTCATGGCCGTGGGCCACTGCCCATGCCGGCAGATCGGCAAGTTCACCGGCGAGGGATGCGACCGGCCCACCGAGAGGTGCATGCACTTCGGCGGCCTCGGGCGGTACTTCGTCGAGATGGGAATGGCGCGGCGGATCGAAAAGGAAGAGGCGCTCGAGATACTGCGGAGCGCCACCGAAGAGGGCCTGGTCCACGTGTGCGACAACGTGGAAGGCAGCCTCAGGACGATATGCAACTGCTGCCCGTGCTGCTGCGGCTTCTTCAGGGCCAACAGGGCGCTCGGGGTGCAGACCTACTCGCGCTCGAACTACGTGGCGTGCGTCGATGCCGACTCCTGCACCGCGTGCGCGGTATGCGAGGACAGGTGCCCGGTGGACGCGATCACTGTAGGCGACGTCGCGGTCGTGGACGCCGACGTGTGCATCGGATGCGGCGTCTGCACTCCGACCTGCGGCGGGGAAGACGCTATCCGCCTGAACGTTCGCGAGCAGGTTCAGCCCCCTCCGGATTTCAAGACGTTCGCCGCGGCGCGAATGTCCGGCAAGTGAAAGTGGAGAGCGACGAGCGGCAAAGCCGGTAAAAAAGAAGAGAGCAGGGAAAGGATCGTCTCCTCGGCGGGAGCGCTCATCAGGGAGAGGGGCATCGCCGCCACGAGCGTGTCGGATGTGATGGGCGGCGCCGGGATGACCGTCGGGGGCTTCTACGCCCATTTCCCATCCAAGGACGCCCTCATGGCGGAGACCGTATCCTCCTCGCTCTGCCAGTCGCTGGAGGAGTTGAAAGAGGTGGGGGGCGACAAGCGCGGCGCCGACTGGCTCGAGGCGGCGAGCAGGAGCTACCTGTCGCGGGCCCACCGGGATAACCCGTCGTCTGGATGCCCTCTGCCCGCGACGGCGGGAGAGATCGCCAACGCGGGCGAAGACGTACGTAAAGCCCTTGCCGACGAGATCGACGCCATCACCCGGGAGATAGCTTCGCACGAGCAGGAGGCGGGGCTGGCCGAGCCGCGCGGCGAAGCGCTTGCCGCGCTCGCGATGATGTTCGGCGGGCTCACGCTGGCGCGCGCACTCAAGGGGACTCCGCAGTCGGACGAGGTCCTTAAAGCCTGTCGCGACCATATAGCGCGATGCCTCGAGTGACGCCGGACGGGCCGTCGACCATCTGACGGAGGTTGTGACGGGCATGCGTTCCGATACGGACGGACTGCTCGAAGAAGTCGCACCGCACCTCTACCTCGTGAGGGCGGAGAACGCCGGCCGCTTCCCGTTCTCCTACCCCGTGCTGGCGACCGGCGAGACGAACGTGCTCTTCGACACCGGCGGCGGGGTGCGAGTGATGGAGCGGCTGCGGGACGAGCTGCCTGTTGACCTGGTCGTCAATTCCCATACGCACCCCGATCACTTCTCGGGCAACCACTGCTTCAGGGGACGCGAGCTCCTGGTCCCCGAGATGTTCGCCGGCATCCTGGACGACCTGGACAGGATGTCCGTGCGTCTTGCGGGAGGGGGCGAGCCCTCCGCGCAGTGGCTGTTCTTCGTCAAGGAGATCCTTCAGCACCAGGCCACGCCCCCGACCTCGACCTACGTCGAAGGCCACGTCGTGCAGGCGGGTGACTACAGTTTCGAAGCCATCCACGCTCCCGGCCATACCGCGGACAGCTACTGCTTCTTCGACCGCGAAAAGCGCGTCCTGCTCTCGTTCGACTACGACCTGACCGACTTCGGACCCTGGTACGGCCACCGGGAGTCCGACCTGCGCCAGACGCGCGACTCTATCGAGAGGCTCATAGCGCTTGAGCCCGCCGTTGTCATCTCCTCCCACCGCAGGCCGGTGACCGAAGGTATCGAGGAGGCGTTCAGGAGGTATGACCGGATTGTGGACGAGCGCACCTCGGTTATCCTTGAGTTGCTCGAGGAGGGGCCGGCGACCCCCGAGACGCTGGCGGACCGGTCTCCCATCTATGGAATGCGGCAAGCCTTCGCGCTCTACCACTATTTCGAGTCCCGCCTCATCGAGAAGCACCTGGAAGTAATGGTTGATGAAGGGCAGGTCGCGAAGGGGCCAGACGACCTCTACCGGGTTTGGTAAATCGACCTCTGCGGGTGGAGCGTTGATGCTGCCATCATCCGATTGTCCCAGCCAAGAGAAAGTGACGAATGAACCCAAACGAAGGTGGTCGGGGTCCCCATCGTTCATCTAACATGACTGCCATGCTACTTCGCCCTCCCGGGCGCGCGGTGACCCCATGACTCGACGCAGTCGCAAGCGACTGTTAGCTCGGGTTCAAATCACCGGGTGATGCCTGGTGGGCGTTGAGGGATTTGAACCGCCCCACGCGCCTCGCGGCGCGCGGTGACCCCAAACGTTTACGCAGTCGAATACGACTGTTGGCTGGGTTCAAATCAAAGCGTTGACTCTGGTGGGCGTTAGGGGATTTGAACCCATGACCTCTGCCGTGTGAAGGCAGCGCTCTCCCGCTGAGCTAAACGCCCACTTCGAAGTGTCAGAAATTCTAGCACATCACAACGTCCCGTGGACGCTGCAGATGACGTCAAAAGTCGGCAGTGAGAAGTTGGTCACCTGGTACGAGTAGGTCCCACCGGAAGGGCACTTCGGAAGCGAGGCGATGAACCCGTCCGACACCATGTCAGACATGGCGTTGGGAAAGTTGCCCTCGGAGTTGTAAAAAGCGTACAGGGCCTGCCTCAACGCCGCCTGGTTCGACCTGCAGACCTCACGGCTCTGCGCATCCTTCCGCTGGTCCGCCGCCGCGGCTTTCCTGGCGTCGCACTCCGCGATTACCTTGTCCGCGAACGCCGATACCTCTTCGGCCTCCTCGGCCGTGGTCGCCGCCTTCAGCCTGTCGACGTTCGTGCTGAGTTGCTCGACAAGGTCGGACGCGCTGATGCCGAGCGCCGCCAGCTCCTGCACCGCCTTTGTCGCGTCGGCCAGCTTGTCCGTTGCCGTTTTCTTCGCCTCGTCGAACTGCGCTTCTTTGCCGAGTCCCTCGACGGCGGTGTAGCTCGTCGTCGAGCTATCCGCCATCTTCTCGTCCCCGCTGGTGACCGTCAGTTGCGCCTTTGCCTGCAGCGCCTTTCCGCTGCCTTTGGTCATGCTGAACTTGACCGACTGCGTCTGCGGGCCGCCGCTCGACTTCACGTCGAAAGTCTCGTCGATTATCTTCTCGCCATCGCTGTTCCCTATCGACAGCCTGAGCTTTCCCGCTCCGTCCTCCTTGTATCGCGCTGTATAAGTGGCGGTCAGCTCGAGGCCGACATCCAGCGGAACCGCGTCCAGGTCCAGCGATGCACCGTCCGACCTGGTCACATCGACCCTGGTCACCTGTGCGATCGCCTTGTTGGACTCGTTGACCCGCCAGATCACGATGCCGGCCGCGGCACCCCCGACGACCAGGACGGCGACGAAGACGATGAGTGCGATCTTTGCGCCCTTGCTCATGCGGCGCTTCACCGCGGGAGGGGGTGCGACCTGTGGCACCACGGGCGCGGGGCCCGGCGGCGGCGCCGCGAACTGCGTCGTGGGCTGGACCTCGTGCCGCACCGGCGGCACCGGCGGCGGCGCGGCGGGAACCGTTTTCATCTCGGTGGTCTGGTCGCCGAGCGGGGTCCCACAGCTGGTGCAGAACTTGTTATCTTTTGAGGTCTCTTTTCCGCAGTCTGGGCATTCCATTCGGGTACCTCCCGGGATGGTCCGACTTTTCTATATAATCGCGCGGACGCGGACCAAACATGAGACTTCAAGGCGGCGGGCCGGCGCAGACGGGCATGTAATGGCTGCCGTCCTCACCGGGTTCGCCTGGCCCTTGCGACAGCCGACCGGTGGGCCAGTGTCTCTACCCTGTCATCCAGCGGCTGAAGCCCGGCGGGATAACCGCGCCTCTCGAGCGCCTTCCTTATCAGGAAGTCCGCGAGGCCCGGGTTCTTCGGCAGCAGTGAGCCGTGCAGGTAAGTGCCGACCGCCCCCCTGTAAACCGCCCCCTCGAAGCCGTCCTCGCCGTTGTTGCCGTAGCCGACCGTCACCTTACCGAGCGGCTCGCAGCCCTCGCCCAGGTAGGTCTTGCCCGAGTGGTTCTCGAACCCGACGACCGTCCCGGACGCGCCTTCCAGGCCCGAAGTCACCACCACGTTGCCGATGAACCGCCTCTTCCCGGCCACCGTATGGGCGTCGAACACGTCTATGCCCGGCAACTCGTCGGCGTCGAAAGGCCTGTAGAACCTGCCGAAGAGCTGGTACCCTCCGCAGATCACGAGGGCGGCGGCCCCCTCCTCGATCTCGTTCCTGATGGCCTCGCCCTTCACATCGAGCAGGTCCCGGCAGACGAGCAACTGTTCCCGGTCCTGCCCGCCGCCCATGAAGAAGATATCGTGCCTTCCGGGCTTCACCGGGTCGCCCGGGCCGAGCTCGTCGACGACCACCTCGATCCCCCGCCACTCGCAACGCCGAACCAGGGTGATGACGTTACCGTGGTCGCCGTAGATGTTCATCAGCTCCGGGAACAGGTAGCCGATCGTCAGCTTCATCCGGCCTCAACCCTCCCAGTAAGGGCTCGCGAGCCCCCGGCCGACGAGGATTTTCCGCAGGTCGAGCATCGCGGTATAGGTCGGGATCACGTAGAGGGTGCCGCCGGACGGGACCCGCTCGAGGCCGATGTCGAACGCCTTCTCGAGGTCCTCTTCCGCCTCTATGGAATCCTCGCCCAGCCCGGCGTATTTGACTCGCAGGGCCATGTCCCAGGCCCTGATGCCCGTGCACACCACGTGGCTGAGGTTGCCACGGAACATGTCGAAGTCGACGTCCCAGATCCAGGAAACGTCCCTGCCGTCCGCGATATTGTCGTTGAGCGCCAGCAGCACGTCCTTTCTGCCTGGCTGGCCGTTCAGGGTCCTTATGACCTCGTTGAAACCCGCGGGGTTCTTGGCCAGCACCAGAAGTATCTGCCGCTCGCCCGCGGTCATCCTCTCGACGCGGCCGAAGGCCGCCTTGAACCCCTCCACGGCCCGGGTCGCCGCATCGACGTCGAGTCCCAGGGCGACGGCGCAGGTCATCGAGGCCAGCACGTTGTACACGTTGTAGAGCCCCGGCAGTGGGATGCGCACCCTGGCGCTGCCTCCAGGATGCCTGATGGTGCAGTCCGTCCCCGAGATGCCGTCCATCTTGACGTCCACCGCCCCCACGTCGGTAGCCGGCCGGGCCATGCCGCACGCTGAACAGTCGTAGCGCCCGAGGTGCCCGAAAAGGTAGTAGTCGTAGTGGAGGCGCGCGCCGCACGCCGGGCAGTGCTTGCTGTCGGCGGCGTGCTGCATGGAGGCCGAAGCGTAGCGCTCGCTGTCTATCCCGTAGTAGAGGACCCTCTGATCGAGGCCGCGGCCGATGGACGCGACCAGGGGGTCGTCGGCGTTCAGGGCTACGGTCGCGCCAGGCTCGAGCTTCCTTATCGCTTCCCTCATCTTGGCGGCCAGCGTGTCGAGCTCGCCGTACCTGTCCAGTTGATCGCGGAAGAGGTTGTTGACCAGGACCAGCCTGGGGGAGGTCTCTGCAACGGCCTCTGGCAGCGCCGCCTCGTCGACCTCGAACAGGCCGATGTCGGCGTCCAGGTGCCCGCGCGCGTCGGATTCCCTGACCAGCGCGGAGGCGATGCCGGCCATCAGGTTGGCGCCGGTCCTGTTGTGCACCGGCTTGGCTCCCGCGTCCTCGAGTATCGACGAGATGATGGCGGAAGTGGTCGTCTTGCCGTTCGTTCCCGTCACCAGCATGCAGCCTCCGGGAAGGCCCTCGACCATGGAGCGCACGAAGCCGGGCGCCAGCTTCCGCGCGACGCGCCCCGGCAGGGTCGTCCCCCCGCCGGCGCCGACGAGCCTGCTCGAGAAGCCGATGGCCTTGCCCAGCAGGAGAGCTGCTCCGACTCGAGATTTCATAGATGAAGTCTACCAGAAGGCCCGCACGTCGAGCGGGCGCCGGCGTGCTATGATAGTGTCCGTTCGACCGAGGAGAAGGTGCCCCGATGCCCGTAAACAGGCGGAAAGACCTTCCGGCGTGCAGGGCCGGTGAGCGCGTACCAGGAGTGGAAGAGCTGCGCGAGCGCTTCGGCTACGTCAAGGTCATCCCGAGCAGGACGGGCGGCAAGAAGTACCTCGTCGTGGAGGCCAGCGACGGGTACCACGCTTTCGTCGAGATAAACGGCAGCTACTGCTCGACGGGGTCTTACCCTTCCCTCGAATCCCTGGAAGGCTACGTGTACTGAGGCCGGCGCCTGGCGGACTAGACCTGCGCCGGATAGTCAAGAGATATGGATGAAACCGTCTTCAAGAAGTGCCCGCTTTGCGGAGCGGTGGTCGAGGGTGCGGACCTTCGCGAGAGCGGTGCCCACCGATGCCGGCGTTGCGGCGCCACCGGCAGGTACGAGGACGAGAACCTAGTCGCGATGTTCATCCCCGGCTATTTCGCAAGGCTCATGGAGCTGGAGCGCATGAACCGGGAGATACTGGACGACATCGAGCTGGAGTCGATCAAGGGCGAGTACCGGGACCCGGAATACATACGGAAGAAGCACCTCGAGCGACAGGGGGTGCTGGCGGAGTATTCGATGCTTTCTTACTTCCGGCCTCTCGTCGAGAAGTGGTAGGTCCGCTTCAGGTCTGGAAGGTGTCGAAGGCCCGGTCGGGGACCGGAACGACGGGGGAGGGTTCGCAAGACAATAGGAGCAAGCGACGGTGGTCGGGGTCCCCGTCGTTCCATCAAGGCCAATACGGTATGCACTTCGACGACGGGGGAATCGATGCGCAACTATTACATGATGAACGCTCGCGAGCAGCGGGAAGCCTCCTTCAGGCGCCTGGTGAATTACATCCGCGAGGTTGTCTATCCATACCACCCCTACTACCGCAGGGTCTTCAAAGAGAACGGGATCGACCCCGACAAGATACAGAAGCCGTCCGACCTCGCGCGCATCCCGGTCACCTTCAAGGACGACTACCGGCCCGACCCCATCGCGTTCATCCTCCAGCCAAAGCTCCCTGGGCGTGAGGCGCTGTACGACACCGCCCGCATAGGCTCAAAGTTCCTTGCCAAGTACGCGGCCCAGGGCATCTTCAATTACCCGCGCGAGTACGCGCGGTTCTACCGAGCCAACTACAAGGAGGGCTTTGCCTACCTCAAGATCGGCAGGCGCGCGGCCCAGGAGTGGCTCCCTATCCACTTCCACGCGTCGGCAGGGTCGACCGGAGACCCCACACCGGCGGTCTATACCTACCGGGACCTGCACAAGCCGGTGGCCGAGACGGCCTCAGCTTTCTGGCTGGGCAGGCACGTCATGTGGGACACACGGGGCCTGAACATATTCCCCGGGGCCCCGCACCTCGCCTTCTTCCAGGTCCTGATGGGCAAGTGGTTCGGAGGCTCGAGCGGTTTCGACACCTTCGGGGGGAAAGTCGTTCCCACGGAGCGCCAGATACAACTGTTCAGGGAGGGAGGGTTCGACGCGCTGGTGGCGATCCCATCGTACCTGGTCTACTGGCTCCGCAGGGCGGTCGAGATGGTCGAGTCGGGAGATGTCCAGCCCCTCGACAAGCTGTACATAGCACTGGTCGCCGCGGAGCCGTTGACCGATTCCCTGCGCGAGTACATCAAGGACATGGTGGTGGCCGCCGGAGGGCGGAGCGACTTCATGCTGTGCCAGGGTTACGGCATGACCGAGATGAAGATAGCGTTCTACGAGTGCACCGAGCGCAGCAACATCCACCTTAACCCCAAGTACTTCTACTGGGAGATCGTCGACCCCGACACCCTCGAGCCAGTGCCGGAGGGTGAGCCGGGTGTGCTGGTCTTCAGCCACATAGACTGGCGCGGTACGTCTTTCCTGAGGTATTACACCGGCGATCTCATCACCGGCGGCGTCCGGTGGGAGAGGTGCAAGAGCTGTGGGCTGACCTTCCCGATAATGTACCCGCCCATCATGCGCGCCAAGAAGGACTTCACCAAGCTCAAGGGCACCAGGGTGTCGATCCTCGAGCTGGTGAGCGCGATACGGGACACCACGGGGGTCTACCAGTTCCAGGCCGTGCTGGACAAGGAGGTCTCGGGCGACGAGTTCTCACGCGATAAACTGGTGGTCCGGGTGGCGGTCGAAAAGGGGTTCTCCCCCGAACAGGTCGCCGAGGACGTCAGGAAGAACGTCAAGGGGACGACCGAGGTGACCCCCGACGAGATTATCATCGAGCAGGACAGGGAGAAGCTCGAGGCCGAGCTGTTCGAGAAGACCGGGATAAAGGCGGAGTACGTCGTCGAGAACAGGCCGGTCCACCTCTGAGAATATCGACCGCGGGAGGCAACCATGGACAAGGTAGCGGTCGTCGGTGTAGGTAACACGCCTTTCAAGGCACGCCACATCGACAAGACCTTTCCCCGTCTCGCTTACGAGTCGGTACGGGCCGCGATGGACGACGCCGGGGCCGCGAAAGAAGACATCCAGAGCGTTGTCTACAGCATCTACAACGACTTCTTCGAGCACTGCATGATGCCGGACCACCATATCCACTACCTGCTGGGTCACGCGCGCAAGCCGGGCCTGCGTGTAACCACCGGCGGCGCGACCGGGGGGTACTCTATCAGGGCCGCCTTCGCGGAGGTCGCAAGCGGCCTGCACGACGTGGTGATGGTTGTGGGTGTCGAGAAGGTGGCCGACGTCGCGAACGTCTTCGAGATGGTCAAGTCGATAACGTTCGCGGGCGACCCGTTCTTCGAGTCGAGGCTCGGCGGGTCTCCCTCCGGCTCCTACGCCGGCGCCATCCGCTGGCACATGGAGCACTACGGGACGACCGAGGAAGACTGCGCCAGGGTGGTCGTGAAGAACAAGGGCAACGCGCGCAACAACCCGGACGCCCAATCGCCGATGGAGCTGACGGTGGAGGACGTCCTCGCCAGCCCGATGGTCGTGCCTCCGCTCAAGATACTCGACCACTGCCTGAACAGCGAGGGCGCTGCCACGGTGATCCTGGCCAGCGAGGAAGCGGCCGGGCGGTTCAAGCGCGAGCCGGTCTGGATAACGGGCATCGGGGCCAGCACAGAATCGGGGCGCCAGACGGAGCGCGACGACGTTGGCGATTCGCTCTTCCCGGCCGTCAAGGCCAGCGCCGACGCCGCGTATCGGATGGCCGGCATCGACGACCCGTCTTCGGCAATAAAGGTGGCCGAGGCCTACGACTCGTTCAGCGGGGTCGAGATCGTCCTCTACGAGGAGTTCGGCTTCTGCAGGCGGGGAGAGGGCACCAGGTTCCTCGCCGACGGCCGGGCATCGATGGGCGGCAGCAACCCGGTGAACCCGTCGGGCGGGCTCATCGGAGGCGAGCACGCGATCGGCGCGACCGGCGTCTACCAGGTCGCCGAAGTCGTCAGGCAGATAAGGGGCGAGGCGGGGGCCAGACAGGTCCCGGGAGTCGACAGGGGGCTTGCGCAGAGCATGGGTGGGGCGCGCGGGGCATACTCGGTGACGATCGTCCTGGAGGGGTGATGGGAATGCCTGGAAAAGACCTGCGGTTCGAGCCGATGAAGGAGCAGGACGGCTTCGCGATAATACCCGACACCTGGAAGGTGGACTTCTACGCCTCGGCCGGCGAGCTCTCCCGGTTCTTCATCGAACTCAAGGATAACGCGCGCCTGATGGGGACGAAATGCCCGCGGTGCGGCTCGGTCTACTGCTGGCCGCGCTCGTGGTGCCACGACTGCTACGAGGACTGCGACTGGGTCGAGATGAGCGGTAAGGGTCGAGTGCAGATGTTCGGCACCGTATTCATCTCGCTCTCGGAACTACAGACGGAGGTGCCCTACTGTGCGGGGGGCGTCCTGCTCGACGGCGCGCGCTACCCGCTCATCAACTACTTCCGCGACATCGATTTCGCGGAGATCCACCCGGGCATGCCCGTTCGGGCCGAGTTCCTTGTTCCCGAGAAGAGGTTGGGCAGCATCCGCGACTTCTACTTCGTGCCCGACCAGGGGGCCTGACACCGTACCATTCGTGGTGGGCCGCCGGGTTGACCGGCGGTCAATCGATTCGACGCGCGCGAGGGCTGATCGCGCGCGAGTTTGTGATATAAATTTAGCGTTTGTGTTGACACCGACAGGGAGGCACCATGGATTTCAGTTTCACCGAAGAACAGTTGCTCCTCAAGCAATCCGTGATCGAGTTCGCGAAGAAGGAGATCCTGCCCGGCGCGGCCGAGCGCGACGAGGAAGCCCGCTTCGACCGCGACCTCTGGGACAAGGCGGCGGCCCAGGGCTACATGGGGCTGCCGTACCCCGAGGAGTACGGAGGAGGCGGCGCCAGCGTCATAGACACATCGGTTGTCGGGGAGGCGCTCATGTACGGCGGCTGCGATGCCGGCTTCTGCCTGTCCTGGGGCGCCCACGTCGTCATAGGCGGCGTTCCGATCTGGCAGCTCGGCACCGAGGAACAGAAGCGCAAGTATCTGCCGAAGATAGCCAGCGGCGAGTGGATCTCGGGCCTCGGCCTGACCGAGCCGGAGGCGGGAAGCGACGCGGCCGGCATCCTGACCAAGGCCGATAAGAAGGAAGGATATTACGTCCTCAACGGCACCAAGACGTTCATCACCAATGGCCCTACCGGCCAGGTATTCGTGGTGCTGGCCAAGACCGAGCCGGAGAAGGGCGCCGCGGGAATCAGCGGCTTCATCATCGATAAGGACTTCCCGGGCTTCTCGGTTGGGAAAGAGATACACAAGATGGGCAACCGCTCGTCACCGACGTCCGAGTTGATCTTCGAGAACTGCGAGGTGCCGGCGGAGAACCTGCTCGGCCAGGAGAACCAGGGCTTCATGGGGGTCGCGCTCGCCACCCTGGAGTGGGAGCGCTCGGTGATGCTAGCCTCCGCCATAGGCGGGATGGAGATACAGCTCGAGGAGTGCATAAGCTACGCCAAGCAGCGCAAGCAGTTCGGAAGGCCGATAGCGCAGTTCCAGGCAGTGCAGTTCAAGCTCGCGGACTTGAAGATGTGGCTCGAGACATCGCGCTGGATTCTGTACAAGGTGGCCTGGAACAAGGACCAGGGCATCATGGACCCGATGATGGCTTCGCTGTCCAAGCTGTACATCACCGAGGTCGCCGTGAAGGCGGCCGAGCAGGCCGTTCAGATACACGGCGGCTACGGCTACACCAAGGACTACGCGGTAGAGAGGTCGCTGCGCGACGCGGAGCTCGGCGTCCTCGGCGGCGGGACCTCGGAGATCCAGCGCTGGATAATCGCGCGCCTGCTCCTTGGAAAGTGATCGGACGGTTTTTTATTTGTCCAGAGACTGAATGACGCCTCGTGGGGTGGACTGAAAAGCCCGCCCCCCATTATTATCTTGAGTGTGTTCTCCATGCCCTCGATAACGAGAAGCGCGCGGCGATCGGGGATTTTCGTTGAACAAGATCGAAAGGCTCATCAACCTCACCGCCTATCTCCTGGACTCGAGCAAACCGATCACCCTTGAAGAGTTGAAGGAAACGGTCTACCGGGGCCAGTCGGGAGGCGTCGCGCTCAGGCGCATGTTCGAGAGGGACAAGGAAGAGCTCCGCGACATGGGCATCGACGTAAAGGTGGTGAAGCGCGGCGACGAAGACCCCGGCTACACTATCGACCGCGGAGATTACTACCTGCCTCACCTCGATCTCACTCCCGAGGAGAGGGTCTCGCTCACGATGGTGTCGCGGCTCTTCCTGGGCTCCGGCACCCCGTTCAGCGGCCCTGCCCACTCGGCGTTGCTCAAGCTCGCGTTCGACGAGGACGCGGCGGGCGTGGCGGTGGAGGAGGCGGTGCCGCACGTGCACTGGGTCGGAGTCCCGGGAGAGCGCGCGGCGCTCACCGACATCCTCGACGGCCTGGTACGGCGCAAGCTGCTCTCTTTCTCGTACAGGTCGCTGGACGCGACCGAGCCGATCGAGCGCGAGGTCGAGCCGTACGGGTTGTTCAACCGGGACGGCCACTGGTACCTCGCAGGCAAATGTCACCTGCGCGGAGAGATACGATGTTTCAAGCTCGACCGGATAAGCGCTGAAGTAACGGTGAACAAGACCGCCCCGCGGACGCCCGACTTCGAGGTGCCGCCCGGGTTCGATATCGAGAAAGAGGCTAACTGGGACTGGCCCCTTCCGTGCGAGGAGGAAGACGTCGAGGCGCGCGTCAGGTTCTCCTCGAGGCTGGCGTTCGCCCATACCAGCACCCGGGCCGCGGTGATGGGATTGAAGCGAAACAGGGATGGCAGCCTCGAGGTCACATACGAGGTGGCCGACCCGGAGAATTTCGTTGACCGGGTGCTCGAGTTCGGAACCGACGCGGTGATCCTGGCCCCGCCCGAGCTCCGCGAGATGGCCCGCGAGCGCCTTGAGGGAGCGCTGGTGGCCGCGAGGGGGAAGAGGCGATGACCGACAAGGTGGCGCGCCGGCTCAACCGTCTCCTGCTGATGGTGCCCTACGTGGCCCAGGAGGACGGCGCCTCGATCAAGGAGCTGTGCAAGAAGTTCGGCATCAGTTCGGAAGAGCTCACCAGCGACCTCAAGCTGCTGTGGATGTGCGGCCTGCCTGACTATGGCCCGGCCGATCTCATCGACTTCCACATAAAGGGGGACAGGGTCTATATAAAGATGGCCGACTACTTCAAGCGGCCCCTGAACCTGACGCGCGAGGAAGCTGTCGCGCTCTTCGTGGCCGGCAGGGCCCTCATCGATGCCGGGATCTTTGACGCTGGCAGCCCCCTGGCGGCGTCCCTGGACAAGATCGGCGCGGTGCTCGAAGACGAGGAAGCGAGCGAGGTGGAGGAAGTTTCGAAGAGGGTCCACGTCGAGATGGACTCCTACGCCGAGAGCTGGCGCCGGATAATCGAGGAAGGACTCAAGCAGGGCAGGAACCTCGTCATCGAGTACTACAGCTATTCGACGGGAAAGCTCGGCAAACGCGAGGTCGAGCCCATGTCGCTTCTCTGGTCGAGGGGCCACTGGTACCTCCAGGCCTGGTGTCACGACGCCGAGGACTTCAGGCTGTTCAGGCTCGACCGCATCCGGGAGGTGTCCCTGACCGACCGGCGCGTCAGCCGGGAGGTATCCGACGAGCTCCACGTGCCTGAGCTGGTCGGCGAGTACAGGCCCGGCAGGAAGGCGCACAACGTAAAGCTCCGGTTCGATGGGACCGAGGGGAGGCGCCTCCAGGAGGAGTGGCCCGCGGCGAAGGTCACCGAGGCTGAGAGCGGCTCTCTGGCGCTCGAGCTGCGCACCCGAAACCTCGTGTGGCTCGCGAGCTACCTCACAAGGTTCGGAGACAGGGTAAGGATAGAGTCACCGAAGGAGCTCCGGCAGCTCGTCGAAGAGAGAGCCTCGAAGATGCTGGAGATGTACGCCTGAAAATGCACGAAGGGATTTGGCCCAACCGAACGATATCGGGAACAGGAAAAGAGTGGCAGTAAAGGTAATATCGGACATCCACGGCGCGTATGACGCGCTTGCCGGACAACTGGAGCAAGACGATACGGCCGTCCTCCTCGGCGATTACTTGAACCTCGTTGATTTCAGGACGCTTGGCGGCATTCTGTCTCAGGTCTATACGAGGGAGGAGATCTGGGCCGCCCTGAGCGCCCTCTCCGGCGGGAGCAAGGAGCTGGCCCGCAAATCCATCCAGGAGATCAGCATGGGGAGCGAGGACAAGCGGGAGCGCGTCCGCGAGCTGATGGCGGACGGTTACCGCCGGTTCTACTCCAGCCTGCCGTGCCGAGCCTTCGTCATATACGGGAACACCGACAGCCCTCAGATGCTGCGCGAGTATGCGAGCGGTGACGTCGAGATACTGGAGTCAGGAGTCGTCGAGATCGACGGCAGCCGGTTCGGGTTCGTGTCGGGCGCTCCGTTCGGTCCGTGGACGGTAGGCCTGCCCGGCGAGATGGAGCCCGCCAGGTACGACGCGCTGGTCGGGTCGCTCGGGCCGGTGGACGTCCTGTGCACGCACTGCCCGCCGGCGATCCCCGAACTCACCTGGGACGTGAAAGCCAACAGGGACGAGAAGGGGAGCGGCTCATTGCTGGAGTACATCGACCTCTGCGAGCCCTCGTTCCACTACTTCGGCCACGTGCATAACCCGAGGATGAGTGAAGTGGTCCGCGGCCGGACCAGGGTGATGAACGCCGGGTTCTTCAAGGAGAGCGGCACGGCCCTTGTCTTCGAGCATTGACCATGGCCCGACCCTGACTCACGAGACCCGCGCGTGCCGCCGCGCCATGCCGGGACCCGATGCGGTGATATCGGACGAGGGTTCTGACTTCGCCGTCAGTCGGTCACCTTGTAGACGACGTCGTTCTCGTGCGCGTGGCCCTCGACGCTGATCCCCACCGAGCTTCCCGGGCCGGCTTCCTGTATGGACTCGTGCTCGATCTGGATCGAGTCGACGGCCTGGGTCCAGTCGGAGGTGTGACCCTTGAAGTGGACCTTGTCGCCGACCGCGAGTTTTCCGGTCAACTCGATGGCGGCAACTCCGATCTTGTTGAAGTAATGAGCTACCTTGCCGATCTCCTCTTCCGGCATTTTCCGCCCCTCCTAAGGTTGCCTGCTGGCATATAATCTAACACTCTTCTCGGACATCCTACAAATGAGTGTTTCGCAGCCCGAGATCGTCCTGGAAACAAAGGTGGAGACCTTTGAGTCGCGCATTGACGTCTGCCGTCGCCGGTGTCGCACGGGGATGGGACAATAGTGGCGGCAAGACAGTGCAGGAACACGAGGAGGGACATGGCACGAAGGACCGGGACATCGGACCTTCCGCTCCATTACGGCAAGGCGCCGACGTGGCTCTTCGAGCGCATGAAGATGCTGGCGCGCGAGATCGTGCTGGTGGTCGTCGGGGACCACGGCCCGGAGGAGATGCTGGCAAGGCTTTCCGACCCGTACTGGTTCCAGGCACTGGGCTGCGTGCTGGGTTTCGACTGGCACTCCAGCGGTGTTACCACCACCGTTTGCGGGGCCATCAAGGAGGCCGTGGCCGGGCTGGAGAGCGAGCTGGGCCTCTACGTGGCCGGTGGAAAGGGCGCAAGGTCAAGGAAGACGCCGCAGGAGATAGAGGTCGTCTCCGAGAGGATCGGCCTCGACCCTGTGCCGCTCGTATACGCGAGCAGGATGTCGGCCAAGGTGGACTCGGCCGGGGTGCAGGACGGATACCATATCTATCACCACATATTCGTGTTTACCGGTTCAGGCAGGTGGGGGGTCATCCAGCAGGGGATGAACACCGACACCCGGCTCGCCCGCAGGTACCACTGGCTTGGCGACAGTGTGGAGGACTTCGTGTGCGAGCCTCATGCCGCCATCTGCTGCGAGGGGCGCGGCGAGACCCTCAACATGGTCTCATCCGAATCGGGTGAGGCGCGCGAGGTGTCGGCGGGTCTGGCGCGCGAGGCGCCCGGAAAGGTCCTCGGAGAGATGGCCAGGTTGCGCGAGCTCGCTATGCCGAACAGGCACGAGCTGCTCGTCGAGGACATCAGCCCCGACAGGCTCAAGAGCATCCTGCTGTCCACCTACGAGCGACAGCCCCGGGATTTCGAGCAGATGCTGGGCATGAAAGGCGTGGGCGCAAAGACCGTGAGGGCGCTCGCCCTGGTCTCAGAGCTGGTCTACGGGGCCCCGGCCAGCAGGAACGACCCGGCGCGCTACAGCTTCGCCCACGGCGGTAAGGACGGCTACCCGTACCCGGTCGACAGGCCGGCGTACGACGCGAGCATAGAGTTCCTGTCCGATGCGCTGCGCGAGTCAAAGGTAGGCCGCGAAGAAAAGATGAAGGCGTTCCGCAGGCTTTACTCGTTCTACTCGCCGGCCGATTAGAAAGCCGTGAACGACCGCCCGGAGGATGCGAGCTTCGCAACGGGTCAGGTCCTTCGCGCGCCGGACTCCGGTTGCGCGTCAGATGCCCTGCGGCTCGTAGGGCGTGAGTGGCTCGTTGGGATCGGCGAGAGAGAGAATGACGAACTGGAAGTCCTGCTGCCGGTTGCCGATGACCCGCACGGGGTAGTAAGACGCCACCAGGAAGGCCACGGCCAACACCAGCGATATCGGGATCCTTGCGACGCCCAGCAGGTACCACACAGGGTAGTACCCGACCAGGAAGCCCACCATGAAACCGAGGAACGGTATCAGGAAGAGCGTGGCCGAAGCCGATACGACCATCTTGCCCGAGATATCGAGGTGGACCTTGTCGTCCTTTCGCGCGCCGATCTTGTTCAGCGCGTCGACCTCTATGGCCTTCTCGTCCCTCACCGCGCCGAAACCGCAGGCCTGGCAGTGGTCGCAGGCCTTCGACTCGATCAGAACGCGGGCGATCTCCCCGCTGCTCTCCAACACCGTCCCGGTGCACTTCATCAGATGTGCTCCTTGATCGTTATCGCGTATTTGTTCATGCCCGGCGATCGCACGATCGATCCGTCACTGTTTACAAATACTGCATCGTAACCGGTAAGCCTTCCCAGAAGCTCGAGGCCTTTCTCGGATCCGAGTACGAAGACCTTGGACAGAATATCGTCGTTCATGGCCTGCGGGCCGACGATCGTGGTACTCATGGTGGAGCGGGGCTGGCGTCCGGTCCGGGGATCGATCAGGTGACAGTAGCGGACCCCCTTCTGGATGAAGTACCGCTCGTAGTCGCCGGAAGTGTTGACGAAGTTGTCCGACAGGTTGATCTCGCCTATGAGGTCCCCCGGCTCGCCCCTGGGGTCCTTTATGCCGACCACCCATTGCTTACCGTCGGCGCGACGCCCGATGGCGCCGACCGACCCGCCGAAGTTTATCACCGCGCTCTTGACCCCGCGCTCCTTGAGCAGCTTGTACATCTCGCCGACGACGTACCCCTTGGCGATCCCGCCCAGGTCTATCTCCATGCCGCGGAGGGGCAGCATCACCGTCCCCGCCGCTTCATCCACGATGACTTTCTGGTAACCCACCAGTGGAAGCGCTGCGTCTATCTCCTGCCGGGACGGAACGCGGTACTTCTTATCGTAGAACCCCCACAGCTTGACCACAGGTGCCACCGTGATATCGAAGGCGCCTTCCATCATGGCCGAGAGCTCCAGCGAGCGCTTGACCATGAGCAGGGTGTCAGGGTGTACCTTGACAGGTGAGACCCCCGCGTTCTTATTGACGAGGTATACGTCGCTTCCCTGCTTGAACATGCTGGTGTGCGCCTCAACGCTCTTTGCGAGCGCCGCCACCGCCGCGGCGTCGGCCTTAGCGTCCTTCTCCGGAAGGCCCTGGATGTTGATATCGAGCGTCGTGTCCATCGCGAACACGGTGGGTGCCTGGTAGCCGACGGTAGCGTCGTCGCCCTTGCCTCTCGTCAGAAATACGAGCAGGATGACGGCGCCCGTTGCGAACAGGACGATGAGAACGGTGGTCAACATGCTCTTGACGTGTCTGTTCATACCTTCACAGCCTGCATTGACATTTCCATAGACGCGTTACGTCTGATATTATAGTCAACGGTTTGCCTGCGGTACTCTAACTTTTAGCAGGCGATTTCTTATGTTTGGACGCTTTCCGGGGGGTACAAGTTGGGTCTGGCCCAGAGAATGAGGAGCTGGGTGCTGACGCGTGGAGGCGTGCACCCCGACCCCAGGAAGGAAACCGCAACCATGATGGTCTTCCCGGGACCAAGCCCGGAACAGGTCGTCATCCCACTTCTTCAGCACGTCGGAGCGGTGTGCGAGCCCGTGGTCGAGGTCCACGATCACGTGCTGGTGGGCCAGAAGATAGGTGACTCCGAGGAATATATCTCCGCGCCGGTGCACTCGAGCGTCTCGGGTGAGGTAACGGGCATCGTCATGTATCCGCACCCGGGCGGTCGGGACGTCCTCTCGATCCAGATACTGTCGGACGGAAGAAACCAGCTGAGCCCCGACGTCAAACCCCCCGGCGACCCGGCATCCATGACTCCAGAAGAGATTCGCCGGGTGGTCCGTGAGGGAGGGATGGTGGGCCTCGGCGGAGGGGGCTTCCCGACCCACGTCAAGCTCTCTCCTTCAGCCGGTAAACCTATCGAGACCGTCATCATCAACGGGGCGGAATGCGAGCCGTATATCACCGGCGACCACCGGCTGATGGTCGAGCGGGGCGCCCAGATAATAAACGGAGCTCAGATCATCAAGAGGGCGGTGGGGGCCGAGAGGATCGTGGTGGCCGTCGAGCGGAACAAGCCGGACGCCATCCAGCGCATGCGCGAGGCCGGCACGGGCGAGGGGGTCGAGGTAGTGGTACTGCCTTCGCGATACCCGATGGGCGCCGAGAAGCTTTTGATATACAACATCACCGGCCACGAGGTCCCGGCCAGGGGGCTGCCCAGGGACGTTGGCGTCGAGGTGAACAACGTAGGGACGGCCTATGCCATCCACGACCTGTTCGACAGAGGGATGCCCCTGGTAGAGAGGGTCCTCACGGTTAGCGGTGACGGGGTAGCCGGCCATGCGAACCTGCGCGTGAGGATAGGGACGCTCGCCAGGGACGTCATCGACTTCTGCGGCGGCTTGGTGGGCGAGAGGGGAAAGCTGATAATGGGCGGTCCGATGATGGGCCTCGCCCAGTACACGACGAACGTGCCGGTCGTCAAGGGGACCTCCGGCATTATCGTGCTCCGCCACGAAACGCTGTTCAGGCAGGAGCCCGCCCAGTTCACCTGCATCAGGTGCGGGAGGTGCGTGCGCTACTGCCCGATGAACCTGATGCCGTACGCGATGGGGGCCTACTCCGACGCCGGCCTGTGGGACCAGCTGGAGAACCTCGACGTGATGGACTGCATCGAGTGCGGCTCCTGCGCGTACATCTGTCCGACCAAGAACCCCCTGGTGCAGCTCATCAAGGTGGGCAAGGAGGGCGTGACCCGGAGGAAGAGGAAGGTGGAGACCCTCGAGAGGGCTTCCTCGTCGAAAGAGTGACAATGCCCGACAATGCGGATACACCAGCCGAGCAGGAACCGCGACAGCTTTTCCACATCGGTGTATCCCCCCACATAAGGGACGCCGACACGACCTCGAGCATCATGGGCTGGGTCATCGCAGCCCTCCTCCCGCTTACCGCCTATTCCATCTACATCTGCGGCCTGTCGGCGGTCACGACCATCTTCTACAGCATCGCCGGCGCCGTCGCCACCGAGTACATCATCCAGCGGATACGCAAGGTGCACGTCACCGTCGGCGACCTGAGCGCGGTGCTCACCGGCCTGCTCCTGGCGCTTACCCTGCCTCCCAGGCTCCCGTTCTGGATGCCCCTGATCGGCGGTGCGGTGGCGATAGCCATGGGGAAGCAGGTCTTCGGCGGGCTCGGGCACAACATCTTCAACCCGGCCCTGGTGGGCAGAGCGGTTCTGTTCGTGTCCTGGTCCAAGTACATGACCACCTCTTACCTGGTGGACCCGCGCGCCGCCGTAGTCAACACCTCGACCATAAAGGCGATAGACGCGGTAACAAAGGCGACCCCTCTGTTCGCTGAGGGCCAGGTGCGAAAAGGCCTCCTGGTCCTCGACGCTTCCAGGTACTACAGGCCTTTGTTGTTCGGCAACCCGTGGGGGTGCGTCGGCGAGGTCTCAGCGTTGCTGATCCTCCTGGGGCTGGCGATCCTGCTCTACAAGCGCCTGGTCGACTGGAGGATCCCCGTATGCTACGTGGGGACCGTGATGGTGCTGTCCAGGATAATCGGGGCGGACCCGATATTCGCCGCGCTGGCAGGCGGGTTGCTGCTGGGAGCCTGCTTCATGGCCACGGATTACGTGACAAATCCCATGACCGCCTGGGGCAAGGTGATATTCGCGGTGGGGTGCGGGATCGTGACCGTCGTCCTTCGGTTCTACTCGAGCCTTCCCGAGGGCGTGATGTTCGCGATACTGCTCATGAACGGCGTCACCCCCCTGATAGACCGGTACGTCAAGCCGCGGCCCTACGGCGCGATCAAGGCGACCGCAAGGGTGGCTGAAGAGTCATGATGTCGCGAATGGTCAAGCTGGGGGTCACGCTCATGGTGGTCGGCATCGTCGCCGCCTTCGGCCTCGGTATAACCTACGCGGTCACGAAGAAGAAGATCGACCAGGAGAACAAGCTCGCCGAGGCAAAGGCCAGCATGACGGCCCTGCCGGGTATAAAATCACCCGCGGAGCTCGTGGAAGACCCGAAGCTGCTATCGGCGGTCAACAAGAAATATCCCGATGTGCAGAAGGTGCTGTCCAGCAGGATCGGCGACATCTTCATCATGAAGACCAAGGGCTATGGCGGGCCCATGGAGCTCGCGGTGGGCGTCGGTAACGACGGGAAGGTCAAAGGGGTATCGGTCATCTCGAACAGGGAGACGATGGGGCTGGGCAGCAAGGTACTGGCCGAGGAGAACCTGGCGAAGTACCGGGGCAAGAGCACATCGGACCAGCTCGTGGTGGGCAAGGACGTGCAGGCGGTGACCGGCGCGACCATCACAACCAGGGCGGTCACCAGCCAGGCGAAGGAAGCGCTGGCGGCGTTCTCACAGCTGCGGGGCACAGGACAGGACTGAGAGGCGGACGAATGGCGGCAGAAACGGAAGAGCTCGTTTTGCCGGAGCCTAAGACCGGCACGAGCGGCTGGCAGGAGTTCAGCAAGGGCTTCATCAAGCAGAACCCCCTGATGGTCCTGATGGTGGGCCTCTGCTCCTCGCTCGCGATCAGCAACAGGGTCGAGAACGGCATATTCATGGGCCTTGCCGCGACATTCGTCCTGGTGTGCTCGAACGTGATCATCGCGTCGATAAGGAAGTGGACCCCCGACCAGATACGAATCCCGATATTCATCGTGGTGATCGCTTCATTCGTGACCATCGTCGATCTCAGCATGAAGGCCTATTTCCCGGCGGCTTACGACAGGCTCGGGGTCTGGATACCGCTGATCGTCGTCAACTGCATAATACTCGCGAGGGCGGAGGGGTTCGCCTACAAAAACACCGTGTTCCGCTCGTTTATGGACGGCCTGGGGATGGGGGCGGGGTATACCATGCTGCTGCTAATCATGGGTACCATACGCGAGCTGCTGGGCACCGGAAAGATAGTGATATTCGATAAGACCTTCATCAGCCTCGGGGCCTTCAACCCGCCGGCCATATTCGTGTTGTTCCCGGGCGCCTTCATCACCTTCGCGTGCCTGATGGCGCTCCTGAACCGCTACAAGATGGGGAAGGCGGAATGAGCGAAGCATACAGGTATTTCCTGATTTTCATCGGCTCGCTGCTCATCTACAACATCCTGCTCATCAGGTTCATCGCGCTCTGCCCGCTCATCGGGGTGTCGACCCAGGTCGAGACCTCGATAGGGATGGCGATGTCGGTGTTGTTCGTGATGACGATGTCGAGCACAGCTTCCTGGGTCGCGTGGAACTACATACTGAGGCCGCTGGGCGTCGGCGAGTTCCTCTACATCCCCGTGTTCATCCTGATAATCGCCTCGCTGGTGCAGTTCGTGGAGATGGTGCTCAAGAGGATCAGCCCACCGCTGTACCGCGCCATGGGCATCTACCTGCCCCTCATTACCACCAACTGCGCGGTGCTCGCGGCGGCCACCGAGTCGGTGAAACCAGGCTTCCTGAAGCTGAATGTCGCATATCATTTCACTCTGCCCGAGACCATCGTATATACAGTAGGAGTTGCCCTGGGCTTCGGGATCGTCATAATACTGTTCGCTTGTATACGCGAGAGGCTGGAGACCAGTCCAGTGCCCCACGCTTTCAAGGGCGCGCCGCTGGCGTTCATCATAGCGGCGTGCATGTCGCTGGCCTTCATGGGCTTCGCGAACCTTCTGGGCCTGTAGGCGGACCGGGTGATATAGATGGATGTATCGATAGTCTGGAAAGCGATAATCGCGCTCGGGAGCCTTTCGCTCCTGTTCGGGGTGCTGCTCGCCATCGCCTCGGTGCGCTTCCACGTCGAGATGGACCCTCGGGTGGACGAGGTCATGGAGGCCCTTCTGGGTTCCAACTGCGGGGCCTGCGGGTATCCCGGTTGTCAGCCGGCGGCGGAGGCCGTGGTCGCGGGGGACGCCCAGACGGACGTGTGCGTCGCCGGTGGAGCAGCGGTCGCGGGGGCGGTGGCCGAGATAATGGGTGTCCCGGTGACCCTGAGCGAGCGTGGGGTCGCCCTGGTCCACTGCCGCGGCGGGCTCGATGAGTCGGCTCCCAAGGCCGTCTACCAGGGTATCAAGTCCTGCGCCGCGGCGGACAAGATCGCCGGCGGGGGGAAAGGCTGCAGGTACGGCTGCATCGGTCTTGGCACCTGCAAAGCGACCTGTCCGGTAGGGGCGATCACGATAGACGAAAACGGCAGGCGCACGGTAAACCGGGACCGGTGCACGGGCTGTGGGCTGTGCCTCGAGGTCTGCCCGCGAGGGCTTCTGCAGGTGGTCCCCAGGGACCAGGAAGTCCTGGTGGTGTGCAACAGTAGAGACAAGGGCTCCGTGTGCAAGCAGTTGTGCTCTGTCTCGTGCATCGCCTGCAAGAAGTGTGAGAAGGCCTGCCCGGAGGGCGCAATCCGCATCGCGGACAACCGCGCCTGGATCGACTACGAGAAATGTAACCAGTGCGGCGACTGCATCGAAGCGTGCCCCACGGGCGCCATAGTGAGGGTGGCACCGCCAAAGCAGCGACGTCGAAAGACCGGCCCGATGACACCGGAGACCTTGCGGCGGGTCGAAAGCCAGGTCAACCGAAGCCTCAATTGAGAGGCGCCGCATCAGTTGAAGCCAGAAGCATTCGCCTTTCACTCCCAGGATTCGCGCCATTCCGCCCCACGCTTCGTTATACACGTGAACCGAACGCCCGGGGGTGCGGCCCCGTACGCGTGTGCAAGTGCCGCCCGCCGGCGCGGGAGAACAATAGACCGACGGATTAATAGCCTTGGGTGGAGGATCATCGCATTGAGAACAGACGAGCGGCATCGACCAGGCGGGACGCCGTCCCGGACAGCGCGCATAGCGCCGGCGTGCGCGGTGCTGCTTGCGGCCTGCCTGGTGGTGGTCTCGTGCGCCAGGCAGGCGCAGCCGGCCGCGGAGAAGCGCGAACCGGTGGTCGCCGTCGTCGCCGGCCAATCAGGGGACCTGGAGTTGCGCCCGGCAGGCCTCGAGCCGTGGTTCTCGGCGGGCGTTGCTTTGCCTCTTCACGGCGGCGACCTCTTCATGACCGGCCCAGGCGCGGTCGCCAGCGTTCTGCTGGCCTCCGGACAGCGGGTTCAGGTCGGGCAAGAAGCAATGGGCTCGATCGAGGGGACCCCGGCCGACCCGCAGATACGGCTGACCAGTGGCGAGGTCCTGGTCGAAGCGGTCGAAGGCGCCCGGGCGGCAAAGGTCTCGTCCCAGTTCGCTACAGCCGTCGCGCGCGATGCAACGTTCGATTTCAAGGTCGACCAGGGAGGAACGATCACTCTGGTCGTTGCCGGGGGGACCGCCGACCTCTTGTCCACCGCGGGTGGCGGCGTAAAGGTAGGAAAGTCACAGCAGTCCTCGGTGCCTCCGGGAGGACCGCCGTCGACACCGGCTTCCGCGGACGTGGGGGCCGCCAGCGCATGGGTACAGGGTTACGCGAGCTTCGTGCGGCAGCAAACCGGCAAATACTTCAGGGACGAAGTGTCCCGCGACAACACCGAGACCGACGCGAGGTCCGACCTCGCCATAGACCCCAGCGACGCCTGGGCGCACGTGAACCTCGGCAGGGCTCTGCTCGATGCCGGCAGGTCTTCCGAGGCCGCCTCAGAGTTCACCCAGGCCCTCGAGACGAAACCGGATTTCGAGCAGGCACTCTCCGGGCTCGCGAAGACCTATTTGCTCGACGGCAAATGGGCGCAGGCGGCCGATTTGTACGGGCAGGCCAGGAAGGTCAACCGGCGATCCGTTGAGGCTTTGTTCGGGTTGGGCCAGTCGGCGCTCGGTTCGGGCGACCTTGCCGAGGCCGCGAGATGGTACAAGCAGACAATCGCGGCCGACCCGCAGGATGCCGCCGCGTTGTCGGCCCTGGGATTGACCGGGCTGCTGGCCGGCGACAGGGATGCGGCCCTTGAAGGGTACAGGAGCGCACTCCGGATCGATGTGGACCAGGCGAATGCTTACACGGGTCAGGGCCTCCTGTATTCGCTGGGAGGCGACACGACCCGCGCTGTCACGGCCCTGAAAAAAGCCGCGACCGCCGACGACGCGGCCTACGCAGTGATGGAGAGCCTTGGCGTCAGGCAGGTCCGCGCCGGGATGTTCGAGAGGGCCGACGCCTGGTTCAGAAGGCTTCAGGACGCCCCGGATGCCGCGACGCGCGCGGCCGGTTTCCAGGACTCCGGCGCGGTGTACCTGGCAAGGGGCGGCTACCGCGCCGCCGCCTCCGATCTCGAGAAGTCGGTGGGACTCGCTCCCGGGGGCATGGGTGCCATGATCGACCTGGGTCAGGCGCGGTCGCACCTCAAAGAGGGGGCGGCGGCAGTCGAGGTGTACTCGAAGGCGGTGGGGGCGGACCAGGGGAACTGGTACGCGCACGAGCTCCTTGGAACTGCTTACCTTGCCTCCGGCTCGCCGGTGGCGGCCCTGGAGGAGGCGCGTAGGGCGGTAGAGTCCAACCCCGGGTCATGGATCTCGAGCGCCGTCGCGGGGCTGGCGCTTGCCGCGACCGGCAGCGACGCCCAGGCGCGGATTGAGTTCGAGCGCGCGGTCAGATCGGCGCCGCGCGATACGTCCGCCATGACTGCGGCGGAGCTCGGTTTCCTGGGCGCCGCCTACCAGGGCCTGAAGCAGAACGGACGGGCGCTGGAACAGTTCAGGAAAGCCGCGGCCGCAGCAAAACGGCAGGGGATAACTTACGAGGCCCAGTTCCACAGGTATATCGGCGACGTCCTGCTCGCGATGGGGAACAGGACGGGCGCCCTCGACGAGTACCGCAAAGCGGTGGAGCTCGACCCGGCTGACACCGACGCCAGGATGTCGGTCGCCTCCGTGCTTATCTCAGACAAGGACCGCAAAGGCGCTGAGAAGGAGCTTTCCCAGGCCGTGGAGCGGGATCCGGCAAACGCGGCGGTAAGGATCGCGCTGGCTGGCTATATGATGGATTCCGGCGACGTCAACGGCGCGCTGGCGCACCTCGAGGCGGCCCGTTCGATCCCAGGGCTGGCGCCGGCAACGGTCGCGAACATCCTGGTGCTCGAAGGAAACGCCCGCGACCGCAAGCAGGAGTTCCCCGAAGCCGTGCAGTCATATTCTGAGGCCGTGGCGCTCGACCCCGCGAGGGGTGACGCATGGTTCTACCTGGCGGGTGACCTGGAGAGGGCGGGAAGACCGGCAGAGGCGAAGGCCGCGTACCAGAGGGCGGTGGAGGTCCTGCCGGGCCACCCCGAGTGGCAGAAATTCTACGACGAGTCGGTGATGAAGCTCGGGACTCTCAAGTAACGCCGACTCTACCGCGTCCTGCCGACGGGGAATCTAAAACACGAAGAAGAGCCCCACGGACAGCCCTATGAACAAGCAGGTCAGAAGGAGCTCGCGCATCCCGATGTGCATCGGATCGAGACGGGACCGCCCCACGCCGCCGCGATAGGACCTGGCGTCCATCGCCATCGCCAGCTCGTCCGCGTCGTGGAACACCTTGACGAACAGCGGCACAAGCACCGGGATTATGTCCCGCACCCGCCTGAAGACGTTCGCGGATTCAAAATCGGCGCCGCGAGCCATCTGCGCGCGTATCACCTTCCGGCTCTGCTCGAGGATGTTCGGTATGAACATGAGGGTGATGCTGACCACCGTTGTGACCCGGGCCACAGGGACCTTGATGTAGCTCAACGGCTTGAGGAGTGACTCCAGGGCGTCGGCCAGCTTGAGCGGCGGGGTGGTCATCGTCAGTGCCGCGAGCAGAAGGACGAGGATGACGACGCGGGCCGAGAATATGATCCCGTTGTACAGGCCAGAGTCGGTGATGGTGACGAACCCCCAACGCACGAGTACCTCGCCCGGGGTCAGGAACAACTGGAGGAGAGCGGTTATCAGCACGATGACCCAAACCGTCCTCAACGATCTGAGCACCGGGACAAGCGGCAGCCGGGAAGCCACCATGGTGATGACCAGCAGGCCCGCGAAAGCCAGCAGCGCCCAGCCGCTGGGGTAGAGGAAGATCATCACCGTCCCAACGACCACTGAGATCACCTTGAGCCGCGGGTCCAGCTCGTGCAGAGAGGTATCCCTGGCCAGGTACTGCCCGATGGTTATGTCTCTACCCACCATGTCGCGCCTCCAGGATCGAGGCGATCGCCCTGGCGAGCTCGGCCGGGTCGGCCGGGTCGGCCACTTCCGATCCGCCGGAGACCAGCTCTCTGGCGAGGACTCCCCACTGGGGCAGCCTCATGTCCAGGGAGCCCAGGTCGTAACCTGAGACCAGCTCCCGGCTGCTCTCTACGCGGACCAGCCTCCCGCCCGACAGGAGCGCGAACCTGTCGGCGAGCCTCCATGTGTCCGCGAGGTCGTGGGTCACCACGAGGACGGAGGTCTCCCTGCGCTCCCTGTATCGCTCGAGTGCGGCCTTGAGGTGCTCGCGGCCGTCGTGGTCGAGCCCTATGAAAGGCTCGTCCAGCACCAGCACGTCGGGCTCCAGCGCAAGCACTCCTGCCAGCGCTACCCGCCGCTTCTCGCCCTCCGAGAGCGAGAAGGGCGACCTCTCACCGAATCGCTCGAGCGACAGGTCGACGATCGTCGCCGCCGATCGGACCCGTTTCTCCAGCTCGGCTCCGCGCAGGCCGTGGTTGCGGGGGCCGAACGCGATGTCCGCGGTGACCGTTCCCGCGAATAACTGGTCTTCCGGCGACTGGAACACCATGCCGATGCGCTGCCTGAGCCCGCGCAGCTCGGCCCGGCTCTCTACCCGGCGGCCGTCGAACAGCAGCCGGCCGGAGCTCGGCACCAGCAAGCCCGCGCACACCTGGGCGAGGGTCGACTTGCCCGAGCCGTTGGGCCCCGCCACGCACACGATTTCCCCGCGTTCGACCTGCAGGTCGATCCCATCCAGCGCCGCGGACTCGCCCTCGCCGGGCAGCGGATACGAGTATGAGACGCTTTCCAGTGTCAGGATCGCAGCCAAGCGAGCAACTCCTCTACCGTAAGGATCCCACCCGGGAGTCTGTGGCCGAGGGCCGCCAGCTCCTTACCCACCTGTGTCACGGGCAGGGGGTCGAGGCCGAGCTCCATCACCCGTGAGGGGTCGGCCAGCACCTGGGCCGGCGCTCCCACAGCGGCCACCCTGCCGGCCTCCAGCACAACGACCTCGTCCGCCGTGCTTGCCTCCTCGAGGAAGTGGGTCACGTGGATAACGCCGACTCCGCGTCCGGCGAGCGTCGTCAACAGGTCGACGATCCTGCGCCTGGACGCATGGTCCAGCATGGAGGTCGATTCGTCCGAGATGAGGAAGGCGGGCTCCATGGCCAGGGCTCCCGCGATGGCGACGAGCTGCTTCTGCCCCTGGGAGAGCCGCAGGGGCTGCCTCTTCGCGAGGTGCGCGATGCCCGCGAGCTCCATCGCCGAGTCCACCCTTTCGCGGATGACGTCCGGCGCGAGCCCGAGGTTCTCCGGGCCGAAGGCGACCTCGTCCTCAACCGTTATCCCGACGATCTGGGTGTCGGGGTCCTGGAAGACCATGGCGAGCCGTTGCCTGATGTCGGGTATATCGAGGGGCTCGCAGGTGTCCAGGCCGCAGGAGGTCACAGTGCCCCTGGTGGGCACCAGGAGCGCGTTGAGGCAGCGGGCGAGGGTCGATTTGCCGGAGCCGTTGCGCCCGAGCAGCGAGTAGTACCGCCCGCGTTCGAAACGGATGTCGACTCCCGATAGCGCGTCCTCGCAGGCTCCGGGGTATGCATAGCTGAGTCCCTCGACCACGATCTCGTCGACGCCGGCGTCAGGGCCGGCCGGGACGGTTGCCCGGTCTTCCGCCCTGGTCTCACCCCCCACGCGCTTCCCAAGCGCCGCGGTCATCCTGTTCCTCACGCCGTCACCTCCTCGCACTCCCCACAAGGGAGAGCCCCTTCAGCGATTCCGTCACGCGCCTCGACGCGAAGCCCACGAACAGGCCGGTGGGGATGGAGATCAGGATGAGGTAAGGCATGTAATAGAAAAGCGCGGTGTTCCGTACAAGGACGTAGGCGGCCGCGAGCTGTACGACGTTGTGCGCCACGGCACCCGCGACGCTCACCCCGATGATGCTCACGTACTCGTCGGCCGCGTAGTAGATGGCTATCATCACGAACGTGCTCACGAGCCCCGCCGAGAAGCTGAGGAAGAGGCCGATGACGCTGCCACGGAGCAGTCCGCCCAGGATCGTCCGTATGACCGTGACCTCGAGCGCCATCGAGGGACCGAACAGGTATAGCGCGATGACGGTGGCGATGTTGGCAAGGCCCAGCTTTGCGCCGGGCAGTGGCAGCAGCGGAGGGAACGTGCTCTCGATAATGCTCAGCACGAGTCCGACCGATACCAGCAGCGCGAGGTTCGTAACGCGGCGGGTGCCGTTCATCGAGGCCGCTCGCTTATTGGGTCACCGTGTCGGTCTTCCCCGAACTGCGAGAGCCAGCGACCCGGATCACGACTCTGTTGGGAAGGCATATGATAGCGTCACCTGGCGAGTCGGCCCACCCCTCCCCGATACAGATCTTGTCACGACAGTCGCTTGCCAGCATGTGCACGCGACCGTCCTTTATCTCGAAGGTGCTCGGTCCGTTCCAGCCCCTGACCGTGAACCTGCGGGCCGGTTGCCCCGAGCTCAGCACGTACTGTTTGACCTGCCGGCCGTTGACCTCGACCACGGCAAGGCTGCCCTTCTCGCCGGCGCGGGCGCGCGTCAGCATCATCATCGAGGCCACGGCGGCCGCGACCATCAGGACCACCACCACGACGTCGCCCACCTTGAGCTTGCGCATGTGCTTCTTCTTCTCGGGCATCGATCGCCGCCCGCCTCGCTGCTGGACCACCGGGCCGTGCCGGTGACCTGACCCACACCGGACCCGCTCGGGCCCGTCGAGATCCAGGTGGTGAACGCCGGCCGCGGCGTGAATTCGCCTGCTACAGGGGATATTCTATCATCAACGCGAAAAAGGCCCTTATGAGATAAGTCATGACCGGGGAGTATCCAATGCCGGAGATCAACAGGGCGGGCGTCAAGGACCACGGCGTCGTCACTGCGCTGCTCATGAACTTCGCGCGCAGCGAGGGTTGGACGCCGGAGGTCGACCGCGACAGGTGGGACAGGATAATAGCGGAGCTGCTGAACTCCAAGGGGTGGCTGTTCCTGCAGGCCCTCAAAGATTGCGAGCCGGCCGGGCTCGCGGTGGTCAACTTCTGCATAACCCTTTACGGCTCGAGGGAGCAGGCGCGCCTGACGGCGCTGATCGTCGACGAGGAGTTCCGGCGCCAGGGAATCGGGACGATGCTGATGAAGGAGGTCCTCGATTCGGTGAGGAGGCGCGGGTGCCGCGAGCTGGAGGTCAGCGTGGCGCTCGAGGAGGAGATCCTCGGCTTCTACGGGAGGTTCAACTACACGGGGCAGAGGATGCTCCTGACCTGGCGTGGTGGCGAATAGGGGCTAGCCTCGGTCGCCGGTCGGGTTGCGGGCGAGGTCGACAGAGATCTCCTCGATGACCTCGCGGTCCTTCGGGTACTCTAGTATCTCTGTGACCACGGGGTTTCCGTTATCTTTCCCGATGTCCCGCGAATCCATGTAGTCGTTGATCTTGCCCTTGACCCTGATGGTGGCGCAGGTCGCGGCGTCGGAGTCGGTGTTGGGGAAGAGGATGGTGAACTTTCCCGTGGAGACCCGGGCGGCCTCGTCCGCGCCGCGGATGTTGCCCCGGATGATCGAGTCCCCGAGGTCCTTGATGAGCTTGTTTCTGTCGCCTTTCGGAAGCGTCGAGATGAGCCGGTCGTCGACCGTGAAGCTGGTCAGGGAGAACTCGGCGCCGTACCTGTCGAACTCGCTCATATGCCTCTCGATGAGCCTGGACAGGTACCTCGAGTTGTACAGGCTGGTCAGGTTGTCGATGTAGTCGTACTGCTCGAGCTTGATGAACAGGTAGCGGTACCTGTTGTTGAGCTCCCCGGCTA
>Ga0209746_1000152_pt1 | contig 35993 bp, 29 predicted proteins | sample BarGraNGADG00211_3_FD_184496 | JGI IMG/M metagenome (GOLD analysis project Ga0209746, IMG submission 184496) | Arctic peat soil microbial communities from Barrow, Alaska - Barrow Graham LP Ref core NGADG0011-211 (SPAdes) (version 2) | ecosystem: Environmental > Terrestrial > Soil > Wetlands >... | reverse complement strand
ACCACTGTTTTCGGCTGAGATGATAACTGGGCGGCTGCCAGGCCGGGGGCGACGGGAAAGGGCGGATTGAGGCTTGAAGACTGAGACAGGAGCGCGGCCTCGCCATAGAAGGAGTCCTTGATGGGCATACGGTTCAACAGGCTGCCGTCCTCTTCCTCGCCATATCCGGCGTGGATGATCCACAGGCGGTCGATTATGCCATCGCCGTTTGCGTCATACTTGTTCCAATCAAAACCGCCGGGTATGGTCTTGCTTATCGCGTTTAGGGCTTGCAAAGAATCCCGCACCAACTGGGCCGGGCTGCCTGCGCCGGGGATCCCGCCATCTGTGTCCGTGCCGCCGGACTTGCCTCCCGGGCATCGGTCTGCTCCGTAGTACCAGGTGGAGTGCGGCAGATCGACCCAGCCGAACACGTCGCCGTTGACAGTGTAGGCCCCGTTCGAGGCGTCACGGTAATAGTCCGTGAGCGATTTCCTGGTAAAGCTCTCGTATACGGGGGAGGCTTCCCCCCGGGTGTAGCTGATCACGACGCCGCTGCCGAAGAGGTAGCTCTTAAACCAATCCTTCGAGAAATCCAGGGTCCAGATGCTGGCGCCCGAAACGTCTGCGGCGCTGCGCGGCCGTTCGATCCTGTTGTGGAGCGGTCCTGTGTAGGTAAACTGCTGGGTCTGGCTGATTATGTTGGTACAGTCGCCGGGCACGAACGCGCCCGCTGGGTCAACAAAGGCGCCGGCGGGATCAATTTTTGCCCAGGGGGTCCCATTGCGATCCACTGGCCGGGTCCGATGGGGTGACGGGAGCCGTCCAGGTGAAAACATCGGTACCGGTAAACTCCACGAGGATCACTAAGATAGGCTCCTGGGCAGAGGAGCCGCGCGTGCCCGGATGTGCCCCGCCACCCGGAGTCGGGGGCGCGGCATTGGCGCCAAGTGCGGTCAAGAAAGTGGCCACAAGGGCCACGGCTGCGACCACGGCGATCCACATTCTGCGTTCCACGTGATGCTCCTCCCTGGCCGGCTATCTGGGGTTGTTCGTTCAGGCGTGCTTCTTGAGAATCATTCGCCGAAGAGCAACCGGCCGCAGTTCTCACAATACACTAGCTCGTCGCCGTCCCGGAGGGCAAAAGCCTTGGTCGGCGATACCGCTACTTTGCATTCGCTGCAAACCTCGTTGTCCAGCAACGTCGCCACAGCCCGGCCGTTCTTGCGCACGCGTAGCGTGTCATACATGAGCAGGAGTTGGGATGGCGCCCGCGCGCGCGCTGCCGCCTGGCGAGCCAGTTCGGTTTCCAAGCGCTTCTTCAGCTTCGCCTGCCCGGTCCGCAGTTCAACCTGACGGGTTCCCCACTCGGCAACCAGCGCATCCAGCGTCTTTTGGGCGGCGGCCCGTTTTTCCTCGGCCGCCTCAGCGGCGACCATGGTCTCCAACAACTCGTCCTCTGCCTGGCTACGCTGCCGGCGCGACTGTCCTACCTCGGCTTGCAGGTCCTGGAGTTCCTTAGGGATGTGCACCTGGCCGCCATAGAGCCGCTTTTCATCGTGGGCCAGTTTCTCGTCCGCGGTTTTTTGGCGAAGCTCGCAATCTTGCTGGCGGACACGGAGCGCAGCGACTTCGGCCTCCACGCCGGCCAGCGCCGTCCGGGCCGAACGCAGCGCCGCCGGCTCCTTCAGCCCCTCAGCAATTTCGGCCAGGCGGGCTTTGATCGAATCCACAACCAGGTCTATGTCGTTCAACTCGGAAAGCCGTGCAACGGGCCGCATCGCAGATGCCTCCATAGCGCCAGAAAGCTCGTTCGGTTCTCGTTCGGTTAACGAACAGGCTGATTATACATGCCAAACCCGCAGTCCGGCAATCCGTTTGCCGCCACGACGGGTAAGCGGACGCAGGGTGATTTCATGTTGTGAACCCGCCCAGTAGTTGCAGCGCTTTTTGCGGGCCGGCCGCGTAGCGCCGGTTTGCTTCGGCGATGTTGCTCCAACCATGATAGCGAAGCAAGCTCAGAATGCCATTGCGCAGCGTTGCCAGAACTTGGGGCGCAGTGCCAGTATGTACCTGGCAGCCGTCTTCGCACAGGGTCTCGTCCCGCACGTAGTGCAGCCGGTTCTCGATGGTCCAATGGCCGCGCCAGAAGCGTTCTACCAGTTTGGGGCCGGCCAGATCACGGGTCAGGCTGGTGATGCCATAGGTCGTTTCAGACTCAACCAGGCCGGTACTGACGATGACCCGGCGGCAAGTATGGCGTAGCACCTGAGCGACCCCCGGCCAGTCCAAGTAGACGTTGAGCGCAGTTGGGCTCTGCAGTGTGCGCTGCTCTAAACGGCCGTGTGCTTTGCCGTCAACTCTTAACTTTCAACTCGGGCTGTGATACAACATATATGACATGTGAGGTGTGACATGTGACATGTGACATGTCAGCTTCGATCCTGGCGCTTCTCGATACTACGGAGCCAACTATGCCGACAATCAGGCGTGTCGACTTCCCCTCCATCTATAGTCAGGTGCAAGAGAACGTCAAGGAGTACATCGTCGAGGGCCACCTCCAGCCTGGGGATCCACTGCCATCCGAAAACCAATTGGCTGAACAGCTTGGGGTCAGTCGCACCGTCGTCCGCGAGGCGATGCGCGGCTTGGAATCGGTCGGAGTGATCCAAACGCGCAGGGGAGCAGGGCGCTATGTGGGCAGCTTCAGAATGGACGCCGCCATGGAGAACCTGACGTATAGCCTGCGTCTCAATGTGCATGACCTCTACGAGATCCTGGACGTCCGCAAGTACCTGGAGGCGGGCAGCATCGAACAAGCGATTGCCAATCTGGACGACGACGTGCTGCAGCGCCTTCGTAGTTTGGTCCAGGCGATGAAGGTCAAAGTGGCTAAGGGCGAAGGATTCCTCCAGGAGGATCTGGACTTCCATCGCCAGGTGTTCGCTCTGACCGGCAATCGCGTGTTGGTAAAACTGCAGGACATACTGTGGCAGATGTACCAGGCGACGCTAAGCGATCCACGCTATACAGCGAAGGATCAAAAGGCCGTCCAGATGGCACACGAGCAGCTTCTGAATGCGATAGAGAACCGCGATGTGTCCACGGCGCGGCGACTGCTCGTGAGCCATATCGAGGCCACACAGGAGCTGGTACGGCAGGCCATTGATGAGCATCACGGCGACTGACTCTACCAGCGCCAGTTAGTGATTTTTCAATTGGTTCCAGGAGGAAGAATCATGCACGTAACGAAGATGTTTGACCTTTCGGGGAAAGTGGCCCTGGTGACAGGCGGGGCGCGTGGCCTGGGCAAGCAGGCCTGTCTGGCGCTGGCCGAAGCCGGCGCCGACGTGGTCATCTGCGGCCTGCACACCGACGGCAGCTCGCTGGCTGCCGAGATCGAGGCCATGGGGCGGCGGGCCTACTTCGAGAAGGTCGACGTGACCAAGTCGGCCGAGATCGATCCCTTCATCGCCAGCGTGGTCGAGCGCATGGGCAAGATCGACATCCTGGTGAACAACGCCGGCATCGGCACGCGTGGCCAATCGCTGGAGACCATTTCCGACGACGAATGGCACGAGTTCATCGACGGCATCCTGTCGACTCAGTTTTACGTGGCGCGGCCGGTGGCCAAGCACATGATCGCCAGCGGGCAGGGTGGGGTGATGGTGAACATGGCCTCGATCAACGCCTACATCATCTCGAACATTGCCCCACGCTACAACGTGCCCTACTGCGTGGCCAAGGCGGGCGTGGCGCACCTGACCCACGGCATGGCCACCAACTGGGCCAAGTACCATATCCGGGTGAACGGGATTGCGCCGGGCTTCATCCCGACCGAGATGGGCTCGACGTTGATGAAGTATCCCGACATCATGGCGCGCATGCTGGCCGGGCAGCCGATCGGGCGCTTCGGCAACCCGGAAGAGATCAAGGGCGTGGTCGTCTTTCTGGCCTCTGAGGCTTCTTCATACATGACGGGTAGCATCGTGGTCGTCGACGGCGGCGCCACCCTCTGGTAGGTCCATTCGTAGCGATCCGGGTCGAGCAGGCGTTGCTAGCGCCGCAGCGGTTTCCTCGTTGTTGAGGAGAAAGGAGGCACAAGCACAGTTCGATAGCACCCAGTCTGCAAGATGCGATTGCAGGCGAATCGGGGGTCAGATTCTCGTTCCATACCCAGTGCCACATTCTTATGGCCTGCAAAGGAGGCTGAGACATACACCCCAAGTGGTTCACGTTGGTTGCGCCGTTGATCGCGGCGACCCTCGCGCTGGTGAGTTGCGCGGCTCCGGCACCGACGCCCGTTGTGCAAGTGGTGACAAAAGAAGTGCCGAAGGAAGTGGTGGTCACCCAAGAGGTACCCAGGAAGTTGTCGTGACCAAGGAAGTGGTCAAAGAAGGCTCGAAAGCGCGGCCGAAAGCCACCATGTGGCTGGAAGGCACGTTCTTCGACTCGGGATCCCAGGCGCTGCTGAAATCCCAGGCACAGGATTATGCCCAACAGATGGGGTTCGATCTCGAGTACGTGCAGGACGCGACCGCGGCGATGCAGCCCCGGGAAAACGCCGCGATCGAAAGCCAGAGCCTGCCTGACGTGCTCTTTGCTGGCGTGGACCTGATGGCCAAAGCGCGGCGAGCTGGGCAGCTTGCCGACGTCACCGACCTGGTAGGCGAGCTAAACGGTACGATGGGCGGTTTCACCAAGGCGGTGCTCACTTCGGTTAGTGACGAAGGCAAGCAATACGCAGTGCCCTTCTACCTCTCCTCCGAGATGTTCTACGTTCGCCAGGACCTGATGGACTAAGGCGGCAGCAATTATCTCGACGGCTCCCATGCTAGTCATCTTCATCTTTCTGCAGAGATATGTGGTGCAAGGGTTGACCATGGGGGGCGTCAAAGGCTGAGCGCCGAGCCGGCGTCTGCTTTCGTGGGGGCAGATCGTCTCTTTGCAATCCGCCGATCTTCGGCAGCAACACCGAAACATCCTCCTGCCAACCAGCCTCGGCACATGTGCTTCGAGTCCTCCGCGCTTCGCGTCTCCCGTTTTCTTCACGTTTTCGTGGCTCAAGCGTCGCCCCTTGGCGGTCCAGGCATCCTGGCCGCACCCTGGCAGCCTGTCGCCGCGCGCTCTGCGTCCACGGGATGAAGCACTATCTGTTGCGCCCTAGTGTCATCGGACGCCCTGCACACTGCGTCCCGCCCCATGCCTGCTTGGCGTTACTCTGAACAGCCGCAACATGAATTCGCCCTGAAGCGGACGCCGCCAGCTTTGTTCACGCCACTATAGTGTGCTAGAATCAGACCGGTACCAGGATGAACGGCCCGACACGCTTCGCCCAGCCCCTGAGATCCCGTGAGGAGGCCCTGCACACGCAATGCATAACCAAGGCTCAAGCGCCAGCCTGATCGAGCTGGCCCTGATTATCGTCCTGATCGCCATCGTCGTACTGGCAATCTTGCTGATCGTTGGCGATGACCTCCGTATATGGATCGTGACGACTCTGCAAGGACTGCTCGGATCACACTGAACGCCACCTTCTGGCTGGCCCGGCTCCGGCAAGCCGGGCAGGCCTTCCTGGATCTGCTCTATCCGCCGCGCTGTGCCGGATGCGGCCGCCTGGGCGCTCTATTTTGTGAGGCTTGCCAGGCCCAGGTCATACCCGTCACGCCGCCGGTTTGCATTCGCTGCGGCCGTCCGGATGTTGCGGGCGGCCTGTGTTCTGCCTGCCGCAGCACACCGTCAGCCCTCGACGGTGTCCTCTCCAGCGCGGTCTTTGCGCCTCCCCTCCGCACTGTGATTCACCAATTCAAATACCGGAACGAGCGCGCCCTGGCGGCGCCACTTGCGACGCGGCTGATCACGGCCTGGCGCGACGCCGGCCTGTCGGCCGACCTGATCGTCCCCGTTCCGTTGCACGCCAGCCGGGCATCCGAACGCGGCTATAATCAGTCTGCGCTGCTGGCTCACGGCCTGGGAAGTGCCGTGGGGGTGGTTGTGGCGGAAGACCTGTTAGTGCGCGAGCGAGCCACCCTCCCGCAGACGCGTCTGAATCGCCGAGAACGCAGCCAGAACGTGAGCGGGGCCTTTGCCTGCCGGAGGAACCTGCCGGGGATGCGCATCGTCCTGGTAGATGATGTCTGCACCAGCGGGGCAACCCTGTAGGCGTGCGCGAAGGCCTTGCGCACTGCAGGGGCCGCTCACGTGCAAGGGCTCACTGTGGCCCGCCCCTTGTGGAGCGCAGGCACGGATGGCGTCGATCTCAGCTAGCGTGACCGCCCGGCGGTGCAGGGCCTGAAAAACACTGCCAGACCCGCGACGATCGCCGGCTTCCGTCAGCATATCCGTCAGCCTATCGTATAGCGAAAACAGATTGACTTTTGCTCCCCTCGACGCTACAATAAATTAGGATAGCGTGGGCGGAGATCAAGTCCACAACGCGGAAAGGAGACGCACCTATGCAACTCACAGTCACGGGCAAGAATCTCGAAGTTACTGACTCATTGCAGCAGTACGTAGAGAAAAAGGTCGGGCGGCTCGACCGTTATCTGCCGACTATCACCGATGCCCGGGTGGAACTTTCTGTGGAGAACACCCGCGCTGCGAAAGACCGCCAGGTCGCCCAGGTGACCTTACGCACCAAGCAAGCCATCCTGCGAGCAGAAGAGGCTTCGTCCGATATGTTCGCCTCGATCGACGCCGCACTGGACAAGGTGCAGCGGCAGATCGACCACTACAAGGGCAAGCGCTGGAGCAAGCGACTTGGAGGCAATGGAGAGGGTGCAGCCGAGGCTACCGAGGGCGAGGCGACGGAAGAGGAAACCGATGAAGGGTCGCGCATCTCCCGTGTCAAGCGGTTTGCCATGATCCCGATGGATGAGGAAGAGGCCGTCGACCAGATGGAGCTCCTGGGACACGACTTCTACGTGTTCTTTAACGTTAACCAGAGCCAGATTAACGTGATTTACCGGCGACGCAGCGGCGACTACGGGCTGATCCAGCCCGAAATGCGCTGAGCCGGCGACGGCGCCAGATGGGCGATCGGTTCCCGGTTGGCCCATGAAGGAGCCTGTTCGCCGCTGAAGCTACAGGTTCGCTCTATCCGAGACCGGGTTTCCCCTGGCTCCGCGGGGCCTGGAAACCCGGTCGCTGGTTGCCAGGACAAGAAGACGCCGTGAAGCATATCCTTATTGTTTGCACCGCCAATATCTGCCGCTCGCCGATGGCCGCGGCATTGCTGCGCCAGCGTCTCGCCGGCCTGGGCTTGGCCGGGGAAGTCGAAGTGAAATCAGCCGGGGTGTTTGCCCAGGAAGGCCAGGAGGCCAGCCGCCCGGCGATCACTGTGCTGGCAGAGCGCAATGTGCCGCTCAGCGGACATCGTTCGCTGGCTGTCAGCCTTGAGCTCCTGGCAGAGGCGGATATCGTACTTGTGATGGAGGAGGCGCACCGCCGCTCTTTATTCTATCTCGCGCCCCAGCACCTCGGCAAGGTGTTTCTGCTCGCCGAAATGTCAGGGCGCCACAGCGATATCCCTGACCCATTTGGTGGCCCCGTGGAAGGCTACGTGCGCACGGCAGACCTATTAGACAAAATGCTAAAAGCGGGACTGCCCGCCATCCTCAAGCGTTTGCGCTTGAGCCTACCGGCAGAGGACGGCGAATCGGAAGGACACTAAATCGCCCGCCTGGATCCCTCAGTAGATCGGTGGCATTCAGGCAGGGCGCACGAGATACCAGTGTGGCATAAAGCCATAGTAGTACCCGAGCAAGAGCGCTAACTTCAACCCCAACCAACCGTCCTTATAGCCTCGCAGAGTTACATAGCGGCGCCAGAATTCGCGTAACAGGGGGCGGATAAACTTGTGCGGCCAGGGCTTGACGCCTCGCTTGCGCAGAATATCGGCCTCGTAGCGTGCGTAGCGCAGCTGCTTGGCGCGGAATTGTGCCCAACTGTCATAGTTGTAGTGGATCATGACATTCTGCAGCTTACCCTCGGGTCCGTCGAGCAAGACCACCTCGTGAACAGGCCGCGCCGGGTCATAACGGGCGCGCTCACGCCGCAGCAAACGTAGCTGGTAGTCAGGATAGAAGCCGCCGTAACGCACGCGCTGGCCGGCAATGTAGTTGTGCCGCGGGACCCACCAACCCACCTCGGCGCGTTCGCAGACAACCTGTCGTACTTCGATGGCCAACTCCGGCGTGATGCGTTCGTCTGCGTCGACGAAAAAGACCCATTCGGCGTTGACAGTCTCCAGGGCAGCGTTGCGCTGCCCGGCAAAGTTGTCGAAGGGACGCTGTACAACGTATGCGCCGCCCGCTCGGGCGCGCTCCACCGTCCCATCGTCGCTGAACGAGTCCGACACCAACACGGCATCGGCAAATGAGAGCGTGTCCAGGCACGGACCGATGTGCTTGGCAACGTTCTTGGTGAGAACCACGGCAGCCAGCTGCACGCGGCCAGGCGGAACCGCGCCCGGTTCCATTGAACTCATTTGATTTCTCCCTGGACCCTAGAACGGAACATCTCGGCCACCTGGCGGGCGGCCGAGCAGCGCTGGTCCGCTTCGGCGGCGCTGATCGCGCCGCGCCCGTGCGCGGCGCGTGTGCGCCGGACCTCCACGGCCATACCCAGACGCACGATTTTCGACGACAGCCAGCGCCGGGCCGGCCCGTAGAAACGGGCGTAAAGCCGCTGCCGGCTGCGCCACAGGTCCAGCATCGAGCGGGCACGAAACTGCTGCGTGCTGGCTCCAGCATGATTGATCACTAGCGCCGCAGGCACGCAATGGAAATTCCAGCCGGCCCGTTGCATACGCCAGCACCAATCAACTTCCTCGGCATACATGAAGTATCCTTCGTCGAGCAGGCCGGCTGCCTGGATGGCCTCGCGGCGCGCCATTAACGCCGCCCCCAGCACAAAATCGACCGCAAACGGCCGGCCGGAGTCGTAAGCGGCGCGTGCGTAACGACCGTTCAGGGGTGACTCAAGGAGCCGCCGCGGCCGAGGCGTGAACAGATCGAACCAGAGCTGGAACACGCCGGGGAAACGAAATGCGCCGTGCTGAAAGCGCCCATCGGGATAGCGCAGCCGGGCGCCGGCGCCGCCGGCCGCGGGATGCGCCAGCAGGAAACGCGCCATCTGGCCGATAGCATCTCCGAGAGGTTCGGCATCAGAGTTTAGCAACATCACCAGGTCGGGTGTCTGGACCGGCGACCCGCTGACCGGCGATCCTCCGGCGGGAATGCCATCCGCCGTCCCGCCGCCTATTTGGGCGAGGAAGCCCAACGCCTGCAGCGCCAGGTTATTGCCGCCGGCAAAGCCCCGGTTCACCGGGCTGTTAATCAGCCGGACCTGGGGGAACTCTGCAGCCACCATGCCGGCGCTGCCGTCCGTAGAAGCATTATCAACCACCCAGACCGTTGCCTCGAGCCCGGGGCTGAGAACCAGGCTGGCGAAAGTCGCGCTCAGGCAAGCGCGCGTGAGGGAGCACGTGTTGTAGCTGACGACGACGACGGCCAGGCGGGGCACTGGCATATCAGGGCGCGCCCACCAGCACCTGGATGCGATCCACCTGGTCGTTAGCGACCTCGACGGCCTCGTGTAGCAACCCACCCCACCAGAACTGCGTCCCAACCGGCGGCACACGATCGAACAGGATACAACCCGATACCTGGCCGCGGTGACCGGGCAACAGGTAATACTGTGTTGCCCCGTCGATCAGCCTTGCTTCCAAATCCTGTTTGCGGCCGATGGCCCAGCGGAAAGGAAAGTCCACCCAGGTCGTGTCAAAGTTGATGCCAAAACGCCAACTGCCATGCTGCTGGTACCAGGACTGCTCGTTTGCGCGCTGGGCCAGCGTATTACTGTTCTCGCTGAATTTGTAGAGCTGGCCGGGCCAGGGCCCCGAAGTACGGATCGGCACCGGACCGATATTGATGACAGTGGCGGTAAAACACAGGGTCTGGCCCAGGGGAACCGCCACCTGGCGGCTTTGCTCGCCCTGCCAGTTGATCTGTCCACCGGCCACGTCGGCGCGCGGCTTGCCGCCCTCTTTGATGGTCAGGGTAGAGGATACAACCACATGGTTGCCAACGCGGTCCTCGGCCTCCGCTTTGATCACATAGTCGCCATCCGGGGGAGGTTCGGCGTTGAGATCCACCCCGCCATCGTAGCTGTAGGCGTGGTATCCCACGTCGCCGGGTTCCGACGCTGTCGCCGTCGGGTCCTCGGCGATCGGATAACGCAGCCCCGCTTGCGACGGATCGCGTCCCGGCTTCTCGAGGAACACCTGAACTCGCTCGGCTTTCTTGGCCAGGGTGTAAGCGATCAACACCCGGTCGCCGATGCCGTCCTGGTTGGGCGTGAATTCTCTCGGGGTCACCGTGAAGTCGAGCAAGTCGGGCAGGGTAGTATCACCGCCCTTGAGCGTGATCTGGCCCTGCTCCTTCTGGCTGTGGCCCCCATCGTCGGTGGCCTCGACCAGCCAGGTGTATGCCCCATCCGGCAGCACCTGGCTGGTGACCAACTGCTGACCTCCCGCCACCTGGCGCACCTGCGGATCGGTGATCACCCCTCCCCAATAGACGTCGTATTTGCCCGGCGAACGCCGTTGATCCTTGCGGAAGTAATGCCGGCTGCCGCCGGCATCGATCACATAGATCGACACATTCGCCGCGCGCCCGACCGTGTAATAAATGTGCGTGACGTCGTCGACGCCGTCGGCGTTGGGTGAGATCGTGGCCGGCGTAACCTGCACCCCGCTTAGCAGGGGCCGCAAATAGGCACAGCCGCCGGCCAAGAGCGTCATGGCCAGCAACAACAGGGCAAGGATCAACCACCGGGCTTTTACCGGCACAGAATAGCCTCCAGAATGGGAAAATCGGCAAGCGGGCGGATTCGCAGGTCCAGGAAGGCCGCGGCGAACCGGCCAGGGCAGTCTATCAAATCCGCAACGCATCGTCAAAGCACACGCGCGTGCTTCAGTTCAGCGGCCCGAGGCGCACACGTTTGCCCGCCGGATTGCCCGCCACATCCATAATATCCAGGCCCGACGGCTCACGTGAATCATACACGGCCAGGGTGATGTAATATCCTCCGGCGGGCAGCCCGGCGGGCAGCGGGTAGCGCCCAAACACCGCCTGGCCCGGAGGCCAACGGGTGGCAGGGTAGTTATAGGTCGCAGGGCGACCGTCCCAGCCCTGGCCGGGTATTTCCTTTCCGGCCAGGTCTTCCACGCGCAGCGAGACCTGATAGTCACGGTCCAGGCCTTGCAACGCGCGCCAGTAGACGGCAATCAGCCCGTCGCGCGGTTGGTCCCACCCCAGGAGGGCCACCTGGTGGCCGAAATCAGCCGCCTGCTCATGTTCCGGCTGAGGGCCGGCCAGGTACTGCGCGCCGGGGCGTAGCTGCCAGTGCCGCACCTGCAGCCCCCAATAACCACGATTGAAAGGGATCTCCGTCCCTGCCCGGTCCAGCAAGTAAGGCACGACGCCCATCGGATCCATGGTGTCCGCCTGCCACTCCACCAACCAGACGCCGGACTTGCCGGCTAATGCCGGGCCGAGCTGCGTCCCAGCGTCGAATCCCAGCACGCGCGTCACGTCCAGCACGTCTATGTTGGGCAGTCGCACGACCGGGACCGAGGGCGCATAGTACTCCCAGGCCGGGTAAGCATGTCCTGACACTAACACGACCGCCTCATCTGGCGCCATCCGCCGGCTGACACTGCCAACCATTTCCCGCCACTGCGCCTTGGTGAAGGCCTTGTCAGTGAACCAATTATGCAGGCTGTGGTACGCAACGCCGGCCGTGAAGGCAATCACGGCGACGGCCAGGCACGGGCCAAGGATGCGCCGCGCGGCGCGCAGAGCCGTGATCCCCGGTCGCCGGTATCCCTTGCCCCGATACACCAGAGCGCCGGCCCCACCGGCCAGAAGCAGTAGATAGGCCGGCGACACCATGAGCAGGTAGCGCGCGTTAAATTTGGGCGTGCGCGAGGCGAGGGCCAGTATCGCGATCAAGGGCAGCGCGAGAGTGGCAAGCAGGTACCCGGTTGTTGCTGCCCCCTGGTCTCTGCGTCCCGGAGTCGACAAGAGCGCCAAGACGGCGATGCCCAGGGCCAAGCCAAACCAGGGGAGCAGCCGCACTGCGGCGCTTTCCTGCATCATCTCCGGCGCAGCGGCGCTGAAACTGACCGCCACGTGACGCAGCGCCTCACCCAGCTTCAGGCTGCCCTGCCAGTAACTGCGGTCCACGCTGTAACGGTTCAGCATCGAAGGCAGCCAGGGCAGATACAGGGCAAACACTGCCAGGCTCGCCAGGGCGGCTTCGCCAACGGGGCGCCAAGCCGGCAGGGCGCCGGCCCGCAAGCTCCGGATGAGCCAGGTCGCAAAAAAGCAGAGACCGTACGCCAACAACAAGAACAGGCCGAAATAGTGGGTGTAGAGGGTCGCCGCGGCGGCCAGCACGAACGCAAGCCACCAGCCAAGGGACCGCCTTCGCCCCCGCGCTTGCCCTGCCCGCAGGAGCGCATAACCGGCAAGGGAACCCAGGAAGACAAGCTGGGTGTACATGCGCGCTTCCTGGGCGTAGTACACGTAAGCAGGTAAAATGGTCGCCAACAGTGCCGCGACAAGCCCGGCCCAGTGCCCGGCGCGCCCGGCCCCGAAGAGGCGACGGGCCAGCGCCCACAACAGCGGCACGCCAAGCACTCCGAAAAACGCGGATGGATAACGCAGCGCCCATTCGCTATGCCCGGCCACGCGTATCCAACCGGCAACCGCGTAGTAATACAGCGGCGGCTGGATATCACCGGCCGTCCACCGGGTCAACTCGGCGATTCCACGCGACGCAACCTGGGCAGTCACTGCTTCGTCATACCACAAGCTTTGCGCACCCAGGCGGTAGACACGCAGTGCGAAGGCGAACAGAATCAGCGCCAACAAGGCCAGGCGACGGATGTTCCGTGCCTGACTGGCGCTAGATACCAGGTCATGTCTGCCAGCGTCGCCCGGATCCCGAACCAGCAGTGGATTGCCGGCGACCCTGCCGCGCTGGGGGTTTTGAGACCGTCGCTCGGGGCTGACAATGACATCATAGACACTACCTGGAGTGTGCTGAGCGTTCGCTATCGCGTGGATCGTACTGCTCACTCCTGTGGCTCCCTCGTCACTGCGACACGCAAGCTTCGCGCGCCATCAAACAGGCCAGGTCCGAATGAGGCGATGCTGCGGCATCAATAGTCACGTATCCCAAGACGAATTCATCGCCGGTGACGTTCCCGTCCGGGCCGCGGATCGGCACTCGCTGGCCGGACTGCCAATCATATAGGCCGGCGACCAGGCTGTAGCGTCCCGGCGCGAGGCCAGCAGGGAGCGAGACTGTATGGGCATCCAGGATCACAGACCAAGCAGCCTGAGAGCCCCAGGTTGAGGTCGGGCGGGGCGTGAACCAGGTTGGCGTTGCATCTCCGTTGGCCACCGTCTGCCCCTCTGCATCACGCAGATGCAGAAAGACGGTGTAATCGAGCGAGGCCGGCGCTGCGCCGGGCGCCTGCCAACGCAGTATGAGCGGCAGGCTGGCACCGGGTGCGGCGGTCTGCGCCACGCGGTAACCGTCCAGCCGGACAGCCCAGGTGGTGGCACTAAACTGCGCACCTGCTGCAGACAGCATTTCAGGAGCCTGCCAGCGCACCAGAACGCCGTCCCGACGCATCCAGGCAGGCAGACGCACCTTGCCATCGCCGGTCATTACAGCGTTCGCAATGTCCCCTCCAGGAGCGGTGCCTCCATTGCCATTTGCCTGTGTACGAGGGTCGTCCAGGGGAGCGATCGAGGGCGTCAACGGTGCTCCGTCAGCAGAGACGGCCAGCAGCGGTGCCCAAACGGCCGGCAGGTACCAACCCGCCTTCTCGGTGACCACGATCTCGCCGGGCCGCCAGCGGGCCGGTGGATACCAGATCAAGGCCGGCATAGGACGCTGGGCTGTATCGTCAACGACCGAGCCGTCGGGAGCCAGCACCTGAAGCGCGATCTCCGTTCCATCGGCCAGTGGTGCGAGAGCTTGCCAGTAAAAACGGAAGCCGGTGCGTCGCCACTTGACGTCGTCCAGCACGTCATAGCCCAGGAGTCTCAGCTTGCCGCCGAACGTGATGTCCAGCGCATGTTGCGGATAAATGCCCGTCACGCGCGCAAAGTCGTAGAACGCATCCGGCAGCACGGCCGCTCCCGCTTGCTTGCGCAACAGCACATAACCATCGGCCGCGTCGGCGACGCCCCACCCGCCGGCCATCAGGCCCTGTAGGTCCGTCCGAACGTCAGCCGGATGCCGGTTCGTGTCGCCTGACACATCGACCAGCACCCATTGTGCGCCGGACACAATGGGGAACTGATAGATCGCTACCCGGTGACTGAGATGTGGCCACAGGTCCGGCGTTGTGCTCAACGCTGCGGCTGGTGGAATTTGGGCAATAAAGCGCGCCAGCAGTCGATCGTGGGTGGTCACCGCGGGCCAACCGCCCGCTACCCGGCGCCAATATTCTTGCCCGAGCGGTGTGTAGCCGGCCCACGCATGATAAGCCAGCGCGCCGGCCAACATGAGAGCGACGCTAACCGTAGTGACGAGCTTGACTGCCTGAAAAGCGCCGGGGAGATTGGGGTGACGATCACTCAGACCGGCCTTCGAAAGCCTCAGCCACCCCAGCAGCCGCGCCAGCCCAATCGCTCCGGCGATCACGAAATAAGGCACCAGAGGCGCCGAGTAATGCAGCTCGCCCGAATACTGCAGCGGGAAGCTGCTCAGCAAGTTGGCAAGCAGCAGCGGCAGACTGATGAACAGGACCTCAGGTGCCAGGAGCGCCAAGAAAGCCGTGGGGGCCAACAGGCCGAACAGGCACCTCAGGCGCAGCGGCTCGGCAACGGTGCGCAGCACCAGGCCTGGCCGCGTCAGGATGGTCTTGAGCACGCCGGCGAAGCTGCTGCCAAGTTCGCCGAAGCGCGCCGCGTACGGCGACTCCTGAAGGCCATAGGCCTGGGCAGCGAAGTGCGGTATGATCACGAAAGTGGCGACATAAAACCAGGCCAGGCCGAGCAGGCAGACCGCCGCCCCTGACAGCGCCCCAGGCCAATGTCTTGCCTGCGTGTCAGGCTCCCCGGGAGCAGCCGGCCTGCTATCCGCGCCAGGGCGCGCGAGGAGCGTCCTCGCCGTCGCGTACAGGCCCAGCATGGCCGTCAGTAGCGCCATGCCTTCCTGAACGCTCGCCAGAAGGAGCGCGGCCAGGACGAAGCGGGTCCACTGCCGCCGTTCGATCGTCCAGAAAGCCCACCCGATCAGGGGCACGGCCAGGGGCAGCGCGTGGAAGTCGCTGACCAGCGGGGCCTCGAGCGCGGGTACCAGCAGATAAGCCGCTCCAAACGCCAGGGCGCTCCACGGCGCCGCGGCCCCAATGCCGGCTGCCCCCAGCCTGCGACGCGCCAATAGATAGATAGGCCAGGCGCCGAGGGCGAGACACACCGCCTGCAAGATGAGCAGAGCCCGCACGTCATCCCAGATCCAGAAGACGGGCGCGATCAAGGCGAAGATCGGCTCGACGTGGTCCGTCAGGCGTGTGCTGATGGAGTCGCCCTTGATCTCCTGTAAAAAGCGGCCATGCGCGGTATTCCAGATGGCGATATCCATCTGGCCCAGGTCTGCCTTGTGAGTGAGGTGCGCGTCGTGCAGGCGAATGCTATAGCAGGAGAACCAGAGGGAGAAGGCGATGATGAGGATCGCCAGCAGCCAGGCGGCCGGGTGGCCGGGGAGGGTTGCCGCCCTGAAAGAAACCCCGGCCCTGGCCTGCCCGGCTACCGAACGAGAAACCGTCATTGCTCACCCAACTCGGGCAGTGGGGAACGTTCGGATGGTCTCAGGCGCCAGGTCAAGAGGATGAGAGCCGTCCCCAGCAACTCGCCCACTGTCATCCATAGTCGGGCTACAATGGCGATCACGGCTGCCACAGAACCCGGCAGCAGCGCTGACAGCAGCAAGAGCAGCATCCCCTCGCGGACGCCTAGCCCGGACGGCGTCAGCATGCTAAGGTAACCTATCACGTAGGCGGCCGCCCAGGAGGCCACCAGGTAAGGGAGCATGCCGTTATCCAGGGGAGTGAGAGCGCGCACGAGAGCCGTGAAGCTGAGCCCCATCAGCAACCAGACGACAAAATCGCGCAACAAAACGTACCAGATACGGCGCCAGGTGAGAGTAATGTGCAACAGCGGCTGGTGCAACTTAGCCAGCACCCAGTTCAGGATCGTCTCCAGCAAACGCGGCTGTAACAACAGCAGACCCAGGGGCACGGCAAACAGGAAGGGTCGTAACATGACCGCCCAGGAGCTATGACCGGCTACGGCAAAATACAGGGCCGCCACGACGATGCCGGCGGCGGTCGCGATGGCTTGATGGATGAGGATGCTCGACAACGTCGCCGCGCGCGGCACTCCATCCTGCAAGGCCATCTCGGTCATGCCTACGAATTGCCACACGTTGCCGGGAATATAGCGGATGATGTTGCTAAGAAACCAGATCTGTGTGGCTCGCCGGAGCGTCAGAAAGCCGCCGAGGTTACGCAATATCAAGCGCCAGGTGTCTAACTCTAAAAGCCAGGTCAGCTCGAGACCAAGCAACGCAAGCAGAGCCCAACCCGGCTCTAGCTGCCAATGGTAGCTGCCAAGCGCCGACCACTGACTACGCATGACTGCGGCCAGGAAGGCGATGGCCAGCACGGCCACCGCGATCTGTGCCAGGCGTTTCCAGGGAATGTGCATGCTGCTATTCTATCCCAAACAAGCAAAATTACCGCAATGGAGGGGCGGTCACAGGAGGCCTCTTCGTTCAGGCGAGCATGGATCGGTAGAGCGCGATATGCCGGCCGGCAATGCGCTCCGAATCGTACTCGGCGACGATGCGCTCGCGGGCCCGGCCGCTCATCTCGGCCCAGGCCGGCTGGTCGCCGAGCAAGGCGCATACGGCTTCGGCTAACTGCCCGGGATCACCCGGCGCGACCAGGCGCCCCACAGCCGGAGTCACTATGTCAGGGATGCCACCTACCCGGCTGGCAACAACCGGCGTGCCACAGGCCAGCGCTTCCAGCAGAACCACGCCGAGACCCTCCTCGATCGAAGGCAACACCAACAATCGGGCGCGCTGCATCCACTGGCGAACGTCACTCTGACTGAGCGCGCCGGTAAAGGTCACACCCTGCCCCAGCGCGAGGTTTTGCGCCTGTCGCTCGAGTTCGGCTCGCTGAGAGCCATCACCGACGATGACCAGGCGATAGTCCGGAAACGCGCGCAGGATGGGCGGCATGGCCTGTAACAGATAGGTCACTCCCTTGCGCGGGACCAGCGAGCCGGCAAAGACCAGCAAGGGTGCGCTGCCCTCGGGCGCGGCCGGGGCAAACAGGCCTGAGTCCACGGGTTCGGGGATAACGTTGATGCGGCCAGCGGGCACGCCGAGCGCGGCGGTGGCGCCGGCCAGGTGCCGGCTGACGGCCATCACGCGGTCGCACCGGCGTAATACGCGGCGCGTCAGCCAGGCGCCCGCCGGGTTGGCGGTGACAAGGTCAATGTCGCTGCCGTGCACGGTCACCAACAACGGGCGCCGGTAGAGGGCGCGCGCCAACAAGGCATTGGCCGCGGGGATGGTCCAGTGGGCATGGATCAGGTCCGCCGAGCGCACCATGCGGGCAGTGGCCAGGGCATAGATGGCCGCGAAGGGCACAATCTGCAGGCGAGCCAGCGGGTACTTCCGCCAGATGACGGGCAAGCCGGCCGCCTCCTTGCGCAGCACTTCCATGCGTTCCGGCCACCAGTAACGTGGGCGCCAGATCTCAACCCCTTCGATCCGTTCGTGCGTCGCCGCGCCGGGGCTATGGGTGGCAATCACGCTCATCTGGACGCCCTGCTGCGCGACCGCGCGCACGGCTTCCCAGATGAAGCTGCCATGACCATCGCCCGGCCAACGAGGGAACGCCGTGGTCACCACAAGGATTTTCATAGTGGAGCGATGCGCTCCCGCGTCTCAACACCCGGTTCGGTCTCGGGGCCGCCTCGGCAGCGTTCCGCACGGGCCAGGCGCTCGAGCTCGGCCAGCCGTTCACCCTGGTTGACGATCAACTCGGCCAGGAAGCCGATCAGGAACAGCAGTAATCCGGCGATGGCGAGGCCGCCCGCGAAGAGGAAGACGGGCCGTTTTTGAGTGGCGGTGCTCAGCCACAGCGACAACAGCCACACGTAGGTCAGGCCACTGGCCACCAGCGCGCCCAGCCCCAGGCCGCCGAAGAAGCGCATCGGGGCGCGGCTGAAGGTCAGCAAAAACCAGACCACCAGCACGTCGAGCAAAGAAATGGGGATGCGGCCGAGCCCGTAATGCGAGCGCCCGGCCCGCCGCTTGTGCCAGTCAGTCGGTACTTCGCCGATGCGGTAACCCTCGTGGGCCGCAATGTGCAGCAAGAAGCGATGCCAGTCGGAGCGCAGCGGAGGCAAATCTTCGATCACTTCACGCCGGAAGCCCTTGATCCAGTTCATGTCGTGGACCGTGAGCCCGAACAGCCGGCGCGAGACGGTATTATAGATGCCCGATACAAATAGCTTGCTCTCTTTGCGGCCCTGGCGCCAGCCCGCTACCACGTCGTAACCCTCACGTAGCTTGCCCAGCAGCAACGGGATATCCGTCTCGGGGTCGGATTCCAGGTCGGCAGGCAAGAACAGGACCAGGTCGCCGCGTACCAGCCGGAATCCGGTAGAGAGGGCAGCTGTCAGGCCCAGGTTGCGCCGGTGGTGGATTACGCGCAAGAATGGATACGACTCGCGCAGACTTTCGGCGATCTCGCGGGTGCCGTCTGTGGAGCCGTCGTTCACCAGCAGGAGTTCCGCGCACTCAGCATCCAGCCCCAGCTTTGTGAAAGCACGATCGACGCGCGCCACCAACTCCGGCACATTCTTGGCTTCGTTGCGGGCCGGAACCAGGACAGACACGGCAAAGGACATGCTCACCCCACAAAGGCCTTGATAGCCGCGGCAACGATAGACTGTTGCTCCGGCGTTATTTCGGGATACATCGGCAGCGAGAGCACGCTGTCCGCCGCGGCTTCGCTGACGGGGAAAGCACCAGGCAGCAGCCCCAGGGGTTTGTAAGCCGGCTGCAGGTGCAGCGGGATCGGATAATGAATGCCGGCGCCGATGCCTCGCGCGGCCAGCTCTTCAAACAGCCCGTCACGTTTCGGCGTGCGGATCACATAGCAGTAATACACGTGGCAGTTGTAAGCGCGCTCCGCCGGCGTGACGACATCGCAGCCGGCCAACAGCGCGTTATAGCGCGCCGCGGCCGCCCGCCGCCCGGTGTTCCACTCGTCGAGGTGCCGAAGCTTTGCGCTCAGGATCGCCGCTTGAAGGGCGTCCAGGCGTGCGCCCCAACCCACTTCGGCGTGCTCGTATTTGCCCGTACGGCCATGGTCGCGCAGACGCCGCAGGCGTGCGGCCAGATCCGGGTCATCGGTGGTGACCATGCCGCCGTCGCCGTAGCAGCCCAGGTTCTTGCTGGGAAAGAAGCTGAAACAGGCCAGGTCGCCGATGCCTCCGGCCAGCCGGCCGTAATGGGTGGCGCCATGCGCCTGGGCCGCATCCTCGATCACCTTGAGCCCATGCCGCCTGGCAACGGCCATGATCTCGAGCATATCCGCCGGCTGGCCGTACAGATGCACCGGTATGATCGCCCGCGTGTGCGGGGTAATCGCGTTCTCGACCAGTTCCGGGTCAAGATTGTACGTGTCTGCCTGAATGTCGGCAAATACGGGAGTGGCGCCAACCTGCGAGATGGCTTCGGCGGTGGCAAAGAACGTGTGTGGGGTCGTGATGACCTCGTCACCCGGGCCGATGCCGCACACGAGCAGCGCCAACTGTAGGGCCGCGCTGCCCGAGGCCACACCAATCGCTTCGCTCACGCCCAGGTAACGCGCAAAGGCCGCCTCAAAGTCCTGCACCTCGGGTCCCATGATGAAGCTGGAGTTATCGATTACCCGCTGGATCGCATTATCGATCTCGGCGCGCATGCCGTCATACTGGACCTGCAGATCCACGAGCGGTATATGGTTGTTTGTCGCCAATGGCTTTCCTCCCCCACCAGATATACAACCCCCACAGTATCAGCACTCCATACAGCTTGTATGACTGCGCCAGGCGCGGTAGTCCTGCCTGCAGCCACGGCAGCAGCACCTGGTATTCGTTGCCGATGGCCACTAGCAGGAAGCCGGCCAGCAGCAGAAGGTCGGCCAACCAGTCCCGCCTGCCGGCGAGCAATTGCCGGCCAAGCAACAGCCCGAAAGGCAGGATCAGCAGGGTCTGGTAATGGATCCAGGCCGTAGGCCACATCAGAACGATCAATGGCGCGGCCACGGTGTAGCCGGAGACGAAGCGCTCACTTCTCGGGTCCGTCCTGCCGGCGAATGCCCAGGCCGTCACGCCCAGCGTTACGGCGTCCAACAGGTAGAGCGCCAGCAGCGCCCAGCGTGGGAAGGCAATGGTGGTGTACCAGGTTGTCGCCGGCGCAGGGATAACCAGCCGCCCCAAGAATCCGTCAAAAGACTGGTTCTCCGGCCAGGGCACCGCGGCCGTTTGGACGGTGAGGATCTCGGCCACGTAGCGCCAGAGCGTGCCCCAGCCTGCCACGAGTCCGGATAGAATGACCAGCAGGGCGAAGGTCACGGCGAACCCGGCCAGGGCCCGCCAGCGGCGCCGCCACAACAGGTAGACCACCAACAGGCCGGGATACAGCTTGAGCATCGTCACGAAAGCCAACAGTCCGCCGGCCCAGGCTTCACCTGCCCGGTGGCGCAGCAAGAAAAGGGCCGCGACCATGCCGGCCAGGATGATCACGTCCATTTGCCCACGCGCCAGGCTCTCCCAGGCGGGTTGGAAGTTGAGAAAACCGATCACCAGCAGGAGGCTGTAGGCCGAAACCAACTTGGGAGAGCGCGTCCCCAGATCACGGCGGAAGCGCCAGATGAGCGCAAACAGGGTCAGGCCCAGCAGCCCGAGATTAAGTAGATACCACCCTGCGGCTACCGGACGAGCGGCGAACACCGTCGCCGGTGCAAGCAGCATGGCGAACAGGGGCGGGTACTTGTACACCGGGCCGTTCGGTATCTGGCGGGCAGCCTCCCAGTTGTAAAGCGGCTGGCCCAGGCGCAAGCCCTTCGCGGCATCGAAGTAAATCGTGAAATCACCCGGCGGCAAGCCGGTCCGGTAGAAATCCAGGGCACGGACGCCGAAACGGTAGAGCGACCAGCCGAGCACAACCAGGGCGGCCCATTCCCACCAGGTTGCCTGGCGAGCGCGCTGCCCGGCCAGGGCCAGGGCGGCCAGGGCAACCAGCAGCCAGGGGCCGTAGTGGGCGACGAAAAGAGGATCGACTGCGAGGCCCGCTGCCAGGGGCAAAGCCAGGACCAGGCCACCCAGCAGGCCGGCCTGCACAGGCCCGCCAAGCCGGACGAAGGCCAGGAAACACAACGCGATCGCCAGTACAAATCCGGCCAGCATCAATGGCGGCGGGATGACCGGCGCGGTGCCGTCCGGTTCGAGGCGCAGCCAATCGACCATGATTCCCAGGTCACGCGTATCGGGCGGGGCGGTGAAAGTAGCCGTTTGCAGGGTGACGACCACATTGCCGGAGGGCCCGAGCAGCGCCGCCGGGACGGCGAACTCATATTCGCGCATATCCCCGGCCAGGTTGACCTGGGCGAGGGGTTGACCATTTACCGCCAAGATGACGGCGGCCGTGCCGGTCGGACGCAGCCCACTTGCACGAAGGCGCAGCCGCCATGGACGGATCCCGACGCCGTCGAAGGCCACCCGGGCGATCGGGCCGCTCCAACGCACGCTGCTGCCGGCCTGCTCCTCCGAGAAGTAAAACCCCTGGATAGAGCGAGTATCCGCCGAGCTCCCAACATCCACCATGGTCGCGTGTGGCAGCTGATAGACAAGCACCAGGAGCACCAGCGAGAACGCCATTAATGCCAGGAAGAGCCGGCCCGCATCGGCCCGGCTGGCGGGACCGGTTCTGAATCGAGCGACAAGGGAGGTCATACGGCTGAGCCCTTCATGTCACTATCTCGTTGAGTAGCTGGCGCAAGTGGCTGATCTGCGTCTGTAACTCCTCGATCTGGGCCAGGATCTTGGGCGAGACGTCCAAGAGGTCACGCGCCCGGACGGCCTCGAGTTCGACCAATCGTGCGCGCTGCGCGTTAAGCTGCGCGCGCAAGAAGCCGACCTCCTGGGCCTGCCGGTTCACCAGGGCGATCTGCAGCGCGGCATCCGACACGAGGGCCGGCGCTTCATCTTGGCTGGCCGGTTCTTCCTCCAGCCAGTTAGCGAGAAACTGGTTGCCGATGGCATAGCGCCCGTAGACGCGGCGTAGATAGCCCAGGCGCTCCAGGTTATGTATCCGGCGGCGCGCCTCGGCAGGATCACAACCGCTCGCCTGAACGAGAGCCGGCTCGGCGATTGCCCCGCTGCGCTGCGCCACACGAAGGATTTGCCGTTCCGGTCCCGTCAGGGAATGGTAGTCCATGCTGAAGAAGCCGCGCAGAACCGGATCGACCTCGAGGTCATCCTCGGTGATCGGTCGCAGCCAACCGTCCTTGTTGAACAAACGAGAGCAAAGCTGCTGGATCAGGTAGGGGTGATTGTTGGTACAGTCGCTGATCGCCTCGATCACATCCGGCGCCACCTGGAGGGGCTTAGTACTTTGCTCCTGGGTAATCAACGCCTGCGCGCTCTGGGCGCTCAGCCCACTCAGCGTCCGAGACACGTCAAAGCCGGCCAGGAACGGCGAGGTCGGCCAATCCCGACACACGTCATGTAACTCGTAAATGCCCTGGGTAGACGCCACTACCACGCGCAACCCCGTCCCGGCCGTCAGCTCACGGTGCAACCTCTGCATCGCCTGCGGCTCGGCGCTGGCAATCTTGATGACCGCTTCTGGCTCGTCACACAGAAGGAGTATCTCGCGGCCGGCACGCGCCGCGGCACGCCGCAGATCGGCAAGCAGCTCGGCGGGATCCTCCTGGCTGAGGGAAGCCGCCGGCACTGCCAGGGACTGCAAGCGTTCGCCGTGCTCGCTGACCGCGTCGGCCAGATATTGCCCGAGACGCTGGTAAGAGTCGCTACCCTGCATGTCCCAAAACAAGGGCATCAGCGCCGGTTCGCTGAGCGCCAGTTGCTCCAGTTGGCGCAGCAACGAAGTTTTGCCGATGCGGCGATTACCGATCACCCAACAGGCCGGATTCTCGCCCTGCAGCAGATAATCGATCAGTTCCTTGCGGCCATAAAACTTGCGCCCGGTTACGAAAGGACCGGTTACGTAAGGATTGCGCACGCTGTTCCCCTTTTCTATCGGACTACGATCGCCAGCCGGACGCCATCGCGCGCGCTCCGTGCGCGCGCTACGTGGCATGCGCTCGCTCGATGAGCCGGTCAGCGGCCTCCACGTCGGCCAGGTTGATGCGCTCCCGGCCCTCGGCCAGCATATGGTTGACCGCCTGCAGGCCAAATTGCTGCAAACGGTAGGGGCGGCCATCCGCATGAGCCAGCACGAACTCCAGGGCCGGCCCTTCCCACTCATACACGCCGCGCACCGGCTCGACTAGCAGGCGCCGGGCCTCATCTTGTGGGAAAGGATCCACCTGGATCTCGTTGAACATGTTATACCAGGGACTCTCGACGCGATCCCAGGCTTTGCTGATCTGAATACCGGCCACGACCGCACCCAGGTTATAAGCCTGGCTGCTCATGAATATCCGTCGCAGTTGCTGTTGGACGAGCGTATCGTAAGTGTTGATGACGTCCATCTCGTCTATCAGCAGGATCACGCGTGCGGTGCGGGGCGCCACCACCGGCTTCAGCGCCTCGATCAAGGCTCGCAGGTCGGCGATGAAATCCCGATCCGTGTAATTGCCCGCGGGCGCGGAATTGAAACGCAGCGGCAAAGCCTCGCGCAGGTAGCCACGCAACACACCGCAGATGTTCTCCATCAGCAAATGGAAAAACTGCTGCTGCGGCGTGCCCTCCATATCAACCATCACCGGGATGAAGACCCATTCGGGGTCGTCCGACGCCAGCAGTTCCTCACCCAGCCGGTAGAGCAGGGTGGTCTTGCCGATACGCCGCTCACCGCTGATCATGATGCTGTTCTGATGCAGGGCGTTCAGGATCCGGCGCAAGAGGTCGTGGCGCCCAAAAAACATATCCGGGTCGCGCACAGGCTCTCCCGATATGTACGGGTTGAAACGGCGACCGAGCGCTTCCTGGCGGCGCGCGGCCGCAGCCGACGCGCGCTGTTTCTCCTTACGATAGGACCGCCAGGTAACTCCTCCCGCGGTCAACAACACGCCCAGCGCCACGGCGCTCAAGGCAATGCCCGGATAGAAAAGCACTGCCGGCATTCGCCGGCCGCCGGGCAGGTCAACCAGACGCTCCGGCGCGACGACTTTGATGGCCACTTCGACCGGCTCCGAATAGTTGAAAGCCTCGTCGCGCGCCCAGGCGCGCAGGCGGTAAGTGCCCGGCCGCAGCCGGAGGTCAGCATACGAGATCAGTCCGTTGGAGAAAACCCGCGGCTGCCCGTCCTCACCGTCCAACTGGGTGAGGTATTTCAAGTTCTCAGGGCGCACGCCGGCCCGACCGCCTGCCAGTCGCACAGTGAGCGCCTGGTTGCCCGTCAGCGTCACTGACCCATCCGGCGCCTCCGACAGGTTGACGGAAGCGATTCGCACCCAGGGCAAGGTCTTCTCTGGACGGTAGTGCACCAGCCCTTCCAGCGTGCCGAACCAGAAGCTACCGTCCCTGCCCGCCGCGATCGCCGACACCTCGGGGTTGGGCAGCACCGAACCCGCATACCATTGCGAAGACCGGTCGTCCGAGCGCACCAGGCCGCCGCGCGTCCCAACCCACAAACTGCCCTCCGCGTAAGCGAGGGTCAACAAGCCGGCGCTACCCGCGGCCAACTCGACCGGCTGCCACTGTCCCTGCCCATCCTGGCCGGGCTGGTACCGCCAGAGCCCATCATCCGCGGTGGCGACAAAGAGCACGCCGTCCGGCCCCTCGGCAATACCATTGGGCACGATGCTCTTGAATCGGGGCCGGGCATCGGCAGCAGGCACTCTCTGCCACACGTCGCCTCGCAGCCGATGCAGGCCGTCCTGATCCGTGCCGGCCCATAATGAACCGTCCTGGGCCAAATAGATCGCAGTCACACGGCCCTTGCCGGTCTCCTCAATTGGCTGGAACCCGGCGGCGTCACTCCAGCGGCCCAGGCCGCTATCGGTGCCGATCCAGAGATTGCCCGCGCGGTCCTGGCCGATGGACCACACGGGCTTGGCGGGCAACCCGGCAACCGGACCGAAGATGTGCCAGGCCTTGCCATCGTAATAGCCTGCGCCGGCGCCCGTGCCGACCCACATGCGCCCGCGATCGTCCTCGAAGAGGGCCAGGATGCGCCGGTCGTTCAAGCCGTCGGCGGCGCCAAAGTGCCGCCACGCGCTGCCGTCCCACATCGACAGGCCGCCGCCCTCGGTGCCCACCCAAAGGCGTCCCGCGCGATCGGTCAGCAGGGCATTAATCCGTCGGGCGGCCAAAACCGGGTCCGGCACACGCTGCCAGATGTTGCCCGCATAGCGACTGACCCCGGCGACTGTGCCGGCCCACAGGGCGCCATCTCGGTCGAACTTCAGCGCACGGACGTGGTCGCTGGCCAGCCCGTCTTGCGAGCGAAAGTGCCTCTGCGCCGAACCGGGCAGGCCATCCGGGCTGTAAAAGATGCCCTTGTCCGTTCCCACCCACAGACCGCCCTGGTCATCTCGCAGCAGCGAGTAAACGGTTATCCCGCTATCATCGCCGAGAAGGGGGAACTGGCGCCAAACCCGTCCCTTGCGATAGCCCAGCCCGTTGTCCGTCCCGGCCCATAGTGTGCCGTCCTGCTCAGCCAGCAAAGCACGCGCCGGACCGCCCGGCAAACCCTGCTCGTCGATTCGCTGCCAGACGCCGGCGGCATCCCGGCCCCACAGCCCTTGCCCTTCCAGGCTTACCCACAAGGCGCCATCCGCGCCCGCGGCCAAGGCCACGACCGGCGCCGCCGGCACCTGCGTTTCGATGACCGGGCGATCGCCGTCCAGGTAGACCAGTCCCCTGGCCGTACCCAGCCACAGCTTGCCATCGCGAGCCGTGAGGAGCACGCGGATGTCATCGCTTGGCAGGCCTTCGGTGGTGGTCCACACGCGGCAGCAATCGCCGTTGGGCGCCCGGCGCGCCAGCCCGCCCGCTTCCACCCCGAACCACACGGCGCGGTCGGCTGTTTGAGCCATCGAGCGCACCTGACCGGCCGGCAGACCGTTCTGCGAGGAAAGCGATTGCCACTCGCCATCGTAACGGCTGGCGCCGCGGTCGGTGCCAAACCAGATAGCGCCGTCGCTGGCCGGCAATACCGCCAAAACGTTCGTCGAAGGCAGACCTTCCTGAAAGGTCTGCCAGAGTTCGTCCGGACCGCCGGCGGCGTGCGCACGCGCAAAAAAGGTGGACAGGCCTAGCCCAACCAACAGGACCAGGGAAACACACGCGCGCCGGAGATGCTTAGGCATCCAATCAGTTCATGCTCGGGTAGTGGGCTAGAGCGTGCCCATGGGAGCCAGTTGCGCCGGGTCCAATTCACAGGGTAAAACGATGATAGCATAGCGACCAGTAAATAGCAACTCAATTGCCCACTTCGACCCGCACAACCCAGGCCGCGACCGACGGGGCGCTGAGAGGCAAACCCAGGCTCACCTGAGCCGGCCGCAGTCCATCGATGGCCTCCAACGCACTGCCTGGCGGCGCGCCGACCGCGCCGATGAAGGCCTGTCCCCAGCGGAAGTGTCCCCTCAGGTCGTCCTGCACCCCCAACGACTGCAGCGCGGCCGGCGCCTCATCACCCAGGTTCATGGATGCCTCGTCACGAACGGCCCCCGCGACGAGGGCGCCCGCGGGCAAGCTACGAACCCAGGCCGCCAGCCGCGCACCGGCCTCCGCATCGAGATGGGTGTCAAAAGCGACCGAGTCAAAAACCTGTCCGTCGCCGGAGAGGGCAACCAGGTTGTAGCCGCGCTGATCCTGGGCAACATCCCGACCATTTACGTAGATGTGCCCGAAATCACCCGTCTCCTGGCCGGCGCTGCGCACGAGGATGGAGGCGGACGCGGAGACCCCGGTGCGTCCGGCCGGCCATGGTCCCGACGCCACCTGTGCGGGCGACGCCAGGCGCGCAAAGCGCAGCCGCACATCGCTGAGCGGCGGACGGGCAGGGTCGGCCGGCACTCGGACGGCCAACCAGCCGGCGGTCTGCGGCAGCGGCTGGGCGGGCAGGGCCCGGCCGTCCACGACCAGACTGAGCGTCTGGTCCGCCATCGGCGCCCAGGCAAACAGCCGGATCGAAGTCGCGCTCTTGTCCAGCGGCAGCAGCAGCCGGCTCTCGCTCCGTTCGGCATAGACCGGACTTTCCCGGACGGGGTCAGTGGAGCGGCCGACCCCGCCCGCCGGGGGCGACCAGCCCTCGGCCAGGGCCAGGCTGCCCTGATCTGCGGCCAGGTCGAAAGCGTGCAAGCGCGGCAGATCGGCCGGGAGTTCGTACAGAGCCAGGCTGCCATCCGTGCCGGCCAGTTTGACGGGCAGAAGCGCCTGCAGGGCCGCCTCGGTCTCGGGGGGAACCTTGTCGCGGTGGACCATCACGAAACGCAGGTTCAGGAAAGCCGCCCAGTCGACGGCACGCATGCGTTCGGAATCCGTGACCTTGCTCTCGGCCAGGGCGGCGCGCAAGGCGGTGTGTTGTGGCAGATCGGCTGCGTTGGTCTGGCCGATCAAGCGCGCCAACGTGGAGTCTTCGCTGAAGTACTGGAACTTGAACTCAGGATTGCGCGAGGTATTGCCGCCGAGCACGCGCTTGCCGTGATACGTCTGGTACCACTGTTCTTGCATGATGACGATGTCTTGCTTGCCCGCTACACGTGCGCCATTGCGCCAGCCGGGTGGCAGCTCGAGCAGAGCGAAGTCGCCGGGCGTTTGCGCCACGCGCGCGTAGAGGGCGGGAACACGGAGGTCAAATAATGGCAGAGGGACCGAGAGATGCTCGAAAAGCAGCAGGATCACGACAAACGAGTAACCGGCCCAGCGCAGGCCCGGCCTGCGCGCCCAGGATCGAGCGCCCAGGATCCCGAGGCTCCCCAGGCTCACCAGGGGCGCCAGGCTGAGCAACAGCATCACACTGTAGCGGCTGGGATAGCGGTTACCCTTGAAGAAGGGCAGTTGGGCAACCAGCGCGAAAGGCAATGGGACGCCAAGGTCGTGCCCGGCCACACGCAGGCTCGGCCCAAGGCAAAGCAGGAAGAACAACAGCGTCGAAACGAACCAGAACCAGGGGCCCGGAAAAGATGGGGCGTCAGCCGGTCCGGCGGGATTGCCCGGTCGGGGATCAGCCGCGGGATCGACGCTTGCCGGCGCCGGCGCGCCGGCCCGCCGCCTTGCCGTTCGTCGGCCGGCAAAAACCAGGGCCGCGCCCGACAACAGAAGCGCCGAGTAGCCGATATAGACTTGCTGTCCTTTGTTGACCGGGAACTGTGTCCCATCTGGGCGCGTGGCAGAGTCGTGGGCAAGTTGCCGGATGGCGCCGCCCAGCAGGGGATGCAACTGGGTCGGTAAGGCGAAGCCCACCAGGTCAGCCGAGTAGAGATCGGCGAAACCGCCGCCGGCCGTGAAGAAGTCGCCTTCAACCCGCAGATCCGGCAGCATATTGGCCAAAAATGGGGTGATGCCGAGCAGCGACAGCACGCCAAGCAACACGAGGCGCAGCACGAACGGCGCAAGACGCAAGCGCGCTCCCGGTGTTGCGCCCTGGGGCCGCCGTCCTGCTTGCACCGCACGCACGAGGCCCCATAAGACGGCGAGCAAGGCGAAGATCAGCAGGAACGAGGCGTAGGTCTGCTCGGCATAGGCCTGCAGAACCAGGAACAAGGCTGCCAGCCCGGCATCGCGCGTTCGTCCGGCCGGCCGGGTGGCGCGCAGGATATAGAGCGCGGCGAAGGGCGTCCATTGCGAGCTCGCGATGTTCCCCTGGCCCAACGACGCATAAAACAGCTTGGAGGATGCGAACGCATAGAGACAGCCGCCCAGGAAAGCCGCCAGGGCGAACGATGAGGCCGGCAAGGCCAACAGTCGCGAGCTGCCCCTGGCGCCGTCCCCTGTGCGTTTGGCCCGTTGCCCGCTCCCCAAGGCTTCCAGGCAGAGCAAGAATGCGCCGTAGCCGCCCAGCACGAACGAAGACAGCAGGAGCAGATTGTAGGCGCTGATCGTTCCCAGGACCAGTTGTAGCGGGACGCTGAGCAGACCGTTAAGGATGGTGAGGGTGTAGAAGGCCAGGTTGATGCCAATAGGCCAAAACATCCAGTTGCAGGCAAAGGGGTTCTGCAACTGATCTACCAGGGAATGCTTCACCCACCATAGGTTCCAGGCCAACGAGGGGTCGTCAATGCCATCGCCGGGCACGTGGCTGCTGAAATGCAAGATCAGCGGCCACGTCAGCAACAGGCTGAGACCAACGTAAACCAGGAGCACCGCAAGGTGCCGTCTGAGATTCCCCCTCATTTAGATGATTATGCCACCGCCGGGATGCTTTGACAAGTTGATATTTACACAGACCTGTAATACACTGTGTAATGATTTTATGTCATATGCGCTCGTCGGTAGCGTGGAGGAGATTTGGCCCATTTGCATCGTGAGCAAGCCACAAAAATGGAGACGGAATTGTCCCTGCTCAATCTTTTCGCGCGCGACAGCGTGCGCAGCCGCAAAGGCGGCGCTCGCCAGCAGCAGCACGTTCCCATTGAAATAGAAACCCTGGAGGGTAACGAATACCCGGTATTGCCACTGCGCGACACGGTCGTATTTCCCAGCCTGGTATCGCCCTTGTTCATCGGACGCGACCGCTCGATCCGTGCCGTTGAGGCCGCCGAAGCCATGAACGTCCCGTTGCTGGTAGTCGCTCAGCACGACCCCGAAGTGCTAGACCCCGCCCTGTCTGACCTGTACACGGTAGCCACAGCGGTCGAGATCGGACGCGTCCTCCGCATGCCAGACGGCAGCACAACACTACTCGTCCAGGGCATCGAGCGCGTACGGATTATCGAAGAAATCAGCCACGACCCTTACCTGCGGGTGCGGGGCGTGCCGTTGCATGAAGACGAGCGGCACGACATGGCTGGCGAAGCGTTGATGCGCGCAGTGTTGGCTTTGTTCGAGAAGGTCGTCGATCTTAACCCGAACCTGCCCGAAGACGCCTACGTGGCGGCTATGAACGAAAAGGAACCGGGCGGGCTGGCCGACCTGATCGCGCACGTGCTGGACATCGAGCTGGCGCAACGCCAGGAGATGCTAGAGCTGTTGGATGCAGGAATCCGGTTGCAGCGCTTGAGCATTCTCCTGGGCCAGGAGCTGGATGTTCTAGAACTCGAAGACCAGATCCAGAACCAGGTGCAGCAAGAGGTAGACAAGTCACAGCGCGAGTACTTCCTGCGCGAGCAAATGCGGATCATCCAGGGCGAGCTCGGCGAGACCGATGATACGATCCGTGACCTTGCCGAGTTGCGGGAAAAGGTCGTCAGCGCTGGGTTACCTGCCGAGGTAAAAGCCAAGGCCGAGAAAGAAATCAACCGGTTGGCCGCGATGCCGCAAGCGTCACCGGAAGTCAACGTCGTCCACACCTACCTCGACTGGGTACTGGGTTTGCCCTGGTCGAAGGCGACCGAAGACAACCTCGACATCCCGCGCGCGGCCGAGCTGCTGGAACAAAACCACTATGGGCTGCCCAAGATCAAGGAACGCATCTTGGAGCATATGGCCGTACGCAAGCTGGCGCCCGACAAGATGAAAAGCCCGATCCTCTGTTTCGTCGGCCCGCCAGGCACCGGCAAGACCAGCCTTGGCAAGTCCATTGCCGATGCGCTGGGGCGCAAGTTCGTACGCGTGAGCCTGGGCGGCGTGCGCGACGAGGCCGAAATCCGCGGTCATCGCCGCACCTACATTGGATCGCTGCCAGGCCGCATCATCCAGACGATGCACAACGCCGGAACGATCAACCCGCTCTTCATGCTGGACGAGATTGATAAGCTCGGCGCCGACTTCCGCGGCGATCCATCGGCTGCCCTGCTGGAAGTGCTCGATCCCGAGCAAAACCACGCCTTCAGCGATCACTACCTCGAAGTGCCCTATGACCTGAGCAAGGTCATGTTCATTACCACGGCGAACATCCTGGACCCGATCCCTCCGGCGCTACGCGATCGCATGGAAGTGATCGACTTCCCCGGTTACATCGAGGAAGAAAAGCTGGCGATCGCGCGCAAGTTTCTGGTGCCGCGCCAGTTAGAGGCACACGGTCTCAAGCCGGGGCAGGTAACCTTCACTTCGGCTGCGCTGCGGACAATGATACGCGAGTACACCTATGAAGCGGGCGTGCGCAATCTCGAACGGGCGATTGCCAACGTGTGCCGCAAGCTCGCCCGGCGCCTGGCGGAAGGCAAACCGATCCCGCGCCGCATTCAACCGAGTATGATGGACAAGTACCTGGGGCCGCCCGAGTTCACCGAATGGCTGACGGAAGAGGTCGACCAGATCGGCGTCGCGAATGGCCTGGCCTGGACTGAGGGTGGCGGAGACGTAATGCAGGTGGAAGTTTCCGTGATGATCGGCAAAGGCAGCCTGACGCTGACCGGGCAACTGGGCGAGGTGATGCAAGAGTCGGCGCAGGCGGCGCTGACCTATGCGCGTGCCCATGCCGGTGCGTTCGAGTTGGGCGATGTGGACTTCGACAAGCTGGACCTACACATCCACGTGCCTGAGGGGGCTATCCCAAAGGATGGACCCAGCGCGGGGGTCACCATGGCTGCCGCCCTCATCTCCGCACTGAGCGAACGACCGTTGCGCCACGACCTGGCGATGACCGGCGAGATAACCTTGCGCGGTCGGGTGCTGCCCATTGGCGGCCTCAAGGAGAAAGTAGTTGCGGCGCACCGGGCACACTTGAAGACCGTGTTGCTGCCCCGCCGTAATCAACGGGACCTGGTCGATGTGCCGCGCAAGATCCGCCATGACCTGAAGCTGGTCCTCGTCGATCGCATGGAGGAGATCCTGTCGCTGGCCCTGTTACCCAGGGTCACAGTAGTTGTCGCAAAACCGAAGCGCACTCGCGCCAAGCGCAAACAGGCACCGGCGACGCAGCCGGAAACTGCGCCGGCGCCGGTGGTTGAGAGCGGGCAGGCTCCTCAGTAGCCGGGAAAGCGTCTGAAGTACCATGCAGAGTCTGTTCGTCGTTGTCCTGATCCTGGCGGCCCTGGCAGCGGCTTACTACCTACTGGGACGTCAAGTGCCGGGCATCACCCCACAGCAGTCAGGCATCACTTTGCCGATCAACCTCAAGGAGCTTATCCCTGCAACCTGGACGGTGCTGCCCAATCAGTTTTACCACTGCGATTTCGATGGCGACCAGCAACCGGAGTGGCTGGTGCTTTATCGCTACGACCAAGCCAGCCCGAGCGCGGCTTTCCAGCCGGGCAAAGCCGTCACGCGAGGCGCCATCGGAGCGGTGGTCTACGATCTGGAGGTCAACCAAGTACGCCAGAACCTGGGCAGCCCAAGTCCGTTCCGCCCGGTTTCTCTGTTCCCCTACAAACTGCTGCCCGACATCTTCCCCGGCAACGGCCAGGGTTTCCTGGGCGAATCGAGCGTGACCGTCGGCTTTTGGCCCGCCTACCAGGCAAATAGTGCCAAATGCTCAGTCAACGAGATCTACGTTTTCGGCTATAGTGACGGCCCATTCCCCACCCGCCTGTCGGTGTTCCGCTGGGGTAATTCCAGTGTGGGCTACCTGGGGCGCCACTTTGTCGGCGATGCCCGCATCGATGTGACGCCGGATCCCAGCCTGTCAAAACCCATCACCGCGGTCCGGACCTACAATCGGCTGAACGACCGCAGCCAGTTCTGCGAGCAACACTACTACACTCGGACTGCGACGGACACCCTGAGCTTTGTCGAAGATCCAAACCAACTGACAATTGGATTTTGTTTCGATGCGCCCGCAGACCCGGCCTATCCCGAAGGGGCGGTCCTTGCGGAGTTGCGTGGCGACAACCCTGACGATAGCGGTACCAACCAGACGCCGACCGCCAATAGCTTTTTGACCCAGGCCGCCGCCAACAGCCTGCCCGCAGAACTGAACGACCTCAAGAACCCAAAGCGCGGCGGCTTCCGCGTGCTATCGGTCGAGAACCCGGCCGCCTTGAGCGCCTACCCGACCGCTGGCACAGTTATCAGCGATACACTGACGAACCAGTACTGGGTCTGGAGCCAGGAACGGGTCGCGATCACGACGACCGTGGTGCTAAACAACGGAACGCGCAATGTGGCTTGGGAGGTAGTCAGCGTGGCTAACGAGCTCAAGGCCGCCGACATGCACTGGCGTATCGAGCGCGTCACCCTCCGCTGACCGGCAGGCGTATGCAACCCAATGTTCATCTCGCGTCCTCGTCTTTCCCAGGCTAGCCTGACAGCCCTGCTTGCCACCGGCGCCGGCGACCGGCTTGCCTTCGTCCCTGCGCGCGCCGGCCCGTCGAAGCTGGCCGAAACTCTGGCCGCTATGGCTAACAGCCACGGTGGGAACGTGCTGATCGGTGTGTCCGCCGGGGGGCGCGTGGTGGGCATCGAAGACGTCGATCAGGAGCGGGAAACGGTGCAAGCGGCCGAGCTACTGCCATCTCCGCCGTTGATCCTGCCGATGCCCGAAATGGTGCAACTCGAGGACAAAGCGGTCTGCGTGGTTGAGGTGCCGCCGGGCTTGCCGCACGTGTACGCCCTGAACGGGCGTTATCTGACGCGCGCAGGTATGCGTAACCGGCTCTTGACGACAACCGAGTTGAGCGGCCTGCTCCTGGAGCGCAGCGAAGCGGGCTTTGAAGCCCGCATAGTATCCGGCGCCTCGCTGGACGACCTGGACCCGGGCCGCATAGAAAGCTACCTGGACGGCGTGGAGGGGCTGACCGGCGCTGAATGGCAGAAAGCGCTGCTCGCGCGCGGTTGCCTGGCCCAACCTGCAGGCGCTGCCTCGCCCACCTACGCGGGTATGTTGCTGTTCGGGCGCCAGCCGCAGCGTTTCTTACACAATGCCAAGACCATCCTGGTGCGTTATGCCGGCCAGCAAATGGGCGATGAGTTCCTGCGCCAGGAAGCATCCGGGACCTTGCCGGAACAGATCCGCCAGGCCGAGGCTTTCGTATCTGCTAACATGCGCCGGGGCATGCGTTTGCGGGGCCTGGTACGCGAGGAAACCATGGAATATCCGATGCCCGTGGTGCGCGAGGCCATCGTCAATTCGATCGCCCACCGCGACTACGCGGTACGCGGCGAGGGGATCCGGCTGCTGATGTTCAGCGACCACATGCAGATCTACAGCCCGGGGCGCTTACCCGGCCATATTACCCTGGACAACCTGGTCAGCGAGCGTTTCTCGCGCAACGAAGCGATCGTGCAGGTGCTGTCCGACATGGGCTTCGTGGAGCAACCGGGCTACGGCATCGACCGCATGGTGGCGATCATGGCCGAGGCGGGGCTGCCTGCCACGGTCTTTGAGGAAACCGTCGCCGGTTTTCGGGTGATTCTGCGCGGGCGCGGCGAGGAGTTGGTGAGCAGCGAGCCTGCGCCCCGCTGGGGGAACCGGGTGTTGACCGCACGCCAGGAGCAGGCCCTGGCATACGTGGCGCAGCACGGGCGTATCACCAACCGTGAATTCCACGAACTGGTCCCGGACGTCAGCGACGAGACGATCCGCCGCGACCTGGCCGACCTGGTGGACCAGGGCTTGATCATGAAGGTCGGGGACCGCAAGGCCACCTACTACATACTGAAGTGAGCGCTCCACGCGAACGATCGCTTCGGGCGGTTGCGCTGCTCTATGAGAGGCGCTAGAATACCGGCATGAGTAGCGATTACCGGATTTTCGTGGGCGCCTTTCCCCAGGGTGAGATCGCGACGCGCATCCAGGCAGTTCGTGAACGCCTTGATCCGAAAACCGCCCGGATCACCGCGCCCCACGTGACGCTGGCGGGGACGTACTGGCGAAGTGGGCCGCCGGTCCCCGAGAATGAGGCGGCGCTCATCGGGCGATTGCAAGCCATCCAGGGACAGATTCCGGCCTTCCCCCTGCTGCTTGGCGAAGTGCATACCTTTCCCCCGGCTGGGCGTCCGGTGATATACCTGGGCGTGCAGTCGACGCCGCAAATGCAGGCAGCCCGTGCTGCGCTGTTGGAAGTGGCAGGCACGGACAAGCACGCCCGGTTCGTGCCCCATCTGACACTGGCCATGCGCCTGACCGCCGATCAAGCCCTTGCGGTCGTGGAAGAACTGCGAACGAGTGAGTGGCACAACGGCCTGCTGGTCGCGCCGATCGGCGAGTTGTGGCTGATGCAGCGAGGACCGGATGATCCGGCATGGCGGCGGATCGGCAGCGTCAAGCTGCTTAAAGAGACCTCGGATGCGACCCTTACTGACTGACCGGGACCCATCCCGCATCCAGACCTCGGCAATCACCGGCACGCAGAGGCGCCGCCTGCTGGGCGCCCTGTTGGGCGGCGGTCTGGGCCTGGCTTACGAGGGCGCAGCCGAGGCGGCCAATGGCCTGGCCTTGTCCGGCATCCCGTATTTCGCGCCGCCTCTCGGACCACTGGCCGATATCCTCTCAGCGTTCTCTGGGGAGGCGCGCTGGGTCTGCTGGCGGCTTCTCGATGCTGGGACCCGAGGCGCGTGCCATGCTGGCCAACGCCAACGCCATGGTGCAGTCAGGATTGCACGCGCCTGATGCAGGCTGCCTGCCCCATACCCTGCAGGCCCGCGAGGTGGGTAACTTCCGCCGGCACGCGCGTGGGA
>Ga0209746_1000151_pt1 | contig 35996 bp, 32 predicted proteins | sample BarGraNGADG00211_3_FD_184496 | JGI IMG/M metagenome (GOLD analysis project Ga0209746, IMG submission 184496) | Arctic peat soil microbial communities from Barrow, Alaska - Barrow Graham LP Ref core NGADG0011-211 (SPAdes) (version 2) | ecosystem: Environmental > Terrestrial > Soil > Wetlands >... | reverse complement strand
TCGACTTTGCGGGGGGGGCAAAGGACATTCCGGGCCGCGAGCCGGGCCGGCGAGCTGAGCCCGCGCTCAGGCGTTTCCCGCCGGCGCCCTGCGCCACGAGCACATCGCCTTGTCGCACAGCGTGCAGGCGTCCTTGAGCGGGATGCTCCTGGCGATGAGCGTGACCCCCGATACCGACTTGGACGGCGACATCGCGCGATTCGAGTCCAGTGTTACCCCGGCATCCTGGCCGCGCAGCGCCTCGAACACCACTCGGAGGCCCTCCATCTGCCAGTCGCAGTAGCCGGGGCTGAACCTCCTGGCGAAATGACGTCCCTCACGCCTGGCCTGGACCATCCAGTCGTCGTCGACCGCGTCGGCCACCATCTCGGTGAGCTCCGATGCGACCACGTCGAGCACGGAGCGCTTGAACAGGCTCAGGTCAAAGCCTAGAAGTCCATCGACGGAACCCCCGATCGTCGCCGCCGTGAACACCAGCGTCCGCTCGCCCTGGGCCCTGCGCGCCAGCTCTGCGAAGAAAGAGCTCTCTATCGGTCCGGCGTCGGTAAGGACGCGGTCCTCCTCGACGCCCAGAAGGGGCAGTTCCTGGTATGCGCCCCTGGGGTGAGCTCCGTCCAGTATGGCGTCGACGGCGCCCTTGAGCGTCTCCTGAGCATCGATGCTGATCCGGCTCTCCCTGTCCAACCCGAGCAAGCGAAGGGCTCTTCTCCTGAGCGTTTCCGCAGTATCGATACCCAGTCGCGGCTCCAGTTCTGCCATTTCCTCTCACCTCATAGACCAACCGTTTGCCCCGGACAGCGCCGGTGAGCCAATCTCTTATATCACATACCGCCGACCGGCGTGTTCCCTCTCAAGCCCCGATTTCAGCCGTCGCCGACGGGTCGAACGGATTCAGCCTCAAGGCCAGTGAATAGAGGTACGGATAATTCTTCTCGAGGTGGACCATGTAAGCGAACCACTGGCGCGCGAGGAAACCGTAGGCTCGGCTCATGTCCCCCTCGATGTGCGTGATATCCCCTTCCTTCAGGGTGCCAGGGTCTTCACGGTGGTCCAGCTCGTCGGTCAGGTGGAACACCGCCCAAAGCAGGTCGGAGAACGACTCGTGCTCGAGGAGCAGTGGATTCTCCAGCAGTCTCACCATGAAGTCTCTCTTTCCTGCCAGCAGTGTTTTGAACCGGCGCAGGTCGATCGGCCTGTCCACCTCGATGTTGAATTCGAAATCCCCGACAGACGCGCTCCCGTCGGCGAGGCGGTTCGGTCCCTCCTTTCCCACAGCCTCCAGCGCTCGTGCTTTCTCCCCGCATCCGGGGTCCAGGGAGCAGAGCATACGGAGCAGCTCGGTCCCGACCTCGCTGAAGAATGCACCTATGACCATGTTCATCTTCTCGAGTATGGCGGCCCTCTCCCTTACCGCCAGCAGGCGATCGATTATCAGCGTCACGAACAGGACTTCGAGCGGCAGAAAGGCCAGATCCCCCAGCAGGTAGAGATAGATGTGGTGCGCGTCCCTGAATATCGCGTAATGCAGGGCGAACAGCAACGCGGACAACAATATCAACAGCCCACCGAACATCAGGTACCAGTCTCGCTTCTTCATTTCTCCACCTTCCGGGAACCTGGGCTCCACGGTGCAGGGATATTGATCGCTTCACGAAGAATTATACGATGCTATATGGTCGAACCAAGTTGATGCGGTCGAGCCAGTCAGGTGTCCCGGCCGACGAACAAGGTTACTGGAGGTGGCGGCATGGACAACGAGTGGGCCGGCCAGGCAAGAGAGATCATCGGGCTTCTCGGCCTGGAGGGAAAGCCGGTGGCGATTTCGTTCATAAACGAGCCCTACTTCGTCGAGGGCTCGCGGAGGACCTGGGTGTGCCGGGCGATGAAGCTCGCATCGCAGGGCGAGTCGTTCGTGATCGACAAGGAGACTTCCGCCTGCGCCGGCGGCTCCTGGCACTGCGGCCTGACACCCCCGCCCCCGGGCGAGGCACGCCGGTTCCTGCAGCGGTTCCTGACCCGCGGAGAAAAGCTGACGCATACCATCACGAGCTTCCAGCGGATGCAGTCGCTCACCACACCGCCGCCCACAGGCCTGAGCGAGAGGATAGTATTCGCCCCGATGGACAACGCCGAGCTGATGCCGGACCTGGTCCTTTTCATCTGCAACGCGGAGCAGGCCTGCCGGCTGCTGACCCTGGACCATTACTGGGATGGGATACCCCCGAAGATCGAGGTCGCCGGCTCGCTCTGCCACGCCGCCATCGGCTACCCGATAATGACCGGCCTCACCAACATGACGATGGGGGACTGGACCGCGCGCCGCATGCAGAAATACCCGGCCGGTGCCGTGTTCGTGACCATACCCTACGAGAGGATATACAACCTGGTGCTCGCGATCCCGGAGTGCTCGGCGGGAACCGCCGAGGTCGAGCTGCCCGAGGGCATGCGCGAGGCCATGCAGGAAGAGGAATAGCGTCCAGTCACAGCAGCGAGCGAGCCCCTCGCGGAGCATTCAACGCCACACCAGGTGTTTCCGACGTATTTATATCCATGCTGGAGCGAGGGAGGGAGTCCCACGAGGAGTAATCCGCAGCTTCGTATCGGCTTAGGGAGAGATGTCAGCGAAGCGAGGACATCGACGAGGGGGACCCGTCCCGAGCAACATCCCTGGCAGCCCCGCCTTCCTCCGCCAATGCACGAAAAGAGACCTGACCCCATCCCGTGCGCTAGAAGCCCTTGCGCTCGAGCCACTCCGCGAGAGCGGCGGTCGTGGCGCCGGGCACCGTGTGCTGGCAGCAGTGTCCCCCTCCCTCGATCAAGACCAACTCCGCGCCGGGGATCCTCCCCGCGAGCTGCACCACCGCCTCCGGGACGACGAACCTGTCCTCCGTCCCCCGCAGCACCAGAGTAGGAACCGATATCCCCGACAGGTCTTCGGTGTAGTTGGCCTTCGAAAGCGCTATCACCCTGTCGATATAGGCCGGTCCGCCGCACTCGATCCCGTGCACTGAGACGTAGTCTATGAGGTCATAATTGCCCGGAGCCGGATCCATGACGAACCCGTGGTGCCTTCCGACCCAGGCGAGCAGCCTGCGCCTGGTCCTGTCGCTCAGGAAGGGCAGGAAAGCGAACTGGTGTACGAAGGTCGCCAGGGTGAACATGTTGAAGCCGAATGCCCCACGCCGCGGCCTGTCCATGGTGTTGCAGAGCACCAGGCCCATGACCCTCTCCGGGTGCCGCGTGGCCAGCTCCTTGGAGACCATTCCGCCCATCGATTCTCCGACCACGACCGCTTTATCGATCTCCAGCTCGTCCATGATGTCCAGGACGGCCCGCGCGTAGTCGGAGACCTTGCTCGAGAGCGCGGGCTTGCGCCGCGCCAGGTCGCATGAGACCACCCTGTAACGGTCCTTCAACCCCTCGATCTGGAACCGCCAGAAGTGCTTCGAGCCTTCCATACCCGGGATCATAACTATTGGCGTCCCACTGCCCGCCTCTATGTAGGGCTTCGCCCCTGCGACCACCTGTTCCATTGGGCTCCTCCTTCTCGCCGGCTCGAGCGTGCCGCGACGCTCGGTCTCAAGCGACATGATATCAGGCGAGCGCGACCCCCGGCACCGGTTGCCCGCGCCGCACGGGGCTCCTGCTGTTAGAATAGGTGCCGATCAGAAACCGGGTGAAGGAGGAAACCATGGCAGATGCCGTAGTCGTAGACGTCTTGAGAATACCGTTCTCCCGCTCGAGACCGGCGCAGCCGGAGAGGGACTCGTACAACAGCGTGAGGATGGACGAGCAGCTTGCGAGGGTTATCAAGGAGCTGATCGCCAGGAACAGGGTCAACCCCGCCGAGATCGGTGACCTGATCACGGGGTGCTCACTGCAGATGCGTGAGAACTTCCTGATGGGCGGGCGCACCATCGTGATGCTCGCGGAGCTGCCCTTCGAGGTTCCCGCTCAGGGGATCGATCGCGTGTGCATCTCAGGGATGAGCGCCATCCACCAGGGAGCGATGGAGATAATGCTCGACTACTCCGATATCGTGATCGCCTGCGGGATGGAGCACATGACCCACGTGCCCCTGGACGCCAGGTTCAATCCGGACCTCATGAACGTGAGCCCGAGGTTCTTCCAGGACGAGAGCCTCAAGAAGTACGAGCTGCAGACCGCGCTGTCGATGGGCCTGACTGCCGAGAAGCTTTTCTCGATGGGCGACTTCACCAGGGAAGCCATGGACGAATGGTCCCTGGGAAGCCACCAGAAAGCCGCCGCGGCGCTCGAGGCCGGCTACTTCGCGGACGAGCTCCTTCCGGTCGAGGTCACGCTCGAGGACGGCGTGAGCAAGGTCATCTCCAGCGACCTGTCCATCAGGGGCGATACGACCATCGAGAGCCTGGCTCAGCTCAAGCCCGCTTTCAAGCCCGACGGGCAGATAACGGCCGGCAACTCCTCACCGCTCAACGCCGGCACCTCCGCGGTGCTGCTGATGAGCGCTGACAAGGCGAAGTCCATCGGGGTCGATCCATTGGCCAGGATAATATCGATGGGTTGGGCCGGGGTCGACCCGAGCATAATGGGCATCGGCCCGGTCCCCGCTTCCAGGAAGGCGCTCGACAAGATCGGGATGGACGCGAGTGAGATCGACTTCTGGGAGATAAACGAGGCGTTCAGTATCGTCGCACTCTACGCAATCAAGGAACTGGGCCTCGACCCTGACCGGGTCAACGTCAATGGTGGCGCCGTGGCTATCGGTCATCCGCTGGCGGCGTCGGGCCCTCGCCTGACAGGTACGCTCGCACGCATACTGCAGCAGGAGGGAGGCAAGTACGGGGCCGCCAGCCTGTGCGGAGGAGGCGGCCAGGGAGGGACCGTAATCATAGAGAAGCTCTGAAGCGTTTTTCCCTGTGGTGGGCGGTTCGCCGGCGCGTGAGCCGCCCTCCATGTCGGATAACAGACAGATGGCAGCTTTGAAAGCCAAGGAAACCAACGATGACCATGGGGGTCGCAGGGCATTACCCAGCACATGTTCGCCGGTGAAACGCTGCTCAGTTCCCCATACAAACGGCTCTTGATCAGGGCGCACGCCGACCTGCACGCTGCGATCTCTCGGCGCATCTCGTCGGCCGATAACGCGTGGATACTCGACGTTGCCTGCGGCCCGGGTTTCCTGGACCTGGACATCTCAGCTCTTAACCCGGGGGTCTTTGTCACCGGTGTGGACGAAAACGCCGGGCACGTGCGCTTCGCCAACCGGCTTAAGAATCAGCGAAAGGTCGCTAACTGCAGCTTCGCGCGTGGGAACGCTTCCCGGCTGCCCTTCGGGGCGGCATCCTTCGAAGTCACCCTGAGCGCCTCGGCTGTGAGTTTCTGGCCGGACCCGGAGCGCGTGATACACGAGATGCGAAGAGTCCTGGTGCAGGATGGCGTGGCCTGCCTGGTTGAGGTCGATGCCGGTTACAGCGAGGAGGAGTTGAAGAACCTGGCGGCCGCGACACACCCCACCTCCAGGAGCGTGTCCGCGCATCTCGCCGAGCGAGGCGTCCGCAAGGCGGTCCTCGAGGAGGCCGTGTCGCCTCCCGAACTCGTTGGATTTGCCCGGTCGGCAGGTTTCGAGCGCCTGTCCATCATCAAGGTCAGGGCCGGGCTGCCGATATTCATGCTCAGACTGCAGAAGTGACGCGCCCTAGCCGCCGCGGGCACGGAATCGGCCGGACGCTTCTGAACCGCGAAGGCGGAAGAGCCAGCGACCGAAAGGTTCGATACATGACCGGACCCAGAAAAGTCATGGGGACGTGCGTTCTCACCGTTGCGGCGGTCATTCTCGTGGTGTTTCCCGTCGGGTGCGGGGGGAGGTCAATCACCGGGCCTTCGGGACGGGACTCTTCGGTCCGCCCCGCCCAGACAACGGCGGTGCAGGCCCCTGCCGCGGCGCCGGCCACAGCGACGGCCGCGCCGTTCGTCCAGCAGTCGTTCAAGGACAACCATACTATCCACTTTTCGGCATCCGACCCCCCGAACAACGCTCTTCTCGCGGCGCCGCCCGCCAGGGTGACGGTAGCGTTCAGCTCCGACCTCGGAAGTGGTAGCTTCATATCGGTAACTATCGACGGGCGCGAGGTCACGACCGGGTCTATGATACTCCCCATCGACAACCGCTCCGTCAGCGTCAACGTCAGCCCGGCGGCGGGCACCGGCAACTACCTGGTCAGGTACACCCCGTACTGGCGCGACGGCTCGTACACCGAAGGCTCCTTCGGTTTCTCGGTGAAGCTCCCCTGAGCACCCGAGTCCATTAGGGACGACCGCAATCCGTCGGTTAAGACGACGGCCACGAGACAGCACAACACGATAGCTCTCCAGATGACCCCTTTCCACGGTACGGCTCGCGATGCTGCGCCAGGGATGAAGCGGCGGCGCGCAGGGATGCCGCCGGTCCCGGAGAAATCAGACGTCGAGTCGCTCATGTCGAGGTTCGCGGTCACGCGGGCCGCGCAAGTGCGGGCGCGTGAGAAGTGGAGGTTTACCGATTATACGGCAACCTGTAAGAAAATCGATGCGAATGCCGGACATAGTCGGCGATACCTGGCTCAACTCGGAGCCGTTGGGGCCGGAGGACCTCCGTGGCAAGGTGGTGCTGGCGGATTTCTGGACCTACAGTTGCATCAACTGCCTGCGCACCATGCCGTACCTGAAGAGGTGGTGGGACAAGTATCGTGAGTTCGACTTCCTGATGATAGGCATCCACGCCCCCGAGTTCGCTTTCGAGAAGGAACCCGAGAACGTGGGTCGGGCAATGCGCGAGCTGTGGGTCGAATGGCCGGTGGTCCTGGACAACAGGCACGTCAACTGGCACAACTTCGCGAACCACTACTGGCCCGCGAAGTACATGGCCGACCGTTCGGGGGAGATCGTTTACGAGCATTTTGGGGAAGGCGAGTATGCCCAGACCGAAAAGATGATCCAGCAGTTGCTGCTCCAGGACCCGCGCATCCAGTCCCTGCCCCCCATCGACGAGGAGGGCGCCGCCCGGTCCTGCGTTAAGCCCACTCCAGAGACATACTGCGGTTTCCTGCGAGGCCACCTGGCCAACAACGGCGGGTATGCGCGAGGCGCCGCCGCGACCTACGAGCGGCCGGTCGGGCTCAAGGACGACTCCATAGCGCTTGACGGGAAGTTCCTGGCGGCGCCCGAGTACGTGGAATCCGCTGAGCCGGGTGCGACCCTGCTGCTCTCGTTCACAGCGACCGAGGTGAACCTGGTCCTGCGTGCGGCCGCCGACGTTGCGGTGATCTCCGTTTCGCTCGACGGCGAGGCCGTCGACGCGCCCATCCGTGGTGACGACATGGACGAGGGCGGTACCGTCACTGTTGGCGAACCCCGCATGTACAACCTGCTGCGCTCCGGCTCGCCGCTGCGCGCGACGCTCGCCGTCACCGCGGCGGAGGGGTCGTTCCAGGCATACGCTTTCACCTTCTCGGGCTGCAAATAGGCGAGCCTCCGCATGCGAGGGCGGAGGCCGATTTCGCTTTATATCCGCGCGCGCTCCCGCACGTATAATATTCGTTGAATAGTCGCATCAGTTGCAGGATCGACGCCCGTGCACGGCGGACGGGCGGCGGAGGTGAGAGGATTGGAGAAGGTACTGCTGATCAGCGCGAGCCCGCACAAGGACGGGAACACCGCCCACCTGGTCTCGTTGTGCGCATCGGTGTTGGAGGAAAACGGGGTTGGCTCCGAGACCGTTTCGCTCGCCGGGATGCGCATCGAATCGTGCGTGGCCTGCGGGCGCTGCGAAGAGCTCGGGGAGTGCTCGAGGGACGACGGCCTCAACGAGATAATCGCCAGGGTGCGAGACGCGCGGGGGTTCGTCGTCGCGTCACCCGTCTACTTCGGCACGGCGCGCGGCGACCTGATGTCCGCCCTGCAGAGGATCGGCATGGTTTCCAAGTCCAACGACAGGTTCCTCTCCAGGAAGATCGGCGGCCCGATCGCGGTGGCGAGGCGCGGCGGGCATACGGCGTCCATCCAGGAGATGCTGATGTTCTACCTCATTAACGACATGATCGTGCCCGGGTCCGACTACTGGAACATGGCGTTCGGTCGGATGCCCGGGGAGGTGCTTGACGACACCGAAGGGCTGGACAGCGTCCGCAGGTTCGCCGAGAACGTCGCCTGGCTCGTCAAGCTGACCGCGCGAGAGGCGAGTTGAGCGGCCCGTCAGGGATGGGCGCCCAGGCCGTGGGCGCGCAGAAGGGATCGGGTCTCGCGTGGAAAGCCGCCGACCTGATCTCTCGCGTGTTCAATCCCCTTTACGTCGCGGTACCGGCTGTGCTGGCGGCGTCGATAAAGGTCTCCCCCACCCTCGCGCAGGCGTTCTTCTGGTGGGCCATCTACATAACCTTCAGCACCATCATCCCCGTCATCGACCTCACCATCCGTCTGAGGCTCGGCAAGATAAGCGACTACCACATCACCAACAAGGAGGAGCGCGCCGCGCCCATGCTCATGGCCATCGCCTACCTCACCGTGGGCGTCATCCTCGCGGCCGCCCTGGGAGCGCCGCGCACCATAGTCGCGATGATGGTGACGGGGCTGCTGCTCATCGTGGTCTCGTTCGTCGTGACCCTTTGGTGGAAGATAAGCCTGCACGCTATGGGAATATTCGAGATATACGCGCTGCTGGTGCTGGTGTTCCAGTCCTGGACCTTCGTCTTCTACAACGCGTACCTTCTGGTGATAGCGATAGCGGTCTGCTGGTCGCGCCTCTACATGAAGAAGCATACGCCTGCTCAGATAGCCGTCGGGGCGCTGGTCGGAAGCCTGCTGCCGGTGGTGGTGTTCCGGGCGTTCGGACTCCTGTGAGCGACTGACTCTGCCCGTGCCGCATGGGAGCCCTCAGGGGCGGATGCCGCTGGCCTTGAGGTACTCGGAATACCTGACCATGTGGCCGAGCGCGTCGCACGCATCCTCGACGCTCTCGTAGATCATCATCGTCCTGGGTGCCGCGTTGAGCGTGCCCCCGATGCCGCTCTTCCTCTCGAGGTTCGCGGTGACGTACAGCGGCATCTCCAGCTCGAGCGACCGCTCGTACAACTCCTGGATATGGGTTGCCACCTGCTGGGTGACCATGTCCCAGATCTTAGCTATGTTCGCGCCTTCCCCCTCGGTGGAGGCGCCGATTCGGGGCGCCTCGACGAAGATGAGCAGGATGGCGTCCACCTCGCCGCTCTCCATCAGGATCTCGAGTATCGGCTTGATTATCGATAAGTCGAGGCCCGCGACCATGTCCACCGGGTTTCCCGGGACCCACCAGTCCGGCAGGTACCGGCCGATCTCACGGAGCGTGGCGTCCGATAGCTCCACTACCTCGAGCCCGTGCTCGGAGCAGACGTCGGCCGCTATGACCCCCAGCCCGCCCCCGCCGGTCAGTATGCCGACCCGTCTCCCCCGTGGAAGAGGCCTGTTGACGAAGGAGGCCGCGACAGTCCCGGCCTCGTTGATCGTCTTCGCGAGCGTGATGCCGGCCTGCCTGCAGGCCGACTCGAACAGCCTGCCGCTCACCGCCATCGCACCGGTGTGCGAGCTGGCGGCCGAGACGCCCGACTCTGTGCGGCCGCCCTTGAGCGCCACTATCGGCTTTGCGCGGGTCGCCTGCCGCGCGAGCTCGAAGAACCTTCGCCCGTCATCGACCCCCTCGATGTAGGAGACGATGACATCGGTGTCGGGGTCTTCGGCCAGGTAGGAGTAGTAGTCCTCGGTCTTGAGCAGCGCCTCGTTCCCGCTGGAGACCGCCTTGGAGACCCCGAAGCCGGCGTTCAGGACGTGCCCGATAAGCATGTTGAGGATGTTGCCGCTCTGGCAGATGAATGCCAGGTTTCCCGGTGGAGGATAAAAGAGCGGCATCCACGAGTAGAGCTTGCCGCCGGGGCAGCATACGCCCTGCCCGTTGGGTCCCACGATGACCATGCCGGCGGCTTCAGCCTTGCTGACGATCTCGGCCTCCGCCACCGCCGCCGCGCCGCCGAGCTCCTTGAAGCCCGCGCTTATTATCACCGCGGCCTTGACCCCTCGAGCGATGCAGTCGTCTATCGCCGAAGGCACGGCACGGGCCGGGACCGTCAGCACCGCGAGGTCCACCTCGCCCGGTATGTCGCGGACCGTGGGGTATGCCTTGAGCCCCAGCACTTCCTGGCGGCCGGGGTTCACAGGGTAGAGCTTGCCGTCGTACCCTCCGACGATGATGTTGTTGTAGACGATGAAGCCCCATTTCGCCGCGCCCTGGGTCGCGCCCACGAACGCTATCGAGCGCGGGTTGAAGACATGATCGAGTTTGCGAAGTCTTTCTTCCACGTGACTCCCTCTCCAGGGGCGTGAGCATTACCGGACCCGGTCGCGGCCCCGTAAGATAGTACCCGAAATCCTGCCTTCGTGCAGGCTTTCGAACCTGATGTCATATGGGTATCGCTGCGATACAATCGACGTCGACACGGAGGCCTGTCCAAACAGGGAGGTACCGGATGCTGGTGACCTGCGTTCATGTCTACGTCAAGAAGGACAGGGTCGCGGACTTCATCGCGGCGACCGTGAAGAACCACGAGGCCTCGACCGCCGAGCCGGGAAACATGAGGTTCGACGTCCTTCAATCGAGGGACGATCCCACCAGGTTCCTGCTCTACGAGGCGTACGAATCCGAAGAGGCGGCGCTGGCCCACAAGAGGACCGAGCACTACCTGTCCTGGAAGGGCGAGGTGGCGGATTGGATGGAGACGCCCAGGGCGGGGGTCCCCTACGACGTGATATCCCCGACCGACAGGGAAAGATGGTAGACCTGTCGTTCCGGTTCTCGAGATGTCCGAGGATCTTCTTCGGTGACGCGTATTCAGGCCGGCTCGGAGAGATCGTAGGCGGCATCGGCCGGAGGGCTCTACTGCTGACCGGGCGCCGGTCTCTCGAGGCATCCGGGTACCTGGAAGCGCTGGCGGAACAGCTCCGCGCGAGCGGCGTAGAGCACTCCATCGTCGGCCTGCACGGCGAGCCGTCGCCCGAGTCGGTTGACGAGATCGCGTCATCCTTCCGCGACGGCGGGATAGATGTGGTGCTGGCCGTCGGAGGCGGCAGTGTCCTGGATACCGGCAAGGCCGTCTCGGCGATGCTCGCGGAGAAAGGGTCGGTCTGCGATTACCTCGAGGGCATCGGCGACCCCGACGCCCTTTCGGGGGCCAAGGTGCCGTTCGTCGCGGTTCCCACGACGGCGGGGACGGGCAGCGAAGCTACAAAGAACGCGGTGCTCAGCCGCGAAGGGCCATCCGGCTTCAAGAAGTCCCTGCGCCACTACAACTTTGTGCCCGACGTCGCGGTCGTCGCGCCGGTGTTGACGCGCTCGTGCACGCCCGGGCAGTCGGGGGCGAGCGGCATGGACGCGTTCACCCAGTTGCTCGAGTCCTACGTCTCGACCGGAGCCGGCCCGCTGACCGACGCGCTCGCGGTGAGCGGCATCGCCGCCGTCCGCGACAACCTGCTCGCGGCCTGCGCGCCCTTTGAGAGTCAGAGGGGGGGCGCGGGCATGTCTTACGCCGCGCTGGTCTCCGGGATGACGCTCGCGAACGCGGGCCTGGGAGTGGTGCACGGGCTTGCGAGCGAGCTCGGGTGGATGCACCGCGTCCCGCACGGCGTGGCCTGCGGCACACTGCTCGGGTCGGCGACGAGGGCCAACCTGGCGCACCTGGCGTCGGCGGGCGGTGAGGGCGCGCGCGAGGCTCTCGGCCGCTACGCGGTGGCGGGCGCCATCCTCAGCGGAAGCGACCCGGCAGACATCCGGGGATGCGTCGCCGCGCTTCTCGACACGATCGATCGGTGGACGGAGGCTCTCGGCCTGCCCCTGCTGCGCGAATACGGGATCGTGGGATCGGGCCTGGACGCGATAGTCGCCGAGACGGGACAACGCAGCAACCCGGTCGCGCTCTCCGGCGAGGAGCTCCGCGGCATCATCGCCCGCAGACTGTAGAACGAGCGGCCCGCCCAGGGGTCCCGAGCATCAATCCAGGACCGCACCCTTTGCGGCAGAGGTCACCTGCTTCACGTAGCGGCGCATGTACCCCGGCGGCACCTCCGTCTCGGGCGGGCTCCATCCCGACAGCCGCTCATCGATCTCTTCGCCGGAAAGCATTACGTCGAGCCTGCGGTTGGGGATGTCCACCAGTATGTCGTCACCGTCCCTGACTATCGCTATCGGTCCCCCTGCGACCGACTCCGGCGATATGTGCCCAACGCACGGTCCGGCCGTCGCGCCCGAGAAACGGCCGTCCGTTATCAGCGCGACCCTCGAATAGCCGTGAAGCTCGAGAGCCATGGTGACGGCCAGCGTCTCGGGCATCCCGGGACCTCCCTTCGGCCCTTCGTTCCTTATCACCAGGACCTCACCGTCGGCGAGCGCCTTCTCCCTGATGGCCGAAAGGCACGCCGATTCCGACTCGAAGACCCTTGCAGGGCCTGTGAACGTCCTCATGTCCGGTGCCACCGCGGACTGCTTCACGACCGCGCCTTCGGGCGCCAGGTTCCCGAACACGGCGACCGTCCCTCCCTCCGGGAAGAACGGCCTGTCGCGGGGCGGTATGACGCTCTCGTCGGTAACAGAGGCCGCGGCCACTACGTCCGCAAGACGCCCGCCGGTGACGTTGAGCGCGTCCAGGTGGAGGTCGTCCGCCAGGACCTTCATCACCGCCGGGATGCCCCCCGCCCGGTAGAGGTCCTGGACCCCGGCCGGTCCGCTCGGTGAGATCCCGCACAGGGTCGGCACCCTGCGGTTGAACTCGTTGAACCTCTCGAGCGGCAGCTCCTCGCCCAGCTCGTGGGCGATTGCTGGGAGGTGCAGGGTCGTGTTCGTCGAGCCGCCTATCGCGAGGTCGACGACCAGCGCGTTCTCGATGGCGTCCATGGTCAGGACCTTGCGCGCCGTGAGCCCCTCCTCCACCATCGCCACCACGCGCTTCCCGGTTCGCCGCGCGAACAGCAGCTTCTCCGAATGGTATGCCGGGACGTTCGCGGAGCCGGGCAGGGTGAGCCCGAGCGCCTCGGCGAGGCACTGGAACGTATTGGCGGTGCCCATCAGCTCGCACGACCCGCACGTAGCGCAGGTCGCGCACGCGAGCTTCTCGATGAGGTCCGTGTAGTCCTTGTGGTCGACGCTGCCATTCATGCCGGTGGTGAACCTTATCTGGAAAGCGCCGGGCCCGCCGGTGAGAAAGATGGTCGGCAGGTCCAGACGCGCCGCGGCCATTATCATGCCGGGGATTATCTTGTCGCAGCTCGCTATCAGGACCAGCCCGTCGAACAGCATGCTGCGGACGTGCGTCTCGACCATGTCGGCAATAAGCTCGCGCTGGGGCAGCACGAAGCGCATGCCCTCGTTGCCTTCGGTCAGCCCGTCGCAGGGCGCGGGCACGTTGAACTCGAAAGGTATGCCTCCGGCCGCGTGGACGCCTTCCTTTACCCTGTCGGCGAGTGCCCTCAGGTGCATGTGTCCGGGGTTCATCTCGGTGAGCGAGTTGGCGATGCCGATTATCGGCTTCTCCTTCAGCTCGTCGATGTCGACGCCGGTGCCCTTTAGGATGGAGAGCCGGACTATGCTCACGGGGAAGTCCTGCTCGTTGAACATCTGGCCGCTCCGGGGCTTTGCCATGACCGTTTCCTCCTCCTGCTTAGAAAAACCTTACCGCCACCTGGGTGGAGAAGACCCAGGCGATGAAGAGCGCCAACATCACGGAGGGCGCCGACACCCCGAACCCCCCGCGCCTGAGTGCCAGGATGAGGGCGGAAACGGGGATGAAGATCAGGAAGCCTATCAGCGCCATGGTGGGGACGAGAGGGAGCGCCACGCCGGTGAGCAACCTCACTCGGATGAACGGGTTCGCGGCGACCGCCGCGAATGCCAGCCCGAAGCCGAGCCCGCGGACCGCGGCCTCGGTGAGCACATAGGCCGCGCGCTTACGCATGCCGTCCATGTCGCCGAACACGGGCATCAGAAAGCCGTGGAACAGGTGACCCGACACGAAGAAGTAGACCGCCAGTACCCCGGCCATGGCGAAAAAGCCCGATATCGTTATAGGCACGCCCCTGTTGATGTGCAGCGCGTACGCCACCGGCGCATACAGCAGCACGAACAGCGCGAACGGCGCAAGAGCCATGAACGCCTTGGCCGCGACGCCCTTGTCGAGCGGCGCGTGCTCGGTCCCCCCCGCCCGGTCGACGGTCCCGGTACCGTCGTGGCCGGCCTCTCTGCCGGGAGCCGGCGCGGCGCGTCCTGGCCAGCCTGCCGGGACCGCCCCCAGCCTGCGGCCCAGCAGCACCAAGAACGGGAACGCCACCAGGAGCACGAGAATCTGTCCCGCCGCGATGCTCGTCATGACGTCGGTGCCCAGCAGCAGCGGCAGGAAAGAGAACGGGACCAGCGCCCCTATATGGAGCGCGCCCATCAGCGGCAGCGCGACCACGGACGCTGTGAGGTACACCAGTATGCAGACCGCCGGCATGGCCCTCGAACGGCCACCGGGCATGGCGGTGGGCCACAACCTCGAGGCCCGCTCCCTGAACAGGTACCACCCGGTCTCAGCGGCGCCTACCGAGACGGTCAGAAATACCAGCAGCACCAGTCCGTACGACAGCAGCCTGGCCGCAGGGGCGCGGCCCGCAGGCGAGGGCCGCTTGAGCCCGAACGCCTCAAACAGCCAGTCGCCCACCGCCGTCCAGACCGCGGGGCTGACCGCTTCACCGAGGTGATTGTCGCGGGTGACCACCAGTTCGCGGGCGGTGCCGTCGCCGAAATCTCCGTATCTCACGCCGGCCGTGACCGCCGCGCGCCCGGTCGCCCGCTCGATTATGGCGCGCTCGTCGGCAACCGTGACCAGCCCGTCTCTCGAGCCGATGACCAGCAGGAAGTTGGGCGGCCTGGTGGCCGTGAAGCCCTCGGCGAACTCCCGTTTCTTCAGGTCTGAGGGGGAGTTCACGTCGAAGGCGTGCGACATCGCCAGGTGCGGCCAGAGTCTTCCGATAAAGTCATCTATCGGGCCGAACTGGTGCACGATCGACTCCTCGACGCTCGTCGAGCAGTAGACCGAGGCGACCGCCCTTATGTCGTCCCTTGAACGGAAGATACCCGCCCGGGCGGCGGTGTTGCCTCCGCGGGAGTGTCCGGCGACCGCGATCCGGTTGCCGTCGACGCCCCTGGTCCCTTCGAGGTAGTCGATCGCGGCCCAGGCGTCGAACATCTCAGAATAACCCTGGTCGTTGGAGCCCCCAGTACCACCGTGCCCCCTCAGGTCTATCGCCAGGACCACTATCCCCTTACGCGCCAGCTCTCGCGCGACGCCAAGGTAGACCTCCTTCGACATGAGGAAACCGTGGCAGAGGACGACCGCCGGAGTGGGTGACGCTATGGGGCGGTCGGGTCTGAGCAGCAACCCGCTGACCCGGTGTGATGGCGATTCGTACGCGGCGGTCGAGAAACCGACGCGCTGGATGGTGACGCCTGGGAAGGTGGTGAAGTAGACGCCGGTGATCCCCGCGAACGCCACGATGAGGCCGGCCGCGATAAGCGTGACCGCACACCGCCTGAGTCTGGTGCCACTCGCCATGACCGTCCCGTCCCTTCGAAGGCATTTCGGTTCCCGGCCCGCAACGCCGGGAAGACCCGCCCGATGGTAATTCTACCCGACCCCCGGCGCGGGGTTCACGACTGCCGGTCCCGACTGGCACCAGGCCCACGCCGGTTGCTACCCTTAGGGAATGTGGGCGCGGTTTTTTCGATCGACAGGGGAGGCAGGATGAAAGGGGCGGTAGTCTACTACACCAGGTGGGGCAACTGCGGGCAGGTGGCCGAGTCGATACGCGACGGGCTGATCGAGGCCGGTCACGAGGTCGGCATCGGCGACCCCAGGAGCATCGGCGGGCTGGACCCCGACCTCCGCTTTATCGTCATCGGGTCGCCCACCCGAATCGGGCAGCCGGTGGGCCAGATAAAGCGGTTCATAAGGATGCACGTGACAGATGCGTGGTTCGACAGGCCCTTCGCGGCATTCGGCACGGGCCTGAAGAAAGGTATCGACAATGGCGAAGAGATATCCGCCGACAAGCTATATAAGACCCTCGAGATAAGGGGTCTCAGGCCCCTCGCGCAGCCGTTCAGGGCCGGCGTCGAGGCCGCCAGGGGGCCGCTGGTCGAGGGGTCGCTGGACCGTGCGAAGCAGTTCGGCAGGGACCTCGGCGCGCTCCTCGATGCGCCTCAGGACTAGCGTAAAGGAGCGGGCTTTATCACCAGGCGGTGTGATTTCGTCCTGCGATCAGTCTTCTGCGCATGGAACACCACTCGTGTGAACTGTTCGACGGCTGCAGGCTGTTCGCGCCCCCACCCGCGGTGAGAAGGTCAGCCGACGGACTCGCCGGCCTCGGGAGCGAGACGCGTATAGCGAAGGTATTTGACGGCCTGCCTCTTCCTGTACCAGGTGAGGAACCTCCGGGTCGCGAAGATCCTGTTCATCACGACGAGCCACAGCAGGGTCACCAGGGGTTGGCGCCCGCCGTACATGAGCAGGGCGGACCAGGCAAAGCGCCTTTTCACCTGCCGCTTGCTGAAACCGGGGAGGTCGAGCACCGGCCTTCGCCTCTCGAGCTCGCAGTCCGGGGCGTTTTCCAGCAGGCCCAGCTCCTGGCACTTCGAGTGGAGCTCGGTCCCCGGATATGGGAAGAATACGCTGAGCAGGTACCAGTCCGGCTCGCAGATGCGGTTCACCCGCACCGTCTCGCGGAAGTCGGCTTTCGTCTCGCCGGGGATTCCGATGAGGTTGTATGTGCCGACCAGCAGGCCATGCTTCCTGGCGGTCCGGACCGCCCTGATGATGTCGTCGTTCGAGTAGTTGCGCTTGAGGACTTCGCGCCTGACGCGCTCGCTGCCGGACTCGATGCCGATGTTGACCAGGTCGAAATTGGCCCGCGCGAAACCGGCGAACAACTCGTCGTAATCTGTGTTCGGGGTGACGCGGAGGTTTGACCCGAAGGCTACCGGCACCTCGTGTTCGCCGTTGAACCTCTCCAGCTCTGAACAGAGCTCGAGGGCCCATTCGAGGTCCACGCCGAGGGTCTCCACTTCCAGGTATATCGAGGTGAGGCCCGGGCGGATGGCCTTCATCTCCAGCAGCTCAGCGACTATGTTGCCCGGCGACCTCATCCTCACGTACCTGCCGGGCGCGAGCCGCAGGAGCGCGTGGTTGCAGCAGTAGGTGCACTGGAACGGGCACCCGCGCCCGACGAGCAGCGATGGGCGCGACTCCGGCCACGCCGTCCAGGGCAGCCACATCTCCCTGTCCGGGAACGGCAGGCTGTCGAGGTCCTGGATGAACGGCCGCGGCGGGTTTTTCTCGATACGGTCCCCGCGCCTGATGTGCAGGTTGGGGATTGACGCCGGGGAGCGGCCGGCTTCCAACTGCTCGACCAGCTCGAGGGTCGGGTACTCGCCTTCGCCGACGCATACCGCGTCGAAAGCCGACCCAATGCACTCTTCGGGCTTGAGCGAGGCGTGGGGGCCCCCGGCGATGAGGAAGATCTCCGGGTGAGACGCCTTCACGCGCGCGGCCAGGCGCGCAATGAACTCGAACTCCGAATAGACCGCTGTAAAGCAGATGAGGCCGGGTTCGAATTCCGAGACGTACCGGTCGACGACCGCCTCGCGCCCGCGGACCGGCACCACCAGCCGCGTCTCGTGGCCGGCGTCCTTGAGCACCGAGGAGATGTAAGATATCCCGAACTGCATCCGCTCGAGGTTTTCTATCGGTTTCTCGGGCGAGTAAGTATCCTGCTCGGAGTGGACGAAAAGGACTCTCATAGATCAGACCCTTCGCAACTTGTGTAACAGCGCCATCTTTGACTCACGTAGCCACTATTTATACCAGTACCGCTCCACGAGGCCAAATCGAGACGCGGGTCGTGAGGCTTCACTTGCCGCTGCGAAGTATCAGAGGTTTATGCCGCTGCGCGGCAGCATTGCATGTTGATGAACGGCAAATTCTGGTCTACTTTGGCAGGTGAGAATTTGAGTTCCGGCCGATGGGCTCGGTTCTAGAGTTTCTTGTCCTTCTTGAGCTGATCGGCTTCGGTCCCGGTCTGCATCATCTTCTGGATGGACTCCCCCAGGTCATTCTGGTATGTCTGAGTTGACTTGGCCACCCGCTCCTCGGTGGCATTGCCCGATGACGCCATGGCCACAAGTTCATCGAGAAACGTGTCTATGACTGCCAGCATGCCCTTGGTAATCCTGTCTGCTTTGATCTGGATCGCGGCGTACTTCTTGTAATCTTCGACTCCGCTCAAGCCTTCGATCTTCTCGAACTCGGCGATTGCCTTGTCCGCTTTCGCGTCGAGGTCTGCCGTTAACGCCTTTACGTCTTCCGCCGCCTTCTGCATAGCCGCCGCGTCCTTGACGTTCGTCCGCGCTTTCGGCATCGAGGTTGCCAGCTCGCTGGAACCCGTGGCCAGCTCGGCCTGTATCTTGTCGCCCTCCTTCATGTACTCCTTCGCCTTGCCGGTGTCGCTTCCGCAGCCGGCAAGAAGCACCAGCACAACAGCGAAGACCAACAGCCTCTTCATCGAATGCTCCTCTCGCCCGGTCACGGTGTGCCGCCTCTAAAGCTGATATTCTACTACTGCTTCAATAAAACACCTTTAGAAGGACTCGGCCCCACTCTCCCTCGCCGACTCGGTCGCGCGGTGACCCCGTCTAATGACATGCCGCTAGCGGCAACATTGCAGGTTCGAGTCCTGCATGGAGTTTGATTGAGTGGCTCCCCGGGCAGGACTCGGCCCCACGCGCCTCGCGGCGCGCGGTGACCCCGGTCCCGGCATAGGCTGCAGGTTCGTGTTCTGCCCGGGGAGATGACTGACTGATGATTGGACTATTGGCTCCCCGGGCAGGACTCGAACCTGCAACACACTGGTTAACAGCCAGTTGCTCTACCGATTGAGCTACCGGGGAGTGTAGGCGTTTCAACCCGCAGTCACGCTGTAACATTATAGGGAAGCAATCATGGGCGGGCAAACGAAGAAGCCGCGCGGCGCGGCAAGCAGTCACTCGCTCTCGGGGGGCTCCTCACCGCCGGTGGGGATGCCCGGCGGCTTTCCCTCTCCCATCGCCGCGGCGCACCTGTCGGCGTAAGGGCACCACTCCATGCAACCCAGGTCCAACCTGGGATTAGGGAACCTGAAGCCGCATGCCTGGCACTTGCGGGAGACGTCGTCCTTGAAGAACTCGACCGAGGCCGCACACACCGGGCAAGGCGTCTCGAAGATATCTTCGGGCTTCCAGAACAGTGTGTTCTGGCCGGGGCAGATGGCATCGGCCATCACGACTCATCCCCCGGTTCCGCCTGTACCGTCTCGATTATGTCGCCCTTGATGCCTACCTTGACGAGCGTCAGGGGGATCTTCTTTCCCGACTCCTTGAGCGACTCGTGCACGAGGTGCACCAGGCCGAAGCAGCACGGCACCTCCATGTAAGCCACGTCGATAGCCTTTATGTCGTTCTGGATGAATATCTGCGCGAGCTTCTTCCTGTAAAACTCGAAGCTGTCGAGCTTGGGGCACCCGATGATGAGCACCCTGTCGGTCAGGAGTTTATCGTGAAAATCGGCGAAGGCGAACGGCACGCAATCCGCGGCGACCAGGAGGTGAGCGCCCTCGAAGTAGGGCGCCTTCGGTGGGACGAGTTGGAGCTGGACGGGCCAGTTGCCCAGCCGCGACTGCGCCTCCGACTCCCCTCCGGGCTCGCCCTTCATGTCGACCAGTTCGCACCGCTCGATGACCCTGGGAGCCGACCCGGGACACGAGGCTCCCGGCGCGGCCGCCGCATCACCCGAGACAGCCTGGCCGGACTTCACGTGCGCGTCAGCGGCCTCCTCGTCAAACTCATCGGCCTCCCGCTCCTCGATAGAGATGGCGTCATTGGGGCATTCGCCGAGACAAGCCCCCAGCCCGTCGCAGTACGTCTCGCTGACGAGGCGTGCCGTACCATCGATTATCTGGATGGCACCTTCGGCGCATGCCGGCACGCACTGGCCGCAGCCGTCGCACTTCTCTTCGTCGATGCTAACGATCTTTCTGAGTGCCATTCTTCACTCCCACAATGACTGCAGGTCTGATATCTATCCGCACCTGACATCACCCGCCACTTCCGCAGAGCCCTAAGGGGACCACGCCGCAACGGGCCGGCCTGGCTCTCTTCAGGTTGTCGGGTCCGTCCTTTGAGGCGGTCTACTCGGGAGAGAACTCGTCTTTACCCGCGCCGCACACCGGGCAGACCCAATCGTCCGGGATCTGCTCGAAAGAAGTGCCCGGCTTGACCCCGTTGTCGGGATCCCCTTCGGCCGGATCGTAGATGTAACCGCATACGTCGCAAACGTACCTCTGCATCTTCGACGCCTCTCCTTTCTGCTCCGCCTTGAGGGCAGGCTCCGCGCCTGCCTCCGCTTTTTCCTTTGCCTCGGTCGCCGGCGCTCGCGCGGTAGGTGCCGCCGCGGGTTCGGCGCCCATGTACGTCGGGGCATTCTTCGGGGCCTCGCCCTTCATATCGTGATAGGCCGCGTAGGTCAGAGGTTTCGCGTCACTCAACACCTTCCCGCCGGCCACTTCCGCTATAAAGACCGTGTGCGTCCCCGCGTCGATGGAGCCGAACACGTTGGCGTCGAATATCGACACGGCATTCTGCGTGACGCAGGGGCACCCGGTAGGACCGACCTCGGAGGGAACGCCTTCCAGCTTGTCGATGTCGCGGCCCGTCCTGAAACCGAACCTGCCGATCAACTGCATGGGGGTCGAGTCGTCGAGCACGGTCACGCCGAACATGCGGCTCTCCTCGATGAACTCGTGGGTGTAGTTCTCCTTGTTGATGGCAACCGCGACCCTTGGCGGCTCAGCGGAGACCTGGAACACGGTATTCGCTATCTGGCCGTTCGCCTTGCCGTCATGTGAAGAGGTGACTATGAAGATCCCGTAGCTGAGGCTCCAGAGGGATCTTGGATCCAGTTCAGCTTCCACCTGACAACACTTCCTTCAGCCTCACGGCTACGCTCTTGCCCAACTCCCGGCAACTCTCCATCGCCTGAGCATCCGGCACGAACCTGATGTTGAGGGGTTCCTGGACTATTTCGACCTTCATGTGCTCGAGCGTCTCGTTGACCAGCTTGACGCCTTCCCCGCTCCATCCGTATGAGCCGAAAGCCGCGCCGACGAGGTTCTTGGGCTTGAGGCCACGGACGTAAGTCAGCGTGTCGGCCACGGTCGGGAACATCCCGTTGTTCAGGGTGGGCGTCCCCACCAGGACCGCGCCCGCGTCCATGAGTTCGGTTATCACCTCGGTACGATGGCTCGCCCTCAGCCGGTGCAGAACAGGCTGCACGCCCTCGGCGGTCAGGCCCTCCGACACCGCCCGGGCCATCAGGTCGGTGCTTCCCCACATGGTGTCGTAGAAGATCACCACCTTGTCCGTGGGCTCCTGTTTCGCGAACCTCGAGTATTCCTCCATCGCGTACTTGATGTCGCCCGCCGTCCGCATTATCGGCCCGTGGTCCGGCGCGATGATGTCCACCTCCAGGCCGGACGCGGCAACCCTGTCGAGCAACCTCAACACCATCGCCGAGTACGGCAGGATTATATTCGCGTAGTACTTGGCGTTCTCCTCGTCCCGAACGCACTGCGGCACCTCGTCCGCGAACCTCTTCGCCGTGGCCAGGTGCATCCCGAAACCGTCCTGCGAGAACAGCAGCCTGTCGTCCGCGACGTAGGTCATCATGCTGTCGGGCCAGTGCAGCATCCTGGTCTCCCAGAACGTGAGCTTGACCCCTCCGAGCTCCATGCTATCGCCGTCTTTGACGACGGTTATCTCGTGGTCCATGTGGAACTGGTCGGTCAGGTCCTTCAGGCCGAGGGTCGAAGCGAAGACCTTCTCCGGCTTGACCTCATCGATGACAGCGGGCAGCGCCCCGGTGTGGTCCATCTCCGAGTGGTCGGAGATGATGTACTTGATCTTCTGCGGGTCGGTCACAGACGCGATCCTCGCCATCAGCTCGTCCTTGAAGGGGGCCTTCACGGTGTCCACCAGGATCACGTCGTCCGCGACTATCAGGTACGCGTTGTAAGTGCTGCCTCGCATGGTCTGGTACCCGTGAAAATCGCGTATCCCCCAGTCTATCGCCCCGACCCAGTAGACGTGCTCACTGACCTTTACCGCTTCAAAACCCGCAACCATGTGACCCCACCTCTCAATCGCTCATGCGGCGCGCGCCGCCACATGTGGTCCGCTCGCCCGCCGTTTGCCTTCCCGGGCCTTGCGAAAACCGGCTCTCGACGTCATGCCTCGCCCTTCCACAGGCTGTGCAGATTGCAGTGTTCCCGTGCGTAGTCGACCTCGCTGATGCTCACGGGGAAAAGGGCCTCCGGCGCGTCACCCGGGCTCAGGAATTGTCGGTACGAGTTGCCGCCGGCGATCACCTGGACCCACTCGATCCAGTGCTCGGGCACCATCGGGTGAGGGGTGCTGCCGACCTTGACCCTGGTGCCGCCCTCGGCCTTCTCGATGACCGGCACGTGCTTCTCGATGGCCGCGTCGACCGTGTTCTCTATAAGCAGTCTCATGGGTTGCCCGCAGCAGACCATCTGTCCTCCGCCGGCCCTCAACACCTCGACCATGTCCCCGCAGTTCCCGCAGGTGTAGACCTGCAATCGCTCTACCATAGTCCTCCCCCTCCCGCATCACCCGTGCCCGCGGGCTCGCGCTTGTTCCCCCAGGAACGCCGCTGGTTCTGAAGTTCGACAGGACGCCGGTTTATCCTACAGTCAACCCCGGCGCGGTCTCGCGGAGGCGCTGTCTACCAGTTCTCGGCCAGGATCTCGTAATATGCCTGCGGCTTCGCGCACGCGGGGCAGGCCGCGGGCGCTTCCGCTCCCTCGTGGAGGTAGCCGCAGTTGCGGCATCGCCAGACCACAGGCTTGTCCTTCTTGAAGACGGTGCCGGCCTCAACGTTGGCGAGTAGCCCCAGGTAGCGCTTCTCGTGCTGTTTCTCGGCCACGCGTATGTTGTCGAAGGCCTTAGCCACGGCCCCGAATCCTTCCTCGCGCGCCCTTTCGGCATATCCCTTATACATCTCGGTCCACTCGAAGTGTTCGCCTGCCGCCGCCGCTTTGAGGTTCTCCGCTGTGGTCCCTACTATGCCGGCGGGGAACTCGAAATCGACCTGCGCGGTGCCTCCCGTTAAGAAACTAAAATACCTTTTAGCGTGCTCCCGCTCCTGATTCGCCGTCTCCTCGAAGATGTCCGCTATCTGCACCAGGCCCTCCTCGCGCGCCTTGTCCGAGAAGTACGTGTAGCGGTTTCTGGCCTGCGACTCTCCGGCGAACGCCGTCGTCAGGTTCTTTTCGGTCCTGGATCCTTTGATGTCAGGCATGATCTCCTCCTCTGTTCTTCGTCCCGCGTGTGGCTCTGCTCGAGGGCCGCCTCCCGCCGCGTATCTCCTGTCACGGCTCGCGGGGGGTCAGCGCCGCGATCTATCAACCGTGTCAAGGAATTCTTCCAGGGCGCCGCCGCCCCGCATGCCCAGCCGCGTCAACGAAAAATCGTAGCGCACGGGGTCGTCCGGGGCCATCGATCGGAACCCGTCGGTTATCTCGAGGGCCGCCCGCAGGCCCGGCTGCTTTCGTTGCGTGAAACCCAGCTCGGTGCCGACCCTGTACATGTGTGTATCGAGCGGGATCAACAGCGCCGCCGGCGGCACGCCCGCCCAACCTCCCGGGTCGACGTCGTCGCTCCGCACCATCCAGCGCAGGAACAGGTTCAACCTCTTGCAGGCGCTGCCCTTCTCCGGCGATGGCAGCAGGTAGTCGCAGGCCCCGGAACCTCCACCCAGCTCCCGCGAGAAGCCCGCCAGGGCATTCACGACGTCGCGGTCGCCAGGGCCCATTCCCGCGATGAAGCATGAGTTCAGAGTCCCATGCCTGCCAAGTGCTTCCCTGACGCCGAGGAGCAGAGCGGAGACGTCCTCGCCGGTGGTCCACCTGTGTTTGAAGTCGGGGAACGCACCTTTCAACGACCGGTGTGACATCTGGTCGAGAAACGCTCGCGGGGACGGACCCATCCGCTCGAGCACCAGTGAGACGCTCTTCAGGATCTGCGTCACCCTCCCGAACGCAAGCGCCGACGCGACGATCCCTGCCACCTCGCGGTCCGGGAGATCCTCGTACCGGTAGAGGAACTCCAGGGGGTCGGGATGGACGAACTCTCTGCGGTTGTAGGTGCGGTAGAGCGATTCGAAGGCCTCGTCCGCGCCGGGCGCCAGACCGCTCAGCCCTCTCCCTCCATCTTGAGCAGGTCGCCTTCCGTGAGAATGTAATCCTTGAGCTCTTTGGTGAACGCGGCGTCGCGTCGTCGCAGCCATTCGAGCAGCATCGTCGCGTGCTCTTTCTCTTCGTCGCGATTGTGCTCGAGAATGCCGCGAAGCTCGGTGTCCTTGGTGGCGGTGGCCCGCTGGTGGTACCAGTCGATAGCCTGTAGCTCCTCTATCATCGAGACGATCGCGCGATGGTAGTCACGCGCCTCCTCGGTGATCAGTTCCAGCGGCTCATGGTAACCCTCGGCGCACATGCCGCAACCCCCCTTTCGTGCTCGCGCCCGCCGGCTCCAAACGCCGGCTGCCCAGGCGTCTACACTACTTCACCAGGGGCATGGCAAAGCCTTCAACCGGCATCCGCCCTTTATGGATGATGCCACGTTTTCTTGCCCCGCCGGCACCCACCGCCGAAACGAGCGAGCGAGCCCCTCGCGGAATACGCCACACACGATATTCCGACGGTTCTTCCTTCCGTGCTGGAGCGAGGGAGGGAGTCCCTCGAGGAGTAATCCGGAGCTTCGTATCGGCTTAGGGATTGGTGTCAGTGAAGCGAGGACATCGACGAGGGGGGCCCGTCCAGAGCAACACCCCGGGCAGCCCCGAATGACTGGACGAACGCACGAAAAAAGACCTGACCCCGCAGGTGTGCGGTCAGTCCTCGATGTAGTCGCGGAGTCGTCCGCTGCGGGAGGGGTGGCGGAGCTTGGAGAGGGTCTTGGACTCTATCTGCCGGATGCGCTCGCGGGTGACCCCGAAGACCTTGCCTACCTCCTCGAGGGTTCGCGGCTGTCCGTCTAGCAGGCCGAACCTGAGCTGTATCACGCGCTTTTCTCTCGTGTTGAGATCGTCGAGAACCTCCTCGAGCTGCTCCTGCAGCAGCTTGAAAGCCGCCGCGTCGCCGGGCACCACAGCGCCCGAGTCCTCGATGAAGTCCCCGAGGTGGCTGTCTTCCTCCTCGCCTATCGGCGTCTCGAGCGAGACCGGCTCCTGGCTGACCTTGAGTATCTCGCGCACCTTCTCGGGTGTGAGCTCCATCTCGTCGGCTATCTCGTCGGGAGTGGGCTCGCGCCCCAGGTCCTGGAGCAGTTGCCTCTGGACGCGGACGAGCTTGTTGATGGTCTCGACCATGTGTACGGGAATGCGGATGGTACGCGCCTGGTCGGCAATCGCCCTCGTGATTGCCTGGCGTATCCACCAGGTCGCATAGGTGCTGAACTTGTAGCCCTTCACGTAATCGAACTTCTCGACGGCGCGTATCAGTCCGAGGTTGCCCTCCTGTATGAGGTCCAGGAAGAGCATGCCACGGCCTACGTAGCGCTTGGCGATGCTGACGACGAGCCTCAGGTTCGCCTCGACCAGCTTCTTCTTGGCCTCGAGCCCGTCCTCCTCGGTCTCGCGCAGCTTGCGCCTGGCGTCTTCGGAGAGCTTCTCGTCGGAGGCGAGGCGTGCCAGCGCGAACTCGCGCGCCTCGATCCTCTTGGCGAGCGAGACCTCCTCCTCCGCTGTCAGGAGCGCCACCTTGCCTATCTCCTTGAGGTACATCCGGACAGGATCGTTGGTGGCCGTCTGGACCGAGAGGTCGAGCTCCTCGCTGACCTTGCCGCCGCCGCCCTTGGCCCCGCCCTCGATCTCCTCCTTGATCTCCTCGACCGCCTCGTCGGTTATCTCGATGCCGAGGTCCGAAAGTATCACGAACACGCTGTCGATCTGGTCCGGGGTGAGCTCGACCGTCTTAAGGCGCTCCACGATCTCGTCCGTGGTCAGGAACCCCTTCTCCTTTCCCCACGTCGCGAGCTCGCGCACCTCGTCGATGTCAAGGTCTTTCCAGTTCTCTGCCATCCGGCGCTTTCACCACCTCGCCGGCCGCACGCCGGCGGGTCGGCCTCTACCTGTGGTCATAAGGAAACTGCTCCTTTATTAAACGGTCGAGATCGAGCAGTTGGTCGCAGAGGGCATCATATTTTTTTGGCTCGAGCTTCTTGTCTACCCTGGATATCTCGAGTTCCTTCTGATGTTTCTGCCTCTTGTAGAAGACGTAGCTTAACCGGTCGAATACTATGTCCGAGTAAGCGTCATCGCACTGCGGCGGAGCTTCCATCAAGAGCTTGGTCACGCGTGCGCGCAGCTCGCTGTCCTCGATCCCCTCTACGAGGTGGCCTATCACCTTATCGTATCCAGCAGTTAAATCTTCTTCGTCGCAGACGGAGATATCCTTTAAGAGGGCAAATATTTTTTTGTGATTCTCGTCGATGAAGTAGTCCGCGTCGAGGTACTGGTTGTCCAGGAGTGCCCCCGGGTCGTGGAGCAGCAGCCGCAGCGCCTCCCTCTCAACCTTGTCGCTCATCCCGGGCGCGCGTGGACCCGCGCGCGTCGAAGAGCCCGGCGCTCGCCTCGAAGCCTCCTTCATGTAGAAATCCACCGTTTCGCGGGGCATGTCGAGCCACCCCGCGACCTTGCGCACCAGGTCGTTTCGCACCGGGCGCATGTCGTCGCCGGAGACCTTGGACAGCACCGGCACGCAAGCCTCCATGGCCCTCTTGCGTCCCATCGCGGACGAAGTGTCAAATCTCTCGATTATCTGGCGCGCCGCGAAGTCCGGCAGCGGCTCTGCGTTTGCCTTGAACTCGGCGAACGCGGCGGCGGCTCCGCTCTCGACCAGCGAAGCGGGGTCCTCCCCCTCCGGGAGGCTGACCACGAGCACCTCTATGCCGAACCTCGAGAAGAACTCGAGGGGACGCGTTGCCGCCTCTCTCCCTGCGCGGTCGGCGTCGAAGCAGAGGAACAAGCGCTGGGAGAAGCGGTTGAGCAGGTCGAAGTGATGCTCAGTCAGCGCCGTGCCGAGGGTCGCGACGACGTTTCGGACCCCTGCCTGGACGAGCGCGAGCAGGTCGGTGTAACCCTCGACGACTACTGCCTCACCCGAATCCTGCATCGCCGGTCGCGCCTGGCTGAAGCCGTAGAGCGTGTAGCCCTTCCGGTAGACGGGTGTCTCGGGCGAGTTGAGGTACTTGGGCTGGTCCGAGGGCGCTCCAGGCATGATCCGGCCGCCGAACGCGATGGTCTTGCCGGTATGGTCGAGGATCGGGAATATGACCCTGTTGCGGAACACGTCGTATATCCCGGAACCCCCCGCTCCTCCGCCCCTGTTCTCGCGCGCCCTTCCCAGCCCGGCCGTCACGACCTCCCCCTCTGAGAAGCCTTTCTTGAACAGAAAAGAGCTGAGCGAGCCCCAGGCCGGGGGAGCGAAACCGAGGTGGAACTCCTTGACGATGGCGCCGTCGAACCCCCTTCCTGTCAGGTACTCGAGGGCGTTGCGGCCGTCGGGCGTGTCGAGCAGCAGGTGGTGGTAAAAGTCGGCGGCCGACTGGTTCAGGCGCAAGAGGCGGTCTTTCTGGGACCGAACCCCCGCTTCGGCCCCGCCCGACGATTCGTAGGTGACGCGGTACCCTATGCGGTCAGCCAGCCGCTCCACCGCCTCGCCGAAGGTGAGCCCCTCGACCTTCATGATGAAATGGAAGGCGTTTCCGGACTCCTTGCACCCGAAGCAGTGATAGAGCCCTTTGACCGGGTCGACATAAAAGGACGGGTCTTTCTCCTGGTGGAAGAGACATGGCCCCCTGAACTGCCGGCCGCTCTTCTTGAGAGGGACGAACTCCGATATGAGCTGGACGAGGTCGGTGCGCTCGCGCACCTCGTCCACGTCGGTTGGCTTTATGCGACCACCGTTCGACAACTGAATGCCCCGCCAGGGTTTCCGTCCAACGCCACGCCTGGTGCTGGAATCCTTCGACCGCCGGGATAATATTACCTTCGACCCCCGACGGATACGAGGGTGAGGATCGAGGTGGGCTTCCGGATCAGAGAATCGGCCGGTCGTCTCCCGGCCCGGCCGGCCCTCGTGTCCCGCGACGCGCGCCTCAGACCATCCAGGCCCTGGGGAGGAAGTACTGCTCGTACTTCATCAGCGCGTACCTGTCGGTCATGCCCGCGACGTAGTCGCAGACCCTGACCGTGAGCTCGGTCGGTTCCGACGGTCTGAACTCCGGCGGGAGCTGCTCCGGGTCATTGAGGTAGTACTCCGCGATCGACTGGAGGACTCGGACCGCCTTCTCCTCCTCCGTCTTCGCGATAGAGCCGATATAGACCCGCTCGAAGAGGAAGTCCCTGAGCTCGTCCATCAGCGCGCCGACCTCCGGGCTCATACTTATGAGATCCGAATCGGCGCTGTTCTCGACCAGGTCATGGGCGAGCCTGTCGATGCGATGGCTGGAGTATCGTCCCAGCGCCTCGATCGGCCCGGCGGGCAGATCCCCGGGGTCCAGAAGCCCCGCGCGGAGCGCGTCGTCGATGTCGTGGTTTATGTACGCGATGCGGTCGGCTATCCTGACGATCTGTCCCTCGAGGGTCGAGGGCATCCCGTCTCCGGTGTGGTGCAGTATCCCGTCCCGCACCTCCCATGTCAGGTTTAACCCCTTGCCGTCGTACTCGAGGACCTCGACGACCCGCAGGCTCTGCCTGTTGTGCTCGAACTTGCCAGGCAGGTATTTCGAGAGCGCGTCCTCGCCGATATGCCCGAACGGCGTGTGGCCCAGGTCGTGCCCGAGCGCGATCGCCTCGGTCAGGTCCTCGTTGAGGAGCAGTGCTCTCGCGACGGTCCTCGATATCTGCGCGACCTCCATGGTGTGCGTCAGGCGGGTCCTGTAGTGGTCGCCTTCCGGCGCGAGGAACACCTGGGTCTTGTGCTTGAGGCGCCTGAAAGACTTGCAGTGGACGATGCGGTCGCGGTCCCGCTGGTACTCCGTCCTGATGGAGCACCGGGTCTCCTCGCGCTCGCGGCCGCGCGTCTCGGAGGCCAGGGCCGCCCGCGGAGAGAGGACCTGGCGCTCGATCCCCTCGGTGCGCTCGCGGACCAGCATCAGGCGCCCCTGGCGGCCCCGGCGGCCTCGACGATGCCCTGGGCGAGCACCAGCGCCCGCTCGATCGCGTAGGTGTCCTCCGATGCCGGCTTCTGTGCGTACACTCCCTGGTGCCCCGCGCCGCTGGCGGCGGAGCCGTCTCCGACCACCCACATGCCGTGCACGAGCAGGATGTCGTGGATGGCCCGCACGGTGGTCTCCTGGCCGCCGAAGCGGGCGTTCCCCACCGCGAGGGCCCCGGCGGGCTTGCTCACGAGCGCCTTCTCACTGCGCAGGTTCCTGCTCTTGTCCCAGAACGACTTGAGCTGCCCGCTGAGCGTGCCGAAGTACACCGGGCTGCCCACGACGAGGGCGTCCGCGTCGCGCAGGAGGTCGTACGCGTCCGCAAGCCCCTGGACCATGTGGCAGGTCTCGGGGCACGGAGACCCGCATGCCACGCAGTAAGGCTCCTCCTGCCCTTCGAGCGCATCCATCACATGCAGCATCTCGGTCTTTGCGCCCAGCTCCTGGCAGGCCTTGAGCACCTGCTCGAGCAGGAAAGACGTCTCACCGTAGCGGTTCGGTGACCCGTTCACCGCAACTATCAGCATTGCTCCTCCCCCGGGGTCAGACCCCTTCTGCGCTTTCGCTGCACAGGGCACCACCCCGCATCGGGCGTGGCCCTTTCGCCGAACAATCGGCCCCGGCGCGTCACTCTTCCTCGAGCGCCGCCTGGGCCGCCGCGAGCCTGGCGATCGGGACCCTGAACGGCGAGCAGGATACGTAGTTCAGGCCGATCCTGTGGCAGAACTTTACGGAGGTCGGCTCGCCCCCGTGCTCCCCGCAGATGCCGAGCTTTATGTCGGGCCTCGTCTTTCGCCCGCGCTCGACGGCAAGTTTCATGAGGTCGCCTACCCCCACCTGGTCCAGCCGCTGGAACGGGTCGGCTTCGTAGATGTCCTTGTCGAGGTAGACCGGCATGAAGCCCTTCACGTCGTCCCGCGAGATGCCGTAGGTCGTCTGGGTGAGGTCGTTGGTCCCGAAGGAGAAGAACTCCGCGTCGACGGCAATCTCGTCGGCGACCACGCAGGCCCTGGGAAGCTCGATCATGGTTCCGATGAGGTAGTCCATCTCCATGCCCTCGGCAGCCAGCACCTTCTCCGCCTCGACCACCGCCATCTCGCGGGTCACGGCCATCTCGCGCGCGCTGCCGACCAGCGGGATCATTATCTCCGGCCTGACGTCCACTCCCTCGCGCTTTACCTGGCACGCCGCCTCGATGATCGCGCGCACCTGCGTCTGGTATATCTCGGGGTACGTGATGCCGAGCCGGCACCCCCGGTGCCCGAGCATGGGGTTGGCCTCCACGAGGCCCCGCTTGCGCTCCTCGATGTCGTCCACGCTCATCAGGCATTCGTTGGCGACGTTCGCGACCTCCTCGACCGTGTGGGGCAGGAACTCGTGAAGCGGAGGGTCGAGCAGCCGCACGGTCACCGGGCGCTCGCCCATCACGCGGAATATGCCTACGAAGTCGTCCTTCTGCATCGGGAACAGCTTGTCGAGGGCGGCCCTCCTGCCCTCCTCGCTGTCGGCCAGTATCATCTGCCTTACCGCGAGTATCCTGTCGCCCCCGAAGAACATGTGCTCGGTCCGGCACAGCCCGATCCCCTCTGCCCCGAAAGCGATCGCCTGCCCGGCCTGGTCGTGGGTGTCGGCGTTGGTGCGGATGTTGAGCCTGCGCCTCGCGTCCGCCCACGAGAGGAACTGCTCGAACTCGCGGTAGACCTCCGACGCCGAAGGGTCGAGCGTCCCGTCGATGAGCACCTGTTCGACCTCCGAGGGGAGAGTCTTTATCCTGCCGAGGTAGACCTCGCCGGCCGTGCCGTCGATGGAGAGCCAGTCGCCCTCCCTGACGCTGTGCACCTTGTCGCCAGACCCTATCCGGACAACCCTTTTGTCGTAGTCGATATCCAGGTCCGCGCACCCGACTATGCACACCTTGCCCATCTGCCTGGCGACCAGCGCGGCGTGGGACGTGGCCCCGCCGAACTGGGTGAGGAACCCTTCGGCCGCCGCCATGCCCTTGATGTCCTCGGGGCTGGTCTCGTGCCTGACCAGCAGCAGTTGGGCGCCGGGGTCGGCCGTCTTGCGCTCGTGGGCGTCGGCGGAGAAGAGCACGACCTCGCCCGTCGCGGCGCCGGGGCCGGCCTTGGTCCCCGTGGCCACCATGCGCCCCTCCTTGCTGGCGCTCGCCTTCTCCGCGGGGTCGAACACCGGGCGCAGCAGGTCGTTCAGCCCCTCGGGCTCGACCCGGGTTACGGCCTCGTCGGGTGTGATGAGCCCCTCGGCCACCATGTCGACGGCTATCTTCACGGCGGCGAAACCGGTGCGCTTCGCGTTGCGCGTCTGCAGCATCCAGAGCTTTTTGTCCTCGATGGTGAACTCAAAATCCTGCATGTCGTGGTAGTGCTCGTCGAGGACGCCCCTTATCCGCTTGAGCTCCCCGTAGGCCTCCGGCAGGTAGCCGGACAGCTTCTCGATCGGCAACGGTGTGCGGATACCCGCGACCACGTCCTCCCCCTGCGCGTTCATCAGGAACTCGCCGAACATCTCGTTGTCCCCGGTCGCCGGGTTGCGGGTGAAGCCTACGCCGGTGCCCGAGGTGTCGCCCGTGTTGCCGAAGACCATCGCCTGCACGTTCACCGCGGTCCCCCAGTCCGACGGTATGTTGTTCATCTTGCGGTAGGCGATGGCGCGCTCGTTGTCCCAGGACTTGAAGACCGCGACGATGGCCCCGTTCAACTGCTCGTGCGGGTCCTGCGGGAAGTCCATACCGCGGCGCTTCTTTATCTCGTCCTTGAACCTGGCAACCAGGTCCCTGAGGTCCTCGGCGGACAGCTCATTGTCCTGCTTGACCCCGGCCTCCTCCTTCTTGGCCTCGAGCAGGGCGTCGAACGGGTCTCGCTCCTCTTTGGCCTCGGGCTTGAGGCCCAGCACCACGTCGCCGTACATCGCCACGAAGCGGCGGTAGGAGTCGTAGGCGAAACGGGGGTTCTCCGTCCGGGCCGCAAGGCCCTCGACCGACCTGTCGTTGATGCCCAGGTTGAGCACGGTGTCCATCATGCCGGGCATGCTCGCCCTGGCGCCGGACCGCACCGATACCAGCAGTGGGTCGTCGGGGTCCCCGAGCTTCTTGCCCATCTTGCCTTCGAGGGCCGCCAGGTGCACCGCGATCTCATCGTCGAGCCCCGCCGGGTAAGCACACCGGGTGGAGTAATAGACGCAGGCCCCGGTCGTTATGGTGAATCCGGGGGGCACCGGGATGCCCATGCCAGTCATCTCGGCGAGGTTGGCGCCCTTACCGCCGAGAAGGTCCTTCATGTCCTTGTTGCCTTCTTCGAAGTCGTAGACGTATTTTTCAGCCAACGCGCGTCCCTCCTTCTCGCCGTGCCCCTGCGCTCGATCTTCCCGACCCGCGAAGAAGGCCGGCCTGCCGCCGGCCATACGCCTCGTCTTCCAGGTCGCTACGCGGCCGTGCCGCGCCGGCCCGAGGACGTCTATTTTTACTGAGCCTTATTCGATGCAAGACCGGCTAATCCCACGTCAGCCTCGAGAAATCCGCCACCCTTATGAACAGGGCGTCGATTCGCGACAGGAGCGACAGCCTGTTGGTCCGCACGGCATCGTCCTCTGCCATTATCAGGACCTCGTCGAACAGCCTGTCTACCGGTTCGCGCAGGCTCTCGAGCGACTCGACCGCCGCGCGGTAGTCGAGCCTGTCGAGCGCGTCCGCGACGCGTGGCTCCGCGTCCTTCAGCACACCGAAGACCTCGGCCTCCACCGGGGCGTCGAAGAGCGCCTCGGAAACCTCGCCGGTGGGCCGCCCGCGGGAGAGGTTGTGGCAGCGCTCGAAGGCAGTGTACAACCCGGCCAGCATGCCGGACTCCCTGGCCTCGTCGAGCGCCTTCAGCCTCGCAAGCGCGGCCAGCGGTCTGTCCCAGTCGACCGCCAGCACCGCCTCGACCAGGTCGTATCGGAAGCCCCGGTCGCTGAAGAACACCCTCTCCCTGCTCGCGAAAAAATCCGCGAGGGCCTTTTCCGCTTCCATGGTCCACGAGAAGCCGTGCGCCTCGGCCTCGATCTCCGCGGCCGCGACCCTGACCGCGTCCATCACCGAGAGCAGCAGCCCTCCCGTTGTAAGTATCAGGAGCATGCCCAGCGCCTGCCTGCGCAGGGCGTACGGGTCCTCTGAGCCCGTCGGCACGTGGCCCAGCCCGAAAGACGCCGCCAGGTTGTCCGACTTTTCCGCCAGCGAGAGCAGGGAACCCTCGGGTGTTTCGGGCAGCGAATCCCCCATGCGCCTGGGCAGGTATTGCTCGGCGACGGCGCGCGCCACGCGCTCGTCCTCGCCGCTCTCCACCGCGTATATGGACCCCATGACCCCCTGAAGGGCGGGGAACTCCACCACCATGTGCGTCACCAGGTCGCACTTCGCGAGCGCGGCCGATCTGCGCGCCCGCTCGATGACCTCCGGCGACAGCCCCGCCCTCTCGCCCAGGACGTTGACGAGGGCCGAGAGTCTCGCGGATTTCTCCGCCATGCTGCCGAGCTCGGACTGGTACACCACGTGCTTCAGGTCCTCGGCCCGAGCGGCCAGCGGCCTCTTAAGGTCCTCGTTAAAAAAGAACTCCGCGTCCGACAGCCGGGCCGCCAGCACCCTCTGGTGCCCCGTCGCGATGATATCCGAGAACGCGGGGTCGCCGTTGTGGACCGCGATGAAGGCCGGCATTATGGCTCCGGCCGGGTCGTTGACAGGGAAGTATCTCTGGTGCTGCTCCATGGCGTGTTCCAGCACCTCGCGCGGAAGGGCGAGGAACCGCTCGTCGAACCGCCCGAGCGCCACACCCGGCCACTCCACGAGCTGGACGACCTCCTCGAGCACGTCCGCGTCCAGCACCGGCAGGTAGCCGGCATCGTCGCAGGCGAGCCGGGCGGAGCTTACAATCTCCTCTCGGCGGCGGATGTGGTCGACGACGACCTTCTCGCGCTCGAGCGCGGCAACGTATTCCGAAGGCGCCGCTATCCTCAGAGGGCCGCTCGACAGGTATCGGTGGCCGTAAGTCACGTCAGAGGCGGTGAGTCCCGCAAAGTCGAACGGTAATACTTGCCCGTCGGCGATCGCCAGCAGCCACCTCACCGGCCGGCTGAACCGCTCCTCGCGGTCCCCCCAGCGCATGGACTTCTTGAACCTCATGGAGCCGATCAGCTCCGCCAGCATGCCGGGCAGCAACTCGCGGGCGCTCGATCCCGCGACCTCGCTGACCGCGAAGACGTAGCTCCCCTTTTCAGTATCCTCGATTACCAGCGCGTCCGGCTCGATCCCCTGCGAACGCGCGAACCCGATCGCCGCCTTGGTCCAGGCGCCGTCCGGGGACCTGGCGGCCGACAGCTGCGGACCTTTCTTCCTGGTCACCTGGCCCGCCGCCTTCCCCGGGATGCCTCCCGCGATCACCGCGATCCTTCTCGGCGTGCCGAGGACGCGAAGCCCGGGGGACCCCAGCCGCGAGCGCTCGAAGAGCGCCGTAAGCAGGCGCTCCACCTGCTCCATAGCGTCGTACACCGCCGAGGCGGGGAGCTCTTCTGTTCCTATCTCGAGAAGGAGGTCCATTCCGTTAACGTCCTTCGCCGGCCGCACTCGCGCCGCGCAGCAGCGGGTAGCCGATCTCAGCGCGCCACTTCAGGTACCCGTCCGCGCAGCCACGGGCCAGCGCCCGCACCCTTGCGATGAACCCGGTGCGCTCGGTCACGCTAATGGCGCCCCGCGCGTCCAGAAGGTTGAAGGTATGCGAGCACTTGAGGCACGAGTCGTACGCGGGGTGGAGCAGGCCCTTTTGCATCAGAGATGCCGACTCGGCCTCGAACCGTGCGAACTGATCGTAGAGGAAGGCCGTGTCGGCCTCCTCGAAAGAGTAACGCGACCACTCGACCTCGGACTGCTGGAACAGCTCACCGTACGTGATATCCTCGCTCCATGCGACGTCGAAGATGTTGTCCACGTTCTGGACGTACATCGAGATGCGCTCCAGCCCGTAGGTTATCTCGGCCGACACCGGGCGGCAGTCGAACCCCCCCACCTGCTGGAAATAGGTGAACTGCGTTATCTCCATGCCGTCCAGCCAGACCTCCCAGCCCAGACCCCAGGCGCCGAGCGTGGGTGATTCCCAGTCGTCCTCGACGAACCTGATGTCGTGCTCCCCGGGGTCGATGCCCAGCCCGTAGAGGCTGTCCAGGTAGAGCTGCTGGATGTCCGGAGGAGAAGGCTTGGCGATGACCTGCATCTGGTAGTGTCGGCCGACCCGGTTCGGGTTCTTGCCGTAGCGCCCGTCGGCGGGCCGGCGGGACGGCTGGACGTATGCGACGCGCCAAGGCTCCGGACCCAGGCAGCGCAGCAGGGTCGCGGGGTGGAAGGTGCCGGCGCCCACCTCAAGGTCGTAAGGCTTGGCCAGCAGGTGGCCCCTTTCGGCCCAGTAAGTCTCAAGAGAAAGTATGGCGTCCTGCAATGTCATCGCCAATAGAAAAACCCCTCCAGCCCTGTTACTTGATGATCAGGCTCGCGATGAACTGGTAGACAGCGAAGCCGACCGCCCCCGCTAGCAACGAGTATTCTAAACCCTTCTTCCAGTAA
>Ga0209746_1000148_pt1 | contig 36138 bp, 32 predicted proteins | sample BarGraNGADG00211_3_FD_184496 | JGI IMG/M metagenome (GOLD analysis project Ga0209746, IMG submission 184496) | Arctic peat soil microbial communities from Barrow, Alaska - Barrow Graham LP Ref core NGADG0011-211 (SPAdes) (version 2) | ecosystem: Environmental > Terrestrial > Soil > Wetlands >... | reverse complement strand
TAACAGAGTGTTTTCAGACATTTCCGGAGAAACCTTGAAAGTGCTGTAGAAAGACCGGTTGGCGGATATCACCCTGAATTTGTCGTCCAGCACCACGAGTGGTTCTCTAACGGTGTTGACGATGTTTTGTGCGTACTCCGAAGCGTCCTTCAACCGATATTTCGCCATATCCACCTCCTGACATCGTGATCTTACCATTCATCGCCAACGCCATAACCGAGGGTGCCAGGGAGTTGGGCTGAAGCCCGCGCGTGTCTTATTCGCTGTCGCTCTCGATAAACGCGACTCGCAGGGCCTCGAGGACTTTGGCATCCAGACCGAGCCCGTCGATGAAGTAGCGCTCGATGGTCCCGTGCCGCAGGCGCATCTCGTCCAGTGCGGCCTCCAGGTACTCCTTCCGTACGCCGAAGACCGGCAGCAGCAACTCAGGGTCACCACCCATCGACTCGAATCGGTCGAACGCCGGCTTTTTCGCTGGCAGGAGCTGCTCGTTGGTCAGGAGATACTCGTGCATCACAACCTCGTCGGGAACGCCGAGCAGCATCAACATGGACGCGGCCGCCCAACCCGTGCGGTCTTTTCCCGTCGTGCAGTGGAAGAGCGCGGGACGATGTTCGACGAGAGACAGGTCGGAGAACAAGCGTTTGTAGCCTGCCAGCGCGCTCGGAAGAGTCACGATGTCGCGATATCCATTCTCAAACAGAGGGAGGGCCTTGCCCCCACCGAGCATCTCCTCCGCGAGCTTCGGGTCCGAGGGCAACCTCATGAGCTGAGCGGGGGCGGCATCGGCCGAGTCCTTGAGCACGTCGACAACGACATACTCGGTGTTCGACGGAATACGGTCGGGCCGTTCTTTGCGCTCCTCCTCGATTCTCAGGTCGTAGACGGAGCCGATCCCCAGCCTGGCGAAGATGCCTTCGTCGTCTTTGTGCAGCCTGTCGAGCGCCGCTGAGCGGTAGAGCATGCGGTAGCGCACGCGACCGCCTTCGCGGGTCTGCCATCCGCCGAGGTCTCGCAGGTTCGGAACCGCTGCGATCGCGTCGCCGGGGCGGGGCGAACCATTATCCATCGATCCTCCTCATCGTCGATTCCGGGCGCGGAGGCCTATCGCATCGGCCTGGTCGACGTTTTCTGCAGTTTCGAATCGCTGTAGAAGTAGTCGTTCACCCCGTCGAACTCGGCGTACATCATCCCCAGGATGACCAGGCGCTCGAGGAACCAGTTGGAGGGATGGACGTACCCGGTATCCTTCTCCCTGCTCGGCTCCTTGTTCACGATCGTCACGCTGACCGAATCCAGCCGCCTGCCCTTCTTCTTCAGTATCCTGTCCAGCTTCGCGAACCCGAGGAACTTCGTACCGCCCCTGGTGGCCACCGCGAAGAGGTATGCGGCCGAGCCCGGATCGACTTTCTTGAGGAACTTCCTGACGGGGATCGGGGCGATCATGCCGTGGGTAGGGAAGACGAAGCCCACCGTTTCGCCACGGGTCTTTATCACGTCCTCGCCCAGCAGGCCGACCATCGGTATGAGCCTCGCCCCGGGTATACGCTTCCGCAGTTCGCTTGCTATGTAAAGCGAATTGCCGGTGCCCGAGAAGTAGTAGATCTCCGTGCTCATGATTGCCCATTATAGTCGGTCGGGTCGGGCGCAACGAGGCAGTACGCCCTGTCATCCGGTTGCGCATGCCAGGTTTTTCCCCGTCGGCGGTAGGCGATCCTGCGATATCTTGGAGGATAGGCTGGCCGGCCGCAGAAAGAGACCCCCACTTAGATGCGGGGGGTGCGCAATGGTCGATCAACAGGACCCCGGAGATCAGCGCCATCAGGAAGAGGGCAGCCTGCTCATGGTCCAGATCGACCATCTCCCGGGCGACCTGCTGAGTGAGGTCCTCGCGCGGCTCTGCTCTTCCGGCGCCATGAACGTCCAACTGCTCCCGACGCTCACGAAGAAGGGCCGGCCCGGGCAGTTGCTGCTGGTCGACGTCCCGCGCGACAGGCTCACGTCCATCGAGCGGATACTGCTTTCAGAGGTCGGAGTGACCGGCTGGCACATGATACCCACGCAGCACGTCTTCTTTCGGACCGAACTGCTGGATTACGAGGTGACGGTCATCGGTCCCGAGCGCGTACTTCAATGCCGGGTGTCGGGTAAGCGGCTTGCCGACCCCGGGTCCACCGTGGTGCCCGAGCACAGTTCCTGCCTCGAGCTACGCGAGAGGCTTCGCTCGGAGTGTGGACTGGAGGTTCCGCTGAGGGAGGTGGTCCGGCTGGTCAGCGACGTCATGAACGACGGCGGAGACCTCAGCATCGACCTGACAGGCCACAACGGAGGCAAAGGGCGGAGCGAGGAAGTCGCGGGTGAGACGCCGCGGCATGTATCCGATACACATTGATGGACAAGGAGGGGGTTCCCATGGATAAGGTTGTCGCCGCTGCGATGACGGCCGCCACGAGCAAGGTCGACTGGATGACGAGCGACCGCATAGAGGCACTCGCTGCCGGCCACGGGATGCTGAACATACCTGTCATTGCGATCGCCAACGTGGTGACCGAAGAGCTGCTGGCCGGGGCCGACATATCGGTCAAGTTCGCCAACGTGAGGCACCTGCCGGTCGAGGACATACTCGCGAAGGCGATCTCGGCCGCCAGGGACGCGGGCGACGACGGGGCGAACGCGGCACTCCTCAGCGCCGCCATGCTATACATGGTGGGCGCGAAAGCGCAGGTTGGGATACCGGCCGGCAACCGCAAGCTCGGCGCCATGGCCCGCATGATCGCGGGGGTCGACCGCTGTGGAGTCGTGGCCATCCCGACCGCGAAGATGAACAACAAGATCTCCGGCTTCCCGGCGGTCCAGGCGGTATACCAGGCCATGGCCGAGGGGAAGCTGAGCCCCATCAGCGGCCGCGACCTGCCGGACAACGTCGGAGGAGGGCCGCTCTACGGTCACAGCGCGCTGGGCGAGGACATCATCTTTCCCGAGATGGCCGCCAACGGGGCGCGCGTCGGGACCCAGGCCATGCTGGACGCGATGGCCGGGGCGGGAATACACCCTCACCCGTTCACGGCCGCACTTTTCGGCTCCGCGGCCATCCTGGAGATCATCCATCCCGATGCCGAGGTGGGCGCGGCATACGGGCAATACCAGAAGATAAGCAGCGCCTACCTCGCGGGCAAGACGGCCGCCGAGACAGCCGGGTTGCCCGAAAAGTTGCACATGAAGGTCACGGGGGAGGAATACGAGACCGCCCGCGTGATGGGGGACATGGGACTGATCCTCAAAGACGCCGGGGGCGCCTCCGTTATCGGGATGATGGCACTGGACGAGATATTCAGCTCGTTCCAGGAAGGCATCGCGGGATTCTCCGGCGGCCCCGTCAACGCCCCGCTCGGCCACGTCTGCGCGTACGCCGTGGTCGCGATGAAGGCCCTGCTCGAGCAGAAAGGGGACCAGGAGGCGGTGGCGGACGCGGTCGCGAAGGACCGCGCCTCGAACTCGCTCGATCCCGAGATGGCGCTGGTGGCGATCAACACCGTCGCGCGTAAGGCGACCGAGTTACGCAACGGCCCTGTGACCGACACCCTCATCCTGGCGACCGAGCCCGCCCGGTGCAACGCGCTGTACTCTCGAGCGACAAGGGCGTACGAGGACCTCAAGGCCGGGAAGGACCTTGCCGAGGTCGTCAGCGCCCTGGACGAGGAACGCCAGGCGAACGTCGAAGCGACCGCTAACGCCATGTTCTCGGGGGCTCTCGAGAAAGAAGTGGTGATCAGGGTCACGAAGCTCTGTGGTGCGGCAAGGCGATCGGGCAAGATCGTCGAGCGGTACTGGGCCTTCGACGCGATGGCGGACGTCGAGGTCACAGTCGGTGGCCAGACCGCAAAGCTCGATGGATTCGTCCACGACGCGTTGCCGGGCATCGTGAAGGGGGAGCGGGAAGACATAGCCTGGGCCGCGCCACTGGCGGCGGCGGTCATGTCTGAGCTCTACCTGGCGAGCAACACCATCATCAACGTGACAGTCCCCGCCGCGGTCGCGGCGGCGATGGGCAAGATGTCACCGGAAGAAGCCGCCAGGGTCGCCGAGCAGGGATGCTTCCTCACCGTGGGCATTCCTGGCGCTCGAGAGCGCGCCGAGAACGTAGCCAGGCTGGCGGCGAGGATCGTCGCAGCGGGCTAGACCGGCCATGGCGAAATGAGCCCAGGCGCCCGCGTGGAAAGTGAAAGCCCCCGGTGGGGACCGGGGGCTTCTCGGGCGTTACTCTAAAAGGCGCGTCACGGCACCATGTCGGCCGGGGCTCCGAACTGCCCGGCGGTCCACGACGGCGCTGCCTTCAGCACCCAGGTCCCGCTCCTGCCGGTCCTGGTGGTGCTGGTACCATATGTCGTCAATCCGGTACGCGGGCTTGATATGCTTTTTTAAAGACCTCAGGGACAGTCGGCCTTTCCACGCGCCGGGAAACCTGCACATCCTTGTTCCTTCCTGTATAATCTGCGCGTTTGTGTCATATGTGATATTAATAATTGTGATTAGTAGACATTATTAGGGAACGGGGTTGCTCGAAGCGAAGTGAGCGACGCAGATGGTAGACGATTACAGGCAGATGTGGCAGGAGATAGGGCTCGACCTCGATGCGCACGACGGGCTGCTCGCCGTGCTGCCGCCGCTCTACGGCGAAGTGATAATCGGGCAGGAGAAACGCCCGGCGCGGATGGCTTATTTCGACGAATTCTTTTCGGAGATACACGGCCGGCGCATAAAGGAGCTGGTCGGCGAGAAGGCCCGCGGCGGGAGCGTCGTGGGCACGTTCTGCACTTACGTCCCGGAGGAGATCATCCTCGCCCTGGGGGCAAGCGCTATCGGGCTATGTGGGGGCGCCGACGTCGCAGGAGAGGAGGTCGAAAAGTACCTGCCACGAAACCTTTGCCCGCTCATCAAGTCGTCGCTCGGCTTCAAGCTGGCGAAGATCTGCCCTTACACGGAACTGGCCGACATTCTCATCGGGGAGACCACCTGCGACGGCAAGAAGAAGTACTACGAGATACTCGGCGAGCACAAGGACGTCTATGTGATGGAGCTCCCCCAGAAGAAGAATGAAGGTGACCGCGCGCTCTGGAGAGACGAGGTCGCTTCACTCTCCGTCGTCCTCGAGGAGTTGACCGGACACGAGCTGGAGCCCGACAAGCTGAGAGAGGCCGTCGGCGTCGTCAACGACAAGCGCCGCGCGCTGCTTCGGCTCGCCGAAGTCCGCAAGGCCGACCCGCCGGTGATATCCGGCAAGGACGCGCTCCTCATCAGCCAGATGGCGTTCTTCGACGAGCCGCGCAGGTTCGCGAACAAGGTGAACGAACTGTGCGGGGAGCTGGAGAAGCGCACGGCCGCCGGGGAAGGCGTCGCGGAGAAGGGCGCCCCGCGCATAGAGAACGTCCTCAGGCTCGCCTCGGACTACCGCGTGGACGGCGTCATCTACTACGCGCTCATGTACTGCGCGCCCTACAGCGTCGAATCGTACAAGGTGAGAAGGGAGGTCGAGTCGGCCGGCGTCCCGCTCCTGTATGTCGAGACCGACTACGGCCGGGCCGACACCGCGCAGCTCTCGACGCGCGTGAACGCCTTCCTCGAGATGATCAAGGGCTGTTAGGCGGCTATTCGCCGGCGGGCTCCTGCAGGCACTCGTCTATGTCGATCTCGCGGAGGGAGTCCCGGCAGCGCCCGGGGAGCGTCTGGTATATCCGCGTGCCGTGCCAGGTGAACTCTTCCATCTTCTCGTCGAGCTGCTTGACGACCTTTGCCGGGATCCCCACCGCGACGGAACGGGGGGGTATCTCGGTGCGCGGCGCGACCACCGCGCCGGCGCCAATGAGGGCGCCTTCGCCTATCCTGGCATGGTCCTGGATGATGGCCCCCATCCCGACCACCACGTGCTCCTCCAGCTCGCAGTTGTGCAGTATGGCGCCGTGCCCGATGTGCGAGCTCGGTCCGAGGTGCATGGTCGCGCCGAGCCCGGCGTGGATGACCACGTTCTCCTGGATGTTCGAGCCGTCGCCTATGATGAGCTCTCCCCAGTCGGCGCGCAGCACCGCGCCCGCCGAGACGAGGCAGTTCTCTCCGAGGGTCACGCTGCCAATCAGCACCGCGGTCTCGTGGACAAAAGCTGAGGCGGATATCGTCGGCCTTCGGCCCTCGAACTCGTAGACGGTCATGGTCTCTCCTTTTGCCCGCGCCCACCGTAAGGGCAGGCCAGAAGGCATAGGCCGCAGGAGTACTTGCGGCCGATGGGCTTTCCCAGCTCCTCCATCCTGGCGCTGCACGCGAACGCGTCGAGCAGTGCGTCGCGCGGGAGGCCCGGCTCCCATTCGGCGCCGCTGATGTACCCGTAAGGGCAGGCGTCCACGCAGAGCTCGCATCCACCGCAGCGGCTCTCGGTCATCGGCTCGTCGGCCGGGCAGTCGAAGTCGGCCAGCACGGCCGCCAGGCGCACCCGCGGGCCGTGCCGCCGCGTGACCAGCAGGGAGCTCTTGCCGACCCAGCCCAGCCCCGCGCGCGTCGCCGCGAGCTTTACCGGGAAGGGGCCGGCCAGCGTCTCGGGGTCCTGCCCGCTCGCCGGCACCACCCTGTGTGGGACCTCGTGCCCATCCAGAAAATCCGATAGTGAGGCCGCGGCCCGATCGGTGAGCTCCCTGGCCGACAGTATCGCCTGGTGGAGCGCTTCCTCGTCGTATTCACCACCCAGCGCCGGGTCGCAGGCCTCGGGCAGCCCGTATGCCTGGTGCAGGGAGATCGCGCGCCGGAAGCCGGCCGCCTCGGGACAGGGCTCGACGTCCGCTATTCCCCAGCCGGAAATGTCCATGCCGTCGAGGAACAGGTGCAGTTCTTCCCCGGTCATCGGTCCTCTCACGGTCCCGTGAGCCCGCCCGCGGCTAGGCTCCGGCCTCGGCGGACGCCTTGCCCGGGCCGAACGCTCCCGCCGACAGCGGCTTGTCCTCGCGCAGGAACAAAGCGATGACGAACCCGACGGCGAACAGTAACGCCAGAAAGATGATCGCCCAGTAGAAGACCCTGCCTGCGCCTTCCAGCGGCTTCATGGCCTCCATCACGAGCGTCAGGACCACGCCGCCCAGGTTGCCGAGAAGCAGCAGGATCGCTGTGGCGGTCCCCGTCAGGTGGGCGCCGGTCGTCTCCTCGGCGAAGGTGAGCACCAGCGGGAAGGCGCTCAAGAGGAAGAAACCGGTGAACGCCGACACTATGAATATCTGCGTGGCGCTGTTCAACTGGGCTATCAGGAACAGGGTGGGCACGGCGACGCCCGCGGCTATGAGAACGAAGGGCTTCCGGCGCATGTACTTGTCCGACAGGGACGGGATCACTATGCAGCCCACCACCCCCGCGATGACCATCACCGCGCCTATGAGACCCGCGGTGTTCTGCGAGATGGTCGGGTGCTTGGGCTTGAGTATCTGGTCTATCAACTGGAGGATGGCCACGAAGGCGCCGTTCCCGATGAAGAGGATCGCGCACAGCAGGCGGAAGTTGTACAGGCCGAATATCTTACGGATGCTGCCCCAGTTTATCGCCGCCTCGGCGCTCTGCAGTTCGCCTTCCAGGCGCTTCGGCGGTTTGGGCGGCTTTGCCCTGGCAAAAAGGCCGAAGTAGACGACCCCCGCGGTGGCGGCGAGGCTGTAGACCAGCACCAGCCAGCGCAGGCCTGCCAGGGTGTCGCCGAAGGCCTTGAGCAGGGCGGGGGTCAGGGCCAGCGCCACTATCATCCCGAGGAACAGCGACAGCGTCGCGACGCCGGTGCCGAGCGCGGACTCGTCGGTCGGGAACCAGGTGGTGACCATCTTGGTGATGCTGTTGAGTACGAAAGGCTGCCCTATGGAGATGACGATCATACCGATCAGCACCATCGCGTAGTTGCCCGTGAAGAGCCTCAGGTATGAGCCGGCCGCGGTCAGGATCGCCCCGAGCATCACTGCATAGCGGAACCCCTTGCGGTCTATCACTATGCCGGCCGGGATGGACACGGGGATGTATAACAGGGGGAACATGGTCGCCAGCAGGGTCACGTTCGCCTCACTGGTGCCCATGAGTCTGGCGACGCCCGTGAGCTGCGCCGTTGAGGTCGTGATCGCGGCGTAGTTGAGCCACATGAGCTGGGTGAGCGCGCCGATGACCATGAAGGCGCTGAGCACCACCCACCTGTAGCCGTAGAGCCCAAAAGCCTGGTCCTCCGAGACAGCGTCGAGCTGTTCCATGCGAGCCTCCTTTGCGGGCACGGCGGCGTCTTCACCGCTTCGGCTCCAATCTTATAGGTCTCGTATTCGGAATGGCAACAATCGCATGGCGCCGGCGGCCTGAGCGATGGGCGGTTCGCGACGGAGAGGCTCTCCCGGGCACCGAGGAGTTCGGCGCACGCAGGTGGTAATACAATTGGGACCATCAAAACGGGATGACCCCCCCGATTAGGAGGATGCGGATGGTCGTACAGAAATCGCACGCGCCCTGGCCCGCCGCCGCGATCGCGCTGGCGCTCCTGCTGGCGATCTCACTCGGTGGGTGCGGAGCGACAAAGCAGGACCTCTCGTATAACAAGTCTCCCTCCAACCCGGTAATCGTCTATCAGAGCCTGCAGACCATCGCCCCCGCGTACAACCCGGACGTGCCCGTGACCGTCGTGTACGGCGACGGCTCCACCCTTAAGAAGGACGGGCCTTACCTGCTCACCACCGGCGGGGCCGAGCCGGGCGTGGCGGCGATGCTGGCCTCGCTCGAGGAGGAGGGTTTTTTCGGCCTAGACACGGAGTACCGCGGGACGCTCACGCCGGGCGGCGTGACCGAGGTGATGACCGTGAACCTTACCGACGGAAAACACCAGGTGACGGTGGAGGGCGGGTCGGCGCCCGAGGGCTGGGACGAGATCGTGAACACCGTAAAGGATGTCGAGCTGACGTCGCCGGGGGAGTACGTGCCGCAGGCGGTTATCCTGTTCGCCAAGGTGGGAACGGCGCCCGCCGGCTCGCAGAATGTCTTCCCCTGGCCGGGGTCGGCGGACGACCTGGTCAAGGCGGCCGCGGCGGGCTCGAAGGGCACGGTGCTCCAGGGGGACGGGGCCGGCACCGCCTGGAAGGCCATCCAGCGCGGAATGAAGGACCAGGGAGACGTCTACTGGACGGCGGACGGTACGACCTACACCGGAGTCTACTCGTCGCCCATCCTGCCCGGCATTAAGTAGAAACACCGGTCGAGTCAATCGCAGCAACTCGGGATGTTGCTCGGAGGGGTCTCTCTCGTCGATGTCCTCGCGGGCCTATTCGCTAATCAGACTGGACCGTGGCACTGCGGATTACTCCTCGAGAGAACCCTCCTACGCTCCATCACTAGTGCGCCGCGTCGATCGCGGGGCGCCGCCCGCGGAACAGCATCTGCTCGTGGATGGTCTCGCACTCCAGCGGGATGCTCTCCCCGCCGACGGTCACCTCGCCCGTCACGGTAGAGCGCCACCTGAAGTAGTAAGGCCTTGCCAGGCGCCTGTTCACAACGCGCTGCAACAGCGGCGGGACGCCCGCCATGTCCAGCAGGTTCTGCGTCTCGACCACCGATTGCACACTCATGGTGAACCGGCCGCTCGCGGTGTCGCCGGGCTCGCCGAAGGAGACGGTGATGGTCCGCGGGTACGGCATCGGGTGCTCCGGGCTGTCCAGCCAATCCTCGTATGCTACGTCGATGCGGGCGGCCTCGTAGACCAGACGGTCCCCCCGGCTCAAAAGGAACATGTAGGTCCTGTCCCACCCCAGGCTCCTTTCCATCGTGATCTCGGACCATATGATGCCCGTATCGCCGCAGACGACGTGCCCCCAGTGCCAGTTGTCGACGTAGTGGAATATGAAAGCCGCGCCCCAGTTGTGGTCGTGGTACCCGTGGCCCGTGACCTCGATCTCCCGGCCCCCGAAGGTGATGTTGCCGACGACCCTCGCCCTCGGCAGCGGGACAAGCCAGCCCATCGTGTTGTACCTGGGGGGAGCGGGCAGGATGTTGACCGCGTTGCCAGGCTTCCACCCGGGGGTCTCGGCCTCGAAGGTGAGGTCCACCGCGTCGCCCTCCGCCTCCACCCGCATCTCGTAGCGGGGGTGTCTGCCCCTCATGTAGCTCGCCCCGACGCGCACGTCGCAGGTCGAACAGGAGGCGCTGAACAGCCTCCCGGGCGGGAAGAGGTAGTGCTTGGCGTACTCACCGTCGGGCGCGTAGATCGAGAGCTGCAGGGTGCACTGCCGCCGCCACGGCTTCGCGTAGTTCATGGGCCAGAGGATGGCGACCGCCGAGTACCCGTTGTCGAAAGTCGCGTCGAAGTACCACCACTCGTAGGGCAGAGGGCCGCCCGGCCTGCGCATCGCGTCCTCGTAGGGCAGGAGGCCGACGTTGAGTCCGTCGCCGGTGCGCCCGGTCGGGGTGCCCGATTTCACGCCTTTCGAGGAGATACCGGATACCCGCATACCGACCTCCCTCCTGTTCGCCGATCGCCAACGCAAGCATGAAACAGCCTGGGTGCATGGAATATACTACATGACTTGGCAATCGGTTAAGAATCGCGTGGCGGCAGCTCTTACCTCTGCCCGGACCGGGGGAGCAAGGGTCCCGTTTTAAGCGCCGTCCGGGCCGATGCCGCGAAGCGCCGCGCGTTTTCGAGCAAAGGAGGAGGAGCGTGGGCTGGATAATCGCCATCATAGTCGTGGTCGTGCTGGTGCTGCTGGTCCTGCCGTCCATAAGGAGGATCGGCCCCACCCAGGTGGGCCTCGTCATCAAGAGGCTTTCCTTCAAGGAGCTCTCCGAGGACAACCCTGTCGCCTTCAAGGGCGAGGCGGGTTACCAGGCGGACCTCCTCATGCCGGGCCTGAGGTGGAAGTTCTGGGGACTCTACAAGGTCGATAAATTCCCGTGGGTGCAGGTCCCGGCGGGCGAGATAGGCGTGGTCATCGCGCAGGTCGGGCTGCCGCTCCCCATCGGCGCCAAGTCGGCGCTCTTCAAGACGGAATTCGGCAACTTCAGCGACATCGAGACCTTCGTGACCTCTGGAGGGCACAAGGGGGTCCAGCGCCCCGTGCTGCCGCCGGGCACGGCCGCCCCGGTGCACCCTGTCGGGTTCATCGTCATCACCAGGTCGGAGGTGTTCGGGGTGCCTGTGTCACCGGAGCTGCAGAGCGTCGAGAAGCAGGAGGGCCAGTTGACGCCGGCCGCCTTCGGGCTCGAGGACTGGCAACTGGAACTGGTGCGAATAATGCCCCAGCCGAGCGTCGAGGGCGGCGCGGTGATGGACGTTGTCGGCATCGTCACCACCTTCGAGGGAGACCCGCTCCCGGCCGGCGATATCGCCAGCCGGCTCGGCGGCTTCTCGGAACTCAACGACCTGGAGGACAAAGGCTCGAACGACCTCGAGCTGATCGAGGTGCTCCTCGGGAGCAAGAACGGCCTGCACAACAACTACCAGGACTACCAGGCTTTCCTGGACCACGGAGGCAAGATCGGCCTGCAGCACGACTCACTGCTGTACGGTGCCTACGCGCTCAACCCCTTCCTTGTGAGCGTCGAGCTCGTGCCGATGCTGGTGGTCCTGCAGGGCCAGGTCGCGGTCATCAAGGCGTACGTGGGCCTGTCCACAGAGGACACCTCCGGGGACCAGTTCAAGTTCGGGTCGCTGGTCAGGCCCGGGCACCGCGGCATCTGGGAGGAGCCGCTGCGCACCGGCAAATACCCGCTCAACCCGCGCGTATACCAGGCAGAGATAGTGCCGACCGCCATCCTCACGCTGAACTGGGCGGAGGCGACCTCGGCGGCACACAACCTCGACCGGCAACTGAAGCAGATCGTGGCCAAGAGCCGCGAGGGGTTCGTGTTCGCCATCGACCTGCAGGTGCAGATACACGTGCCCGACACCAAGGCGCCGAAGGTCATATCGATGGTCGGCACCATGCAGAACCTGGTCAACGAAGTGCTGCTGGCCGCGGTCGGCAACCACTTCAGGGACAAGCTGCAGAGCATGCAGGCTGTACAGTTCATCGAGACCCGCCAGCAGGTGCAGGAGCAGGCGTTCGAGCACATCAGGGACAAGCTGGACGACTACCAGGTCGAGACCAAGGGGGTCTACATCCAGGACGTGGTGTTCCCGCCCGACATGGTCAGGGTGCTCACCGAGCGAGAGATCGCCCGCCAGGAGATCGAGACCTACCAGAAGCAGAAGGACGCGCAGTCCCAGCGCATCGCTACCGAGCAGGCCAGGGGGACCGCGGACATGCAGGCGCAGCTCGCCCAGTCCGCGGTGGGGGTCGAGATAAAGACCAACAACGCGAACGCCCGAAAGGCCGAGGCCGATGGAGAGGCGACCTACATCAGCGAGACAGGCCGCGCGCGGGGCGCCGAGGTCGAGGCGGTCGGAATGGCGCGGGCGAAGGCCTACAAGGAGCAAGTGCTTGCCCTCGGGCAGGTCCCGACCGCGGTCGTCAACTCAGTGGACGCGCTCTCGAGGAGCGGGGACCGCTTCGTGCCTCAGATCCTGGTCGTGGGCGGCGGGAGCGGCCAGAACGTGCTGGAGGGGCTGGCGGCTCAGATCATGGGTGTTATCCAGAGCGGTGAGCAGGGCAAGCATCCCACGGGGTTCGGTCCGGGTGGCGGGAAAAAGGAGCCGGAGAAGAAGCCGGAGACCAGGGTCGCCGAACCGCAGCCCGTCGCGCCGATGGCTCCGCCTGTGCCGATGCCCGAAGAGCCGGCCGCCCCCGCGTCGGGCGACATGCCGGAGCGATAGTGGGAGCCGGGGCGGTCCCGCGCTGACGAGGGGTTGGGCGCCCCCTCAGAGTCCTAGCGCCGAGTTGCCCAACTGGCTGTCGCCGTATCCGTTTGGGTCGACGGAGTTAGCGTCCCGGTCGAGCTCCTTGAGGTAGCTGTCGATCGACTTCTGGCCGGTGGTCGTGCTCGTCGTCCCTCCCGTTGCGCTCTTCTGCCCGCAGGAAGACGCCAGCACCAACACCGAGGCGAGCAGCAGCAGCGCGATCGCGATGACCGCCGCTTTCCTGAAGTCGACTCCTGCCTGCATCTTCGCCTCCGGTCGCTTGTTCGCCGAATCCTAGGGCGTGGTGTTCGGCGTCGTAGGCGCCGCGGGCTGGGTCGCGGGCTTCTGTGCCTTCAGCGCCACCACGTCCGGCCTGATCACCGTCCAGTAATAGTTACGCGCGTCGAGCAGGTCCGAGCGGAACACCCGCAACTGCTGCCTGGCAGATTGTATCGCGGCGAGGAATTGGCCCTGCGACTCGTAGGGCGCGTACTGCTGCGCGGTAGTCATGTACCCGATGAAGGTGACGTAGTCCTGGCCGGCTTTGACGACCTTCGAGTCGAACGTCTGCAGGTCCTGCGCCAGCCTGGAGGTGTCGTAGCCCCTGGCCGACAGGGTGGTGACGATCTGCTGTACGCGGGCCTTGATGCGCTGGTAAGTCGCGATGTGGCGTTCCTTGAGTGCGTTGAAGCGCGAGATGACGAGCCCGATGCGCTCCTGGATGCGCTTCGCGCGTGCCTGCTGCTGAGGGGTGAGCTGCTGCGTCTGCGTCTGTTGCTGCTGGCGCTTCTGCTGTATCGGCCCGGGCGCGGTCTGAGCGGTCTGTAAGGCGAACGCGACGGCCGCGGTCAGCAGGCCGAGCACCAGCGCCAGCGAGACCCCTATCAGCAGCCTGCGCATCATTCTACTCATCGGACGACCTCCCTATCAGGCGTTCCCCGTCGCCGGACCCCGGCCGGTACCTCGCGGCCGGTCACAGGGGTTTCAAATACTGTAACGTGGCAAGGCCGCCCCGTATGAACGCGAACGTGCACAAAGTGGTCTGACCCCTTTGTGCACTTCCAGGTGGGGGGAGCAGCGGTGCCGACGCGAATATAATATCAATCGAGACGAACGCCTCACAGGGTGCGGTGTCGAAAGCGAGGGGTGGCAACGATGGAAGACACGGCCGGGGATTTCTTTGCGGGAGTCGAGCAGGTCGAAGCGAACATCGGTGAAGGGCGAGGCAAGCTCCCCGTGTTCTACCGCGACGCGCGCTGCCTCACAGTGGTCTTTCCGGCGCGGTTGCTCGAGATTCGCAGGCTCCTTCCGGACAGGCGTTACGTGCCGGCGCAGGTAGCGCCGGGCATCGGTGCCGTTTACATGACGGCCTTCGAATACCGCGACACGGACATCGGGCCGTACAACGAGTTCGCGATAGGTTTCCTCATGAACTCGGGCGATTTCCTGCAGGTGCCCGTGTACAACATCCTGAGGCAGATGGCCCGGCGTAGCTTCAACGCATACATCCTGCACCTGCCGGTGACAGAAGAGATCGCGCTCCGTGGCGGCGTGGACCTCTACAACTACCCGAAGTTCATGGCCTCGATCGAGTTCACCGACACACCCGACAGGGCGACCTGCGAGCTGTCCGAGAACGGGGAGCGGATATGCCTTCTGTCCGCGAGGAAGATCGCGGCGACCCGAAGCGGGGTCATGAAGGCGTTCACCATGCCGTACCAGGACCGGCAGCCTCAGTCGGCGGAGGTCAAGGTGAACGCCCTGAAGTACGGGGTGGCCATGGGACACAGGGACGTCGAGTTCGTGCTGGGCGAGGACCACCCGTTGACGCGCGAGCTGGACGACCTCCTCATCTCGACCAGCCCCATCGCGTACTTCTATATGCCCGAGATGCAGGCCATCCTCTACGGGCCCGAGCGGGTCTCGCTGGCGTCCGTCGCCCTCTTCCTCGAGCGGGGCCTGGGCGTCTCGCTCGACGAGCTCCGCCGCATGCTCGAAAAGCGCACGTAGTTGGGTAACATCGTGGGGTCACGGAGGCACTACGGGGCTGCTAGGGATGTTGCTCGGGACGGGTCCCCCTCGTCGATGTCCTCGCCGGCCTCAACGTATCGAGGACTGGACCCGGTGGCTGCGGATTACTCCTCGGGAGACTCCATCCCTCGCTCCAGCACGGATGGAAAAACCGTCGGAAACACCGATGTGTGGCGTATTCCCTGTGGGGCTCGCTCGCTCGTTTGGCCTAGTCGGAGAAGCCACCGATGGTATCTGTTCCGGCTCCGCGGGAATTCCAGTACATCGCTCGCTCGCACATTATCTTTTTGCCCGCGGTAACGCAGGTCACCAGGATGGCCGCCCGGGTGCCGCCCATCCTGTCCGACATGTTGAACGTCCTTCTCGAGTTGGCCGGTATCGTCTCCTGGACGCCAGTGTTGCCTAGACCGTTGGGTGTGAGGTAGAGGATCTGGACGGAGACTTCGGTGTCGTTGGGGTTCTGTACCAGGGTCCAGGTCTCGCGTCCGTTCGACGTCTCCCCGTCCGGCAGGTAGAACATCGTATGGGCGTCTGACATCCCGATGGAGTCGTGACATGCCTCTCCCGCTCCGGCGTCCCAGTACATCGCCCTTTCGGCCATTATCGGCTGCGAGCCGTGGACCCGCGTGGACAGGTCGGTGTTGGAGACCTCCGGGACGTCATCGACCCTGATGGTCTTCCTGGAGTTCGCGGGCATGCTGAACGCCGGCTGTGCCACCGGTCCCAGCGGGGTCATGTACGTCAGTGTCACATCGGTGGCGCTGCTGTTGGGGTTCTGCACCAGCACGTAAGTGGTGAAGCCCCAGGCCGTCGTGCCTTCGGCCAGGTAGCAGTCGAGCGCCGGGGCTCTCGTCCCGATGGAGTCGTGCCCTTCCCTACGGTTGTTACGGTACATCGCACGCTCCGCTATGACGGGTATCGGGCACTCGACCTTGATGGAAGTGTCCCGGGCCCCGATGTCGTCAGCGATGTTGAAGGTCTTCCTCGAGTTGGCCGGGACCGTCCTGGTCTTCTCGACCGCGGGCGCCCCTTCGATCATGTAGGTCACCTTGCATTCGGCCTCCACGTCGTTGGGATTCTGTATCAGGAGCCAGCACTCGAAGCCCCAGGCCGACGAACCCTCCGGCAGGTACCACGTCTTCTGGGGGAATGTCACGCCGACCGAGTTATGGGCTTCGGGGGACGGCGCCCCGGGCCCTGTCCAGGACATGGTTCGGTCGACGGCGATAGTCTCGCGTTCCTGGCAGACGACCCTGGTAGAGAAGTCGGCGTCACCCAGCTTGTCGCGCGGGTTCACCGTTGCCTGCGAGCCGGGCGGGAGGGTGACCGTCCCCCCGGCCTTGGGCCCCGTCGAGGTCATGTACGTGATGTCCGCGTGGACCTGCGCAGCGTTCTGGTTCTCTATGGAGATGTACTCGTCGAAGCCCCAGGCGGTCGAGCCCTCCGCCAAATACCAGGCCGGGTTGGCGTTCGGCCCTGGAGGGTATTTCCTGACCCAGGCGTCGTTGTTCCCGGCCGAGTTCCTTGTGAGACCGGCTACGAAAGGATTCCCGTCTGGGTCGCACGAGACTCCCAGGCCCTGGTCGCTGCCGTGCCCGCCATCATAGGAGACGGACCAGCTCGTGTCCCCGTCATCGCCATCCAGCTTCCTCACGCCTATGTCCAAGTTGCCGGCGGCGTTCTGAAAATAGCCTGTGAAGACCGGGTCACCGGCGTTGTCACAACAGACGCCCAGGGCCCGGTTCACGTGCCATCCCGCGTCGAATGTCTTGGTCCAGACGCCGCCGCCGTCATCGCCTTCGTACTTGCGTATCCAGGCTTGCGTGCTGGTGCCGGTCTGCGTCATCCCGGCGACCACGGCATCGCCGTTCGGGTCGCATGATGCTCCGAACGCGACGTCGGCGGTGCCCCCGTCGTATTTCTTAGTCCAGACCGCCGAGCCGTCGGCGCCGTCGTACTTGCGCACCCAGACGTCCCAGTTGCCCGCGGTCATGGTGGAGCCCGACACAACCGGGTTGCCGGAGGGGTCGCAGGAGACCCCGTACGCTACGTCCTCCTGCCCGCCGTCGTAAGTCCTGGTCCAGATGGTCGAGCCGTCCGAGCCGTCGTACTTCCTGACCCATATGTCGCCGGTTCCGGCAAATGTGTACCCGGCAACAACAGGGTTGCCGTCCGGGCCGCAGGATACCGCAAACGCCATATCGGCCAGCCCGCTGTCGTAGACCTTCGTCCAGAGGGTCGAGCCGTCACCCCCCGCGTACTTCCTTACCCACACGTCGTTATCCAGGCCGTTCCAGGTGAATCCAGCCACAATCTGGTTCCCCTCGCTGTCGCAAGAGACCCCGCTCGCTGTATCGGCGCCCGGCCCTGGGACCGGTCCCGAGAACGTGCGGGTCCAATCGATCGAGCCGTCGCTCCCATCGTATTTCCGCACCCAGATGTTGTCGCCGCCGGCGGTTGTGGACTCCGACCCGGCGACCACGACGTCTCCATTCAGGTCGGTGGAAGCGGCTTTCGCGACGTCGTCGCCGTGATCGGCCCCGTTGAAGGTTTTTGTCCAATATCCATTCTGGAGCGGAAGCGCGGCGCCACCGGCGAGCTTGCCGCCAGCGCCGTGGCCTGCGACCTGCGCGCCCCAGGCGCCGGGCAGGCCGATCGATAGAGTGCCCATTAAAACGACGAACATGATCGATAAAGCCGTTACCCAGGATTTGTGGTGAGTTCTCATCCGAGGCACCCCCTTGTTGCCATGACCGCTATACACGAGTGTTCCACGATTTTAACCGGGGTTCAATACGATATTCGCGAATCGGCTCCGGTGGCCAAGATTCCGGGACTGGGGTTATCCACCACCCACGTGCGGGGTGGAAACGCCACGGGGGCCCGGTCCATGAATCGTAGCAAGAACATGCTGATAGAATGATGTCTCGCGTGGGCGGAGCGGTGGCGTTCCCGGGAGGAAAGGAACCCCGATATGAAGGATTTTGAAAGCAAGGTCGTGGTCGTTACCGGGGCCGGCAGCGGCATCGGGCGGGCGACGGCTCTCGCGTTCGCGGGGCGGGGAGCGCGGCTGGCAGTCTGCGACATCGACGGAGAGGGCCTGCGCGCCGCCAGGGCGCAACTGGAGGCCATAGGGGCGGAGGTCCTCGCGGAGATCACGGACGTCTCCAAGGCGTGGCAGGTCGAGGAGTTCTGCGGGAACGTCTACAAGGCGATGGGTCGCGTCGATGTCCTGGTCAACGGCGCGGGGGTCGGGCTGGGAGGCAAGGTGGAGGACATGAGCCTCAACGATTGGGAGTGGATAATCGGGGCGAACCTCTGGGGGGTCATCCACTGCGTCCACTACTTCTACCCGAGGATGATCGCCCAGGGCGGCGACGCGCACATAGTCAACATCGCCTCGGCCGGCGGCCTTTTCCCGATGCCGATAACAACGGCGTACGCATGCACCAAGGGCGGCGTGGTCCTGCTCTCCCAGACGCTTCGCGGGGAAGCGGCCCTGCACGGCATCGGGGTCACCGCCATCTGCCCGGGGCTGGTGTCGACCAACATCATCAGGAACTCGCGGATAGTCTCCGGGACAAGGAAGCATACCCCCGAGGAGCTGAAGGAGAGGGCCGTGAGGATATGGGAAGGCCGGAAGTTCCATCCGTCCAGGGTCGCCGACGCCGTGGTCCGCGCGGTCGAGAAGGACGCGGGGGTAGTGGTGGTGGGCCCGGAGGCCCGCCTCGGCGACCTGCAGAACAGGCTCTCCCGCAGGCTGTACGACTCTGGCTTCAAGCTGTTCGTGAAGCTTACCGACAGGCTGGGCTGAGAAAGCAGCGGACTCCGGCTATTGACAACGCTTCCGCGCTGGAGTTATGGTACTGACATGTCAGTACCGAGGAAGCGCGCGCAGCAGAAGAGGAAGAGGGCAAGGACCCGGATGGCGCCCGAGGCGCGGCGCGAGCAGTTGCTCCAGGTCGCGTCGGAGGTGTTCGCCGCAAAGGGCTACCGGATGGCCTCGGTGACGGACGTGGTCGAGGGCGCGGGGATCGGGCGCGGCACTTTCTACCTCTATTTCGACTCCAAGAAGGACGTCTTCCTCGAGCTCATCGAGCAGTATTTCTCGGACTTCGAGGAGCTCCTCCGCGACAACCACGACAGGCTCCGGGACTCGGTCAAGAGCAACGGCGACGTCCTGCGCACCTGGCGCGATAACATCGTGCGAATCCTCGAGTACCACCGCGACAACCCGTCGCTGACCTACGTCGTATACCGCGAGGCGCTGGGGAGCGACGAGGACTTCTCGGAGAGGGTCGACGAGCTTTCCGGCGTGGCCAGAATGATGTTCCACGAACAGTTCGACCTGATGAAGCAGCACAGGCTGATCCGCCCGGTGGGCCTCGACATCGTGGCTAGCATCGTGATGGGCTCGACCGTCTACGTCATCATGGAGCACATAATGAAGGGCGGCGGCCCCGACCTGCAGCGTCTCGCCGACGAGGTCATGGAGTACCACGTGAGGGCGCTGATGCCCCCGGGACCGGGTCTCGAGGCGGCCCTGCGCAGCCTCTCGACGAAAGGGGCCCGCCAACCGAAGAAGGCCGTGGCCGAGGTGGGCTGAACGACTTCTCATTCAACCGGAAGGGGAACGGGACATGGAGGTGAGCCAGTGGAGGTAAAAGACGACGTCAGCGTGGAGGAGTACTTCGAGCAGGTCGTACCAAAGATCTTCGAGGAGCAGCTCGCGGGGTCACCGGTCACGGGCATGGAGGGGACAGAGGTCTCGCTGCAGTTCGACATTACCGACGGCGGCACGAAGACCTACAGCATGATCGTCAAGGACGCCAGGGAGCTCGAGGTCAAGGCCGGGCCCGTGCCCGACCCGCTGGTCAGGATAGTGCTTCCAGAGGACGTCTGGCGCGAGGCGGTCACCGGCAAGCTCGCCGGCGCGGTCGACATGTTCACCGACACCAGGCAGCTCGCGAACCGCAGGCGCTTCGACCAACTGGTCGACACCAGGGGGACCATGGAGCTCGACCTGTCCAGGCCCGGCGAGCCAAACGTCGGCTTGACGGTCACTTTCAACGGGGCCGAGACACCGAAGGCGCTGTTCAGGATATCCGTCGATGACTGGGGCAAGATGAGCAAGGGAGAGCTGCCCGGGGTGACCGCGTTCATGTCCGGCCAGCTCAAGATAGAGGGCGACATGGCATTCGCGATGGCGCTCGGCAACCTGACCGGTTGAACGCCGCACGCCCGGCCGCGGCCCGGCTCGCGGGTGGGCTGCGAGGCAAGCCGGCGGTAAGAAGGAGGAAGAGATGAACGTTCAGAAGGCGCCGTACGCGACGTGGCACAAGGCGGTCCTCATCGGCTGCATCATAGTGGCGCTGCTGGGGACCATCGGCGTCATCGGTGCGATGGTCAAGGTGTCGGGGACCATCAACGACTACGGCGGGCAGCTCGGGGCGCCTTTCTTCGTCGCGTTCCTGATGATGCTTCTGTCGGTCTGGCTGTTCGCGGGCTCAGGAGCCCTCCTGGTCTACATCGCCAAGAACAACCGCGACATCGGCCTGAGGCTGGACGCCCTGCAGCCGGTGGCGCAGGGATAAGGACGCAAGGACGCGGCCAGGTCGGTGCGGCAGGGACCCGACCCACATCCAAGAGGAGTCGTGATGAGACTTATCCCGGGACGAGGAGAGACGGCCGGAAAGTGGCTGTGCGCGGCGTGCGCACTGCTGATGGTCGGCGGCCTGGCGATGATGCCGGCCGCGAGCGGCGGCACGCAGGTCGCCCCCAAGACCGGCGGCGGCGCGACGTTCGACCTCTCCAGCATGTTCGGCCAGCAGATGCTCTCGCCGTCGACCGGCGCAACGGAGACCTTCATGCCGCTCGAGACGAGGAACATCGTGGACACCGGCAGGCGGACAGAACTCACGGTGAAGCCCGACTCGGAGATGTTCACCGCGAGCGTGAGCCCGTCCGTGGTCGACCCGAAGGGTGAGGACGGGAAGGCCGGCTCGCGCGTGGTGGTACGGTGCTCGCCTGAGACCCCCGAGGGGACCGTCGGCTGGGTCAAGGTCACCGGCACACGCGGGACCGAGAGCCATCGCATCTGGATGAAGGCGACCGCGCTGACCTCGAAGCCGAACATCGAGACGTCGATGGGAGTGCCGCTCACGGGTACCGGCCCCGGCCACAAGGACCAGGACCTGCAGGCGTTCACCGGCGATCCGGTGAGCTGGCATGTGGCCGCGACCAACACGGGTGGCAAGCAGGATACGTACGCCCTCGGCTACCACGCGGCGTTCCCGGTCGATGTCAGCTTCGTCGACATCCACGGCAACAAGGTCGACAGCGTTGTCGCGAAAGGGGCGACGCGCAACCTGCTCTTCTCCAAGCCGGTCGAGCTGGAGGTGCGGGTTACTCCCCGGGTGGAGCTGCCCAAGAACCAGCCACAGGACGTCACAGTGGTCCTCGGCCCCGGCAAGTACACCCCGGAGACCTCAGAGCTGACCGTGAAGGTGGTCAACCCGGGCACCCTCTTCTCCATCGATTCAGCAGACGGGCTGCAGCCGCACGCACACCAGGTGATGCCCGGCGAGAAGACCTCGTTCATCTACCACGTGACGAACCTCGACGGCCGCCCGTCCGACGTCACTCTCACCGGCCCGTCAGGCGGCGAGCAGTGGGGCGCCTCACTCGACAGGACCCGGATACAGGGGCTCAAGCCGGGACAGACCCGCGACGCGACGCTCTCGCTCGCCGCGCCGGCAGGGTCCAGGCCCGGCGACCGCGTCGACCTGACCGTCACCGCGCGGACCAGCACCGGGAGGACGGACCAGGCGACCGTGGCGGCCGAGGTCACCGATTCGAGGAACATCTACTTCTGGTCGGTGGACTCGATGGACCCCGAGTACCTCTACCTGGACAGGAAGGGCACGGGGGCCGGTAGCGTTGGCGACTGGCTGATGCCCAACATGCAGGCCTTCATCAAGGAGGCGAGCAACTACAGGAACTCTAAGGTGTACCTCCCCTCCGCCACCGACATGAACCACACCAACGCGCTGGCGGGCTCGTACACCGGGACCGACGGGATCTACATGGTCGGCGGGACCTACGCGGGCTTCACCGACCACGACGATGTGCTGTCCAGCCCCAACTCGACGAACCTGATGCGCTACGGGGCGGACGGAAAGCCGATCAAGCGCGCCTACGAGGTGGCCAGGGAACAGACCGGCGGCAAGGCCCTGACCGGCTTCTGGTACAACAAGAACTGGCTGGCCGAGCTCGAGGGCCAGAAGACCGTCGACATCGTCGGGCACAGCGAGCGCTGGCCCCTGTTCTTCGAGGAGCCGTACAAGTACAAGGCCGCGGGCGACCCGGCCAGCGACAACAACCCGGCCGACCCCCTGTCGACCTCCGCGCGCGCCCTCTTCCACAGCAACAACACCCAGGCGGTGGTGATACCGACGATACTGGGCCAGTTCGACCTGTACCTGGGCACGAGGCTGCTGGCGATGCCCATCGCGCTGCTCTTCGGCAGGCAGCCGGGCATGCACGCGGAGGACCAGTACATAGCGGATTCGTTCTTCCGGTCCGTCCGGGAGCAGGACCCGGACGTCTCCTACATCAACATCGGTGACCTCGACAACACCTGGCACTTCACCGGCGCCTCGTGGCCGCAGAACGAGTGGATCAAGACAAACCCCGACGACCCCTCGCACGACGTCAGCAGGTACAGCCCGTATATGCGCCGCGACGATTGCCTCGACATAGCCCGCGAGGCGGACATCCTGTTCGGGCAGTTCGTCGACCTGCTCAGGGAGCGCGGCGTCTATGACAACAGCGTCATCGTCTTCCTGTCGGACCACGGCATGGAGAACATGAAAGACCCCAAGAGCGGCTACCAGAACATCGACCTCCGGGACATACTGCGCGAATCCGGCTACGTGCGGCACGAGGACTACGAGGAGTCCGGCGGCACCGAGATCAACCTGATCTGGTTCAAGGACCCGTCCAAGGCCGCGGGCATCGAGAAGGCGCTCAACCAGTTCACCATCGACGACCCGCAGCTCGGCAATGTGAAGCCGCTGACCGTCATCGACCGCCAGCAGATGAAGGACGGGGTCGACTTCGGCAAGGCCGGGAAGGTCAGGCCGGGTGAGCTCTACTCCGAGTACTGGGAGAGCCACCCCGACGAGCCGGGCGGCCACCTGTGGCCGGACCTGTTCGTCTTCCCTCTGTACAACTACCAGGTCCTGGCCCACGGCGACGTGCTCTCGACCGGAGTCAACGCGGTCGGCATCAACCTGGGCATCAACACCCCCGAGTCCGTGCGGATAGGCCTGCCCGGGGCGCACGGCGGCCTGCAGACCGAGAACCAGCCGCTCGTCTTCAAGGCGCCCGCGGGTTCGACGGACTACCCGGCGGGAAAGAGCTACACCGGGGCGGTAGAGATAGGAGACATCGCCCAGAGCATCTACAAGATCATGGGATGGCCCGCGCCGGAGAACGTGGACGGCCGGCCGCTTCCCTGAAAGGCGGGCGAGCATGCAGAGGATAGATTCGGATTTCACGAGCGATGGGAGCAGGTGCGACGGGTGGCTCTACCTGCCCGACGGCGAGGCAAAGCCGCCGGTGGTGGTGATGGCGCACGGGTTCGCGGCCCAGAGGGACTTCGGCCTTGAGCCTTTCGCCGAGAGGTTCGCCGGCGCCGGCATGGCCGTCTTCGTCTTCGATTATCGCAACTTCGGGTCGAGCGAGGGGGAGCCGCGAAACCTGGTGAGCCCTGCGAGGCACCTTCGGGACTGGGCGGCGGCCGTCACCCACGTGCGCGGGCTGCCACAGGTCGACGCGACGAGGCTCGCGCTCTGGGGCAGCTCTTACAGCGGGGGGCACGTGCTGGTGACCGCCGCGAGGATGAGGGGGATATCGGCCGTCGTCTCCCAGGTGCCGTTCGTCGACGGCCTCGCGACCGCTACCCTGTTCAGCCCGCGGCTCATCGTCGAAGCGCTGTACAAGGGCCTCAAGGACCTGTGGCACGTCGTCCTCCGCAGGAGCCCGTATTACGTGCCGGTGGTGGGCGAGCCCGGCACCTTCGCCATGATGAACACGCCCGAATGCCTGCCGGGATACTCGGCTCTCATCCCCGAGGGCTCCGACTGGTTCAACTGGTGCCCCGCGCGCGCCGCGGTGACGCTGGTGCTGTACAGGCCGGTGAGGCACGTCGAAGACATATGCTGCCCCGTGCTGGTGATATGCGCCGAGAACGACACGTTGATACCTCCCCGGGCGGTGCACAGGGCCGCCGAGCGGATGGGGCGGTCCAGGCTCGTCTCACTGCCGGTCGGGCACTTCGACGTGTACAGCGGGCCGGCGTTCGAAGAGGTCGTCGACGAGGAGGTCGACTTCCTTCGCGAGCAGTTGTTCGGCGCCTAGGGCGCCCGCCTACTCTATCTCTTCTATCGCGAGCGGGTACTTCGAGGTCAGCTCGCAGCCGCCCTTCTCGATAACGATGGGGTTCTCGTAACGGAAGCCCACGCCGTCCTCCTGGGCCGCGTACTGCATGGCCAGGATCACCATCTCGTTCTCCTGGTAGGAGTGCTCCGGGTCGGTCCAGTACGGTATCGGCACGTCCATGTTGGCCCCGACCCTCCACTCGTCCCCGAAGAGCCCTATCCCGTGCTCGACCCCTGGGAGGATGAAGTCCGAACAGCCGCGGTCTTCGGCGAACTGCCCCAGCTCCGTTATCAGGCCGCCGGGAGTCGCGCCCGCGCGGTAGTGGTCGGCGACGAACTGCACGCAGGCGACGAAGTTATCGGCGTGCCAGCGCTGCCGCTCGGTGGCGGGGGCAAGCAGGTAGTTGTGCGAATGGTCGCCCAGCGCCAGCTTGAACATCCCGTGCAGGTCGAACATGAGCGGCTCGCCGGCCGCGAACTCCTTGGTGGTCGGGGGCGTGCAGGCGCCCAGCCCGGTGCGCCACCCGCTCGATATCTCGTTCAGGCCCGCGAAGTTCCACTCGGAGACACTGCCCTCCCTGCGCATCGCAAGAGCGGCGATGCCCGCAAGCTCGGTCTCGGTCATACCTTTCCAGCCGCCGTTCTCGATAGCCTCCCGCGCGCCCTCCTGCCCCTTGTCGACGATGCGGCCCGCCTCGCGGAACCGGTTGATGGTCCCCTCGTCCTTGATAAGCGAGGCGTGGTCGACGATGTCGTGCGCGTTGACGAACTCGAAACCCGAGAGCGCCTCCGAGAACTTCAGGTACTCGTAGTGCGTGAGCCAGCCCTCGGCGGTGTAGGTCGCCATGCCCGTCTCGTAACCCAGCCTGCCCTTCTCTATCCCGAGCTCTTCCTCGATGAAATACTGGATGACGTCTACCTGTTCGGCGCCGCCCGCGCCGAAGTAGCCGCGGACGTGGTCCTCGTCCATCCAGGTCTCGCTGAGGATACGCGTGGCGTCTATCACGAACGTAAAGAGGGTCGGCAGCCCCTCGGCGGGGATGACGATGTAGCTGCGCCAGGGCACGAACGCGTCCACGATGAAGCTGTGCGTGCGGATGCGGGAGCCGAGGTAGATGTCTATGTCGCGCTCTTTCATCAGCGCCTGGATGTCATCGATTCGCTTGCCTATGTCGACGGCGTATGGGTCGTTCGCCTGCTTGCCTGAGCCCACTTCCAACACCTCCCGAATCAGTAGTCCGCCGGAATGGAGGCCAGCACTTTGTTGAGCTTGTCCACGATGGGGGCGAGCCTCAACGCCTTGGCCATGTGGCCCCGCAGGGTCAGCTTCCGCGAGGTGAGGGCCCTGACGGCGCCAAGCTCCGCCCGGGAGATCTTCGCGAACGTCTCGTAGTCGGCGATTATCTTGAACTCGGCCTTCGGTGGCTCGCCCTCGCCGACGTCGAAGTCGGTGATGACGCCGTCCTTGATCGAGACGTACATGTACCGCTCCTTGCCGTCGGGGCAGTTCTGATAGATGTTGGTCATCGAGCTGGTGACCTTGTTCATCTTCTCCGGGGTTAGCTGCTCCTTCAGGCGCTTGCGCGCCTCCTCGACCCATTCCGGGCTCAGATAGGCAACATTGGCCATCGGGATCTCCTTTCCCTCTCGGCATCGGATCACTGTTACATCTTACTCCGCGGCGCACAAAATCTATGTGTGTCTGGCGAGGTCCTCGCAGGAAAGCGGCGCCGGTTGCTGGGTGGCGTCCGAGTCGATCTTACCGTCGCGCAGTGAGATGACGCGGCCCGTGTAGCCGGCCACCATCGGGTCGTGCGTCACCACCGCGAACGTCTGCCCGAGGTCTTCGTTCAGTATCCGCATGATCTCGATCACCCTGCAGGTGTTGTAGGTATCGAGCTCCCCGGTGGGCTCGTCTGCCAGCACAAGAGTGGGGTTTGTCACAAGTGCGCGTGCGATGGCGACCCTCTGGCGCTCCCCACCGGAGAGCTGGGAGGGCTTGTTCTTCGCCCTGTTCGCGAGGCCGACTTTCTCGAGCGCCTCGCGAGCCAGGCTGTCCCGCTCGCGGGCCCCCTTGCCCAGGTAGCGGAGCGGCAGCTCCACGTTCTCCAGTGCGCTCATCACAGGGAGGAGGTTGAACTCCTGGAAGACGAATCCTATGCTCTCGCGGCGCACCCTGGTCAGCTCGTGGGACGAGAGCCGGCTTGTGTCCTCGCCGTCTATGAACACGTGGCCGGAGGTAGGCGCATCCAGGCAGCCCAGCAGGTTGAGCAGCGTGGATTTCCCCGACCCGGACGGGCCGGTGATGGCCAGGAACTCTCCCTTGTCTATGCTGAAGCTGATGTCGTCCACGGCGTGGACCTCGGAGTCGCCCATCAAGTACGTCTTCTTCAGGTCTCTGGTCGTTATCAGGTTCATCGGAAGATCAGTCCTCCTTGAGGGCGTCCACGGGCCTAAGCCGCGCGGCGCGCAGGGCGGGGAAGACTCCCGCGAGAGCTCCCAGCACGGTCGCGAACACGATCGGGCCTATCACGACGAACGTGGACACGGCGAACACGGTCACCTGCTTGGTGCCGGTTGCGCTGTTTATCAGCTTGATGGCGACAACGCCGAGCCCTGTGCCGATCAGGCCCCCGATAAACCCGATCATCGCGGACTCCAGCAGGTATTCGCCAAGGATGCTCCCCGTGTCCGCTCCCACCGCCTTCTTGAGTCCTATCTCGCGGGTGCGTTCCGACACCGACATGATCATGGTGTTGATGATGGAGAGCCCTCCTACGATCAGCGCGATCAGCCCTACTCCGAGCAGGATGGCGTTGAATATCAGGCTGAACTGGGATATCTGCTGCTTCGCCTGCGCGGGAGATATAACACGCACGCCGCTGACCTCTCTGCCGATGCGTCTCGACAGGGCCTCCGGCCCGACGCCGGGCTTCCAGCGCACGTACACGACGCTCGCCAGGTCCTTCGTCTGTAAGAAGGGGTTCGCGTTGCGGAAGAGCGCGAGGGAATCCGCGTAGGGAACGAATGCGAACTGGTCGGGCGCGGATAGGGTGACCTGGAATATGCCCACGACCTCAAAGGGAGTTCCTCTCAGGTTGACGGTGTCACCGACCTTCACATTCAGCTTCTTAGCCAGGTTGGAGCCCAGGACGACCTTCCCGCTGTCTCCCTTCCGGATTAGCCGGCCGCTCTGGAGCGGGATCTGCGCCAGCAGGTCGTTGCCGTTGTTCATGTCGAGCCCTATGACCAGGTCCGGAGCGCCGAAGCTGAAGTTCTGGCTGTCGTTGAGAAGGACGCCTATGCCCGCGGTGGCGGTCTGGACGCCCGGCACGCCCTGTATCTCGCGTACCTTCGACAACTCGAAGAACTTGTCGGAGCCTCCGAAGAGGCTCCCGCCGGATGGCACGACGGTGATGTTGCTGGTGAACCAGCTCTCAGACCCTTTCACCTGCTGGTTCAGGCGTGCCGAGAGCCCGCCCAGGACGGTGAGCGCGAAGATGCCGACGACGATACCCAGCACGGTGAGGAAGGTGCGGGCCTTTCGCTGCCACATGTTCTTCAGGACGTACTTGATCATCGGTCCACCCCAACCCTTCCGCAACGCCCGGGTGACCCTGAGGGATGCGCCGGGGGCTCGCGATCCCCCGGTGCCGTCGACGAGAATATCACAGACCGTGGTCTAAAGCCCTTGATATCTCCCCGCGTGACGGAGCGGTCGGCGCGACCCGCGACTCGAACCCGCGGGCGTCCGCCGGGTCAGTAGAACTCCGCGAGCGTCTTCTGGAGTTTCTTCGGCTCGAACGTCCGCCCCACCAGCGCCCCTTCCGCCAGCACGGGGATGCTCTCCTCGTAGGTTGGGCGCTCGTCGCGATAGAGCACCCCGGCGGGGATCCGGTCGCCGAACTCGAGGGCCTGCTCGAAGGCCGAGACCCGGTCGTCGAGGTCGTAGCCGGGCTCGAGGTAGTAGACCCGGTCGGCGTACCAGTCGTATGTGTTGATGCGGTTGAAGGTCACGCACGGCTGGAGGATGTCGACCAGCGAGAAGCCTCTGTGCGTCAAGGCCCGCTCCATGATATCGGCCAGTTGGTCGGTGTCCCTGGAGAAGCCGCGGGCGACGAAGCTGCAGCCCAGCGCGATGGCCATCGCCACCGGGTTGAGCTCCCCGGCCAGCACCCCGAACGGCTGCACCTTTGTCCGCATCCCCGGCATGCTTGTCGGCGAGGCCTGCCCCTTGGTGAGCCCGTAGACCTGGTTGTCGTGCACGAAGAGTTTGACGTTTATGTTGCGCCTTATGGCGTGTATGAAGTGGTTCCCGCCCTCTCCGTAGCAGTCGCCGTCCCCGGCGAACGCGCATACCAGCATGTCCTGGTTGGCGAGCCTGAGCCCGGTCGCCACCGGCAGGCTCCGACCGTGCAGCCCATTGAAGGCGTTGCACGCAATATAGTGCGGGAACTTGCCCGACTGGCCTATCCCCGACGAGATGACGTACCGGTGCGGCTCGATATCGAGCTCGACGAGCGCTTTCTTGAACGCCGCAAGGATGCCGAAGTTACCGCACCCCGGACACCATGCGGGGGTCTGCCCCTTATAGTCTGCTGATGTGGCCATCGATCTCCTCCACGAGTTCCTCGAGGGTGAACGGCCTCCCGTCGTACTTGTTTATGCTTGCCTTGAACTCGTAACCTGTCTCGGCCCTGTACAGCCGCGAGAACCTGCCGCCGGCGTTGTTCTCGACGCATATCGCGAGCCTGGAATCGGCCACCAGCTTCTGATAGTCGGACTTCGATGAAAGCGGGAACGGGTACAGCTCGCTGAAGTGCAGCATCGCGATCCGCGCGCGCTTTCCCAGGGCGTCGACCGCCTCCCGCATCACCCCGTAGTTGGACCCCCAGCCGACCAGGGTCACCTCGGGCTTCTCGCTCCCGTACACCTCGGGCGCCTCGATCTCGGCCTCTATGAGAGGCATCTTCTTGAGCAGGCGCTTGGCCACCATCTCTCTCCGGGTCTCAGCGTCCTCGACGATATGCCCGTCCTGGTCGTGCTCGTCGGAGTCGGTCACCACCAGGTGGCGGGCGTCCCCTGGGACCGCGAGCGGCGATACCCCGGTGTCGGTGAAGGCGTGGCGTCTGTACTGTTCGAGCGCCTGGAACTCCTTGCCCCTCAGCCGGTAGTCATGGAAGTCGAGGCCTTTCGGGTCGATCCCTTCGACCGACCACCGGGAGTCGGCGTAGTGCTGGTCGGTAAGGACGATCGCGGGCACCTGGTACTTCTCGGCCATGTCGAACGCCTTGTTCACCAGGCGGAGCGCCTGCTCGGGCGTGCCGGGCGCGAATATCACCCGCGGGAACTCGCCGTGCGCCGCGTGCAGCGCGAACAGCAGGTCGGCCTGCTCCGTCCTGGTGGGAAATCCGGTGGCCGGCCCGGGCCTCTGGGCCAGCACTATCACCACCGGGGTCTCGGTCATGCCAGCCAGGGACAGGCCCTCGACCATGAGGGAGAAGCCGCCCCCCGACGTGCCGGTCATCGCCCTTACCCCGGCGAACGAGGCGCCCAGCGCCATGTTGATGGCGGCTATCTCGTCCTCCGCCTGCTCGACCACCAGGCCGTACTCCGCGGCGTGGGCCGCCATGAAGTCGAGGATGCCGGTCGAAGGCGTCATAGGGTAGGCGGAATAGAAAGTGCAGCCAGAGCAGATCGCCGCGAACCCGATAGCCTCGTTGCCCTCGATGACCATCTTGCGCTCGGCCTCGCCGGGCAGGGAGAAAGAGCATCGCGGGCAGTTCATCGACGCGTACTCGTGCCCGGCCTTGGCGACGCGTTCGTTCGACACCAGGACTTTGCGGGGCTTGCCGGCCAGGGCGTCTTTCAGGACCCCGATCAGGACGCCGATATCCATCCCCAGCATCCCCAGCGCCGCGCCCGAGGCCGCGGTGTTGGCCATGATCCTGTCGCCGCCCTGCTCGACCGCGATGTCGTTGAAGGGCACGTCGACGAAGCGCGTGTCGTCGTACTGCTTCTTGAGCGCCTTCGAGTCGTAGACAGCGCTCCCGATCTCGGACAGCTCCCCGGCGTGTCGGGGGATGGTCTCGCCGTCCAGCGCTATCAGGATGTCCACCGGTCTCCGCGGGCTGTAGACCCGCCCGTTCGAGAAGCGGATCTGGTAGAAGTTGTGGCCGCCGCGGACCCTGGACTCGTAGTCCTGGTTCGAGAAGAGGTGAAAGCCCGAGCGCGAGAAGACCCGGGAGAGTGAGTCACCGATGGTCTGGACACCCTGGCCCGCGGCGCCGCCTATCTTTACCGTGTAATCCATTTTCGAGCGCTCCCCTTGCCGCCTTGATGCCGGTCTTTTTCAAAGCACTTGTTCTGGAGGCGCCTGGGCTATCCTGCGCGAGAAACGGTCGACAGCGTCGCGCACCCCGCGCGGTCGGTTAAACTACTGTCATGGCAGCGTTCATAAAGGGTGACCTTATAACCGAGAGGTCCGTCAGGGCCGCGTTCTCGGCGATGGTCGACGAGGGCGAGAAGATCGAATCGGTCCGCCGAGGCTTCGACATGATGGGGCGCCCGCATGCGCTGGCGGTCACCGACAGGAGGGCGCTGTTCGTCAAGCTCTCGAAGTCCTTCGAGCTCAAGAGCACCAAGGCGATACCCCTCGCCAGGCTCGACAAGAAGCTCAAGGGTTTCGAGAGGCTGGACGGCCTCAAGCTCGTCGACGCCAGGCTCCCGACGGTCGCTTCCGAGAGGGAGCGCTCCATCTACGAGCTTGCGGTCGATTCGCTTACGAAGCTGATAGAGCAGGGCGAGGCGTTCACGACCGTCGGGCTCTGCCGCGAGAAGGAGGCCGGGCTCGCCACCTCGTTCCTTTACGTGGTCCTGACCGACAAGCGGATCGTCTTCGCGCGGCTCTCGGACAAGCGGGAGGTCCAGGAGTCCGAGGGGGTGCCCCTCTCGGACATAGCCGACATAGCTCTATTCCACGGCTCCGACCGGGTGCCCCTCGACACGCCGCTCTTTGCCAGCCAGGAGCTCATCCTGCACGTGGACTATAAGGGCGGGCGCCAGAGGCGTTTCCTGGTGACCGACCTTTTCGGGCACAGGCGGGAGGACGCGGTCTATTGAGCCACCACCCGGCGACCGATCTCAAACGGCGCTTCTGGGGTGTCTCGCCCTCACTGTGCCGATCCTCCTGCTCTCGCCGGCGGTCGAAAGCGCGCCCTGGGCATTTGGGACGCGCTGTGGTTCACCGGCGCCGCGTACGTCCTGCTGGCGCTACTATCCACCGTGATAATATCTAGCGGGGATATCCAGGTCGTCACAACGCGCTTTCGGGCTGTTTGCCCGTTCTCACCTTTGGGCGGCGCGACCGGTGCGGCACCCGGCTCTTGCCGGCAGAGCTACGGAGCGGATTGGTATCTATGCGTTATCTAGCCTTCGACATGGGAGCCGAGAGCGGGCGCGTCATCTCGGGCGCCCTCGAGGAAGGTTGCTTCCTGATGCGGGAGCTGACCCGGTTCCCGAACGAGATGGTGAGCGTCGGCGGCCACCTGCACTGGGACGTGTCTCGCCTGTTCGGCGAGGTCAAGGAAGGCCTGCGTATTTTTGCCGAAGAGACGGAAGAGCCCCCGGCCAGCGTCGGTATAGACACGTGGGGGGTCGACTTCGCGCTGCTCGACGCCTACGGAAACCTGCTGGGGATGCCCTACACCTACCGCGACCCGTGGGCCGCCTCGGCGATGAAGGGGTTCTTCAAGCGGGTGCCCCGGGAGCGCGTCTACGAGCTGACCGGCGTCCAGTTGATGCCGTTCAACACGCTCTTCCAGCTCTTCGCCCTCGAGCAGCACGATTACCGGCAGGTCCAGGACGCCAGCGACCTCCTCTTCATGCCCGACCTGTTCAACTACTTCCTTACCGGCAAGATGTGCTCGGAGTTCACCTTCGCTACGACCTCTCAGCTCTTCAACCCAAGGACCAGCGACTGGGAGGAAGAGCTCCTCGGCGCCGCGGGCGCGAGGAGGGAGATGATGCAGGACGTTGTGGCCCCCGGCACCGTGATCGGGACGCTCACCGACGGGGTGCGCCGCGAGGTGGGCATCGACGCCGAGGTGCCGGTGGTCGCCGTCGGCAGCCACGACACCGCCTCCGCCGTCGCCGCCGTGCCGGCCGAAGGCTACGGGTGGGCTTTCATCAGTTGCGGGACCTGGTCGCTTATGGGTGTGGAGCGCAACGCCCCCGTCATCGACGAAGACACGATGAGGATGAACTTCACCAACGAGGGCGGAGTCGACGGCACGTTCCGGTTGCTCAAGAACATAACCGGCCTGTGGCTGCTCAAGCGGTGCCGCGATGACTGGATGTCCAGCTCCGTGCACATGACCTACGACCGCCTCGCTGAGATGGCGGCTTCGGCCGCCCCGTTCAGCGCCGTGATCGACCCCGACCATAAAGGTTTCTCAAACCCGCCGGCGATGCCTGTCGCCATCGCGGTCTACTGCCTGAACACGGAGCAGGAGGTCCCCGAAGGGCCGGCCCAGCTCGCCCGCGTCATCCTCGAGAGCCTCGCCCTGAAGTACAGGGAGGTGCTCGAGCAGCTCCGGCTGGTCCACACCGGTGACATCAACAGGATCCACATGGTGGGCGGAGGCGCGCGCAACAGCCTGCTGTGCCAGTTCGCCGCCGACGCGACCGGCCTGCCGGTGATAGCGGGCCCCTACGAGGCGACCGCGATAGGCAACGTGATGGTGCAGGCGCAGGCGCTGGGCCGGGTGTCCGGCCTCGAGGAGAGCCGCGAGATAATCAGGCGCTCTTTCGAGCCCATAGTCTATCGGCCGGGGGATCCGAAGCCCTGGGACGAGGCGTACGAAAGATTGTCCGAGGCGAGGGAGCGGGCCCGGGCGGCGGACGCCTGACCCCATGATGTGCGCTAGAGAGATTCCTCGACTTCCCTGAAGTGGAGCAACTCGCTGTAGCCGATGGTGCTGTACGCGGAGGTCCCGGTGCCGGAGCTGGCGGTCCAGCTCGTGATGACCTTTAGCCCCATCACCCCGGCCAGCACCCATGCGTATGAGGTCGAGTTGGTCACGCCGTCGACCAGTATCGCCTCGAACCCCTGCTCGCTGATGTCGAGCAGGCGGTCCTTGACCTCCTGGAGAACACCCTCTTCCTCCCACTCCTCGCGGTTCGGCTCGAGCAGGGGCGCGCGCGGCTCTGGCGCGATATCGAAGCCCAGTTGCCGCCACTCGTGGATGAGCTCCGTCTGGTCGGCCAGCGTGAAGTTCGCCATCCGCAGGACGCGCTTCCAGACCTTCTGCACCTCCGGGTTCTGCAGGACCAGGAAGTTGCCGCTCAGGCTGTAGTCGGTGGGGGCGCCGTGCCCCGGGTCGATGGCGTCCACATCGTTCAAAGTCGGCTCCAGGTCCACCAGCACCTCACCGGGAAGCTCCCGCCTGTCCAGCGCGTCGCAGACCTCGTCGGGCCAGTCGTCCTGAGGGATGTCCGTCCACCTGCCCCTGAGCTTGGCCGTCTTCTTTCCGTGCTTTTCGTGGACCTTCTCGACCACCACCGACGGCAGGTGCGCCTCCGAGACGCTGCGTTTCTTCTCGGCCCATCGCTCGTAGTGGTCCACCACGTACTCTTCGTCCGAGTTCCTGTCGTGTACGACGATGACATAGCCACCGACATCAGGGTCGACGCGGATATCCAGGATCTCTGTCATCGGGTCGTCGTCCTGGATCTGGCGCGCCAGTTTCTCCGCATCCTCCCTGTACATCGCCTCGTCACCGTTCATCCCGTCCCTCCGAAAAGGCTCGCATACTCTGGTGGTCCCGCCCGGGTTCAACCCGGCGACCTCTTTCAATGCAGATTTCTCGTTTTCCGTCCCCGACCCTTCTTTCCCGCGAGGGCTCCGCCCCGGCCGAACAGGGCGTCCGGAACGTTCGAGTTCGGATGCAAGAGATGGGATCCTTATGGGGAATAAGTAACCGATATCAGCTTGCAGAAGCGCAGGGAAAGCGCGGGAGGTGCGTTGCCGGTGCCCGGGTCCTCGAGGAGCAGTCGATCGTCGGCGCGGTTGGTGGAGCCGATGCCCGCGCACGTCTCGCCGATGCTGGCGGTGCTGGCGGGGCTGCCCGCGGACCAGAGCCGCTACGGCTTCGAATACAAGTGGGACGGGGTAAGGGCGTTGGTCTTCGTGGACGGCTCGGAGGCGCGCGTCGAGACCCGCAACCTGCTGGACGTGACCGGCAGTTACCCGGAGCTGACGGGGCTGGCCGGCGTCCTGGGCGGGCGCTCCGCGATCCTCGACGGCGAGGTTGTGGCGCTCGACGAGAGAGGACGTCCCAACTTCAACGAGCTGCAGCACCGCATCGGCTTGACCAGGCCGGGGCCGCTCGCGCACAGGCTGCGCGTCACCCCTGTCACTTACATGATATTCGACCTGCTCTACCTCGACGGGCGGACGGTCATGCATGAGCCGTACACCGAGAGGCGCCGCAGGCTCGAAGCGCTGGAGCTTGCCGGCCCGAACTGGAAGACCCCGCCTTTCCACGCCGGAGAAGGCGCCGCGATGCTGCAGGCGGCCCGCGAGCAGCGCCTCGAGGGCGTGATGGCCAAGCATCTGGACAGCACCTACACGCCGGGGTTGCGCTCGCGCGACTGGAGGAAGGTCAAGATCGTCCGGAGGCAGGAGTTCGTGGTGGGAGGCTGGGTGCCGTTGCTCCGCCAGCCGGAGGGCCCCCTCGGAGCTCTGCTGACGGGTTACCACGACGTGCTGCCGGAAGATGCCGACAGGCGCGGCGCGCCGCAGCGACTGGTATACGCCGGCAAGGTGGGCACCGGGTTCACGGAGAAAGAACGCGTCAGGTTGAGCGCGATCCTGGGCAAAAGGCCCATGGGCGACAGCCCGTTCGCGGGCCCGGTGAATGACAGGGGAGTCACCTTCGTCGAGCCCGACCTGGTGGCGGAGATCGAGTTCAGGGGCTGGACGGGCGAGCACCACCTGCGGCAACCCTCTTATAAAGGGCTCCGCGTTGACAAGCCGGCCCGCGAGGTGGTCCTGGAGTCCCCCGCGCGCCTCGATAGTGACTGAGAGGAGGCAGCCATGCCCCGGTCGATCTGGAGCGGGTCGATAAGCTTCGGACTGGTGAATATCCCCGTCAAGCTTGTCGTCGCCGTTCGCGACAAGTCGGTGAGGTTCCACAAGCTACACGCCGGTGACGGCATGAGGCTGCAGCAGAAGATGGTGTGTCCCGCCGACGGTGAAGAGGTGTCCGACGAGGACACGGTCAGGGGCTACGAGCTCGACTCCGGCGAATACGTGGTGGTGGGCCAGGAAGAGCTCGACGCGCTCGCGCCGAAAGCCGGCCGCACCATAGAGATAACCGACTTCGTCGACCTGGCCGAGGTGGACCCGGTCTACTACGAGAGGCCGTACTACCTCGTCCCCGACGAGCAGTCCGCCAGGCCTTACGCCCTGCTGATAGAGGCCATGCTGGACACGGGCCGGGTGGGGGTCGCCAAGTTCGTCATGCACAACAAGGAGTACCTGGCCGTGCTGAGGCCTGTCGATGGCGTCATCTGCATGGAGACGATGCGGTTCGGGGACGAGGTGGTGCGCCCGGCGGACCTCGAGATACCCGGCCCGGAGGCCAAGGCCGAGCCGCGCCAGCTCGAGATAGCCCGACAGCTCATCGACGCCCTCTACACGAAGTTCGAGCCGGCCAGGTACCACGACGATTACCGTGAGGCCGTCGCGGGACTCATCGAGCGAAAGGCCGAGGGCCGCGAGGTGGTGGCACCGGCGGCCGAGGTCGAGGAACCCGGCAAGGTCATCGACCTGATGGCGGCCCT
>Ga0209746_1000147_pt1 | contig 36322 bp, 33 predicted proteins | sample BarGraNGADG00211_3_FD_184496 | JGI IMG/M metagenome (GOLD analysis project Ga0209746, IMG submission 184496) | Arctic peat soil microbial communities from Barrow, Alaska - Barrow Graham LP Ref core NGADG0011-211 (SPAdes) (version 2) | ecosystem: Environmental > Terrestrial > Soil > Wetlands >... | reverse complement strand
CCGTTGCGGGCGCAGCCCAGGTGGGGGACACTGTGGAGGGTGATGGCAAAAACGTCGGAGCAGGCAGCGCCGACGGTAGGCAGGCAGCCAATCCGCTGAGCAACAGAAACGAGACGGCAAATAAGATGATCGCGCGGCGCATCAGGACCCCTGGATAGATTGGATTAGCATTATGTCGATTGTACAGTTGATGGGGCCTGGAAGCAAGTCTTGACTTTACCTCTCCGTTAAGTGAAAATGCACGCATGACTATCGGTCTGCATCCAGTCCGGCACCTGCGTCGCTACCAGCACATCGGCGCGACCTTCATGCGGCATGGCTTTGGCTTTGCCATCAACCAGCTCCAGCCGGCCGTCCGCAACAGGCTCGGACGCACGAAAACGACGCCCATGCGAGTGCCGGCTGAGGCGCTGGCCGAACACTTCCGGCTGGCTTTGGAGGAGTTAGGTCCCACCTTCGTGAAGTTCGGCCAGGTGCTCAGCACTCGTCCCGATCTGCTGCCTCCCGCCTTTATTACCGAGTTATCGCGCCTGCAAGATGCAGTGCCACCCGAACCATGGGAAGAGATCCGCGCGGTGCTGACGCGCGAGCTGGGCAAAGCGCCGGAGGAAGTCTTCGCCACCATTGATCCGCTGCCCATTGCCGCGGCATCTTTATCTCAGGTACACGCGGCTACGCTGCGGAATGGCGACGGCTGCCCGGTAGTTGTCAAAATCCAGCGACCACGCGTGCGGGAACAGATCGAGACAGACCTCTCTATCCTGGCGGAGCTGGCTAACGGAGCGCAGCACACGCCCCTGTCGCGCTACTATGATCTACCGGCCATCGTAGACGAGTTCGCATATACGCTGCGCAACGAACTGGACTACGAGCGCGAAGGGCGCAGCGCCGATCGTTTCCGCGAAAACTTTGCGGAAGTGCCCAGCCTCTACATCCCGCAGGTCTACTGGGAATACTCCACCCGGCGCGTGCTGACAATGGAACGTCTTTCGGGGATCAAAATTGACGACACGGCCGCGATGGATGCGGCGGAGATTGATCGCAAGACCGTCGCGCTGCACAGCGCAGAGATCATCGTCAAGGAGATTCTGGAGGACGGTTTCTTTCACGCCGATCCGCATCCGGGCAACTTCGTGGTGATGCCCGGCAACATCATCGGCGCGATGGATTTCGGCATGGTGGGCCACGTGGACGAGGCCTTGCGCCTGGATCTCATCCGGCTTTACGCGGCAGCCGTGGACGTCAATGCCAGCGCCGTCGTCGACCAGCTCATTCGCATGGGCGCAGTGGAGGAAGAGGTCAACCGGCGGCGCCTGAGCACCGATATCCGCCGCTTTCTCGATCGCTACCGTGGCGTGACCCTGGAAGAATTGCGGGCCGACGAGATGTTCGCCGACATCGTCCCCATCGCATTCCGGCATCACATTCGCCTGCCCGCCGATCTGTGGCTGCTGGGCAAAACACTGAGCATGGTCGAAGGGGTGGGCCGCCGCCTGGACCCCAACTTCGATATGTTCGCCGTTTCAGAACCGATCGTGCGCCGGCTGATCCGCCGGCTGCTCATCCCCGGCCGGCCCAAAGGCCGCACCCTCATCCGTCTCAGCACCGACTGGGCCGACGTCACGGCCATGTTGCCGCGCGCCGCCAGCCGCGTCCTGCAGCAAGCCCAGCGCGGTGACCTTTTCTCGCTGCGCGTGAAGGACATGGACCGCTTCCTGCAGGTGCTGGACCGGCTCGCGACACGCCTCGCGCTCAGCGTGCTGGTCGCGGGCCTGACGATGGGCCTGGCCGTGCTGATTCCCGCGACCACAGGCAATGTCCTCGCACGCATCGTGACAATCATTGGTTTCCTGGTCTCCGCCACCCTCTCCGTATGGCTCGGCGTTTCCATCCTGCGCGCCGGGCGGCGTTAGGAACCGACCGCCTGCAACGCCTGCCCGAGGTCCGCGATGACGTCCGCCGGGTCCTCAATACCGATCGATAGCCGGACCAGACCATCGCCGATCCCGATCTGGCGACGGGTTTCGGGAGAGAGCGCGCGGTGTGATGAGCGCGCCGGGTAAAGGGTCAGGCTGTAAACGTCGCCCAGGGTAGTAGCAGGTTGCACCAACTCCAGCGAATCCATAAAGATCGCCACGTGTTCAGCGTCGCCTTCACGCAGATCAAAACTGATGATCGCGCCGAAACCGCGGCCGCCGTAGAGGCGCGCTGCGAGATCATGCTGCGGGTGGTCCGGCAGGCCGGGGTAATTGACGCGGCTAACCTGCGGCTGAGCGACCAGCCAGTGCGCGATCTGGGCCGCATTGGCGCACTGCCGCTCCAGGCGTAGCGGCAGGGTCTTGAGCCCGCGCAAGATCAACCAGGCCTCCTGCGGCCCCAAATTGCTGCCCACGAGCTTGATCAGCTCATTGAGCGCCGCCCGGCGCTCGTGGTTGGTGACAATCACCCCGCCCAGGACGTCTCCGTGCCCGCCCAGGTATTTGGTGGCGCTATGCACCACGTAGTCGGCGCCCAGGCGCAGGGGCTGGCACAAGTAGGGGGTAGCAAAAGTGCTGTCGACAATCAGCGCGGCCCCGGCCGCGTAAGCAAGCCTGGCCAACTCGGGCACATTCGCGACCTTGAGCAGTGGGTTCGAAACGATCTCAGCCAGCAAAGCCACGGGCCTGACCTCAGCCATGACCCTGGCCAGTGCGTCAAGATCGGTGATATCCACAAAATGGGTCTTCACTCCCTGCTGCGACATCAGTTTGTCGAGCAGGTTGTAGGTCGCGCCGTACACGTCCCGGGCAGCGACTATGCTGGTACCCTGGCGGGCGCCCGCCCCCAGCAGGGCCGCGTACACGGCTGCCATCCCCGAACCAAAGCTGAGCGCGGCCTCGCCGGCTTCCAGCGCGGCCATGGCGTTCTCCAGCGCTTCATTGGTCGGATTGCCGTAACGAGCGTACACGGGACCGGACTTCTGCCCGCCAAAGACCGCGTCAAGAGTCTCGAAATCCTCGTACACGTAGCTCGCGCTGGGGTAAACCGGCGTCGCGACGGGTGTGAAAGTCGGGCGTGGCGCCCGTTCGCCGGCATGCACAGCTGTCGTAAAGATCGAACGTTCGGGCATACATACCTCCAAGGATTCGCCGGATGGCGCGGATAAAGAAAATCGCCGGCGCCAGAGCGTCAACGATCTTCCTCATGAGCCCGGAGAGGCTCGAACTCTCAACCCGCGGCTTAAAAGGCCGCTGCTCTTCCAATTGAGCTACGGGCCCGACCACACGAGTATAGCATAGCGTGCGTAGAGCGACCAAATCAGGACGGAAAGTAATCCGCGACCGTCAGCGGAGCAATTTTCTCCAGCACGCTGCGCGGCACTCCGTTCGACTGCGCGATCCGCCCATACACGCCCGCACTGGCCTTCGGCGAGCGAGCGCCGGTCTGGTGATCGATCTCGAAGAGCCCGAATTTGAGCTGCCAGGCCTCGCACCACTCGAAGTTATCAACCAACGTCCAGTGGTAGTACCCTCGCAGGTCGACGCCCTCCTGGATAGCCCGCCAGGCTTCGGCCAGATGGGTGGCGATGAAACGCGGGCGCACGTCGTCATCGTGGTCAGGCACGCCGTTCTCGGTGATGTAGATCGGCTTGCCATAAGCCGCCACTTGCTTCAGAGCCAGGTAGAGGCCGTGCGGATTGATCTCGCCGTACGGCCCGCCGCTGAAAGTGTTGTCGCTCAATTCGCCGCTGGGATCGAACGCCAGGCGGGCCAGCATCAGGTTGGCCAGCCTGGGATCGAAGGCCACGCGCACCGTAGTGTAATAGTTGAGGCCGATGTAGTCGCAGGCATCGATCAACTGTGGGACCTGCTGGCCGAAGCCGAGCGGAGGCAGTAGCCGCCCACTGGTCATGGCCGTGTATACCGAACGGTTGGCGACGTGATCCACAGTCGCCGCTGAGCGCCGGTCGGCGGTGCTGTCCGGGTTCGCCGGCAGCATCACTTGCATGTTGTGCGCCAGGCCCACCTCGGCATTGTTCTGCAGGCTGTGGATCAGGCGGTAGATGCGGCCATGCACAAGCAACATGCGCCGCAGCACGTTGAAGGCCCGGACCGGGTCCTTTACGCCCGGCGGGAAGTTACCCACCATGTAGCCGCTGTAGGCATAGACGATCGGCTCGTTGATGGTGCACCAGAATGTCACCTGGTCGCCCAGCGCCTCTATCACGCGCGTCACGAAACGGGCGAAGTAGTCGCCAACATGCGGGTTCTCCCAGCCCCCTTCGCCTGCCAGCCAGAGTGGATCAGTGAAGTGGTGAAGTGTCACCAGGGGTCGCAGGCCCCGCTCCCGCAACAGGGCGATCATCTGGCCATACTGATAGAGCGCGCCCGCGTTGAAGACGCCCGGCTCGGGCTCGATGCGGCTCCACTCGACGGAGAGGCGCAGGCTGTTCAGGCCCAGCTCCGCCGCGCGGTCAAAATCGGCCGCGGCGACGTCCAGGTCCCACCAGCGGGTAGCCGAGCCACAGCGCGCGCCGCCCAGAATGCGGCTGGGCTGCTCTTCCCAGGTGGCCCACTGGTTGTTATAGTTATCGCCCTCATTCTGGTGTGCGGCGGTTGCCGCGCCCCACAGAAATCCGTCGGGCATCTTTAGCACGGACGCTCTCGCCATCGTATGTCCTCGGATCAGATCACGCCTGATCGAACTTGATGTACAACAGTCCCTGGTTGCCGGATATGCTGAAGTCAAGGTTATGGCTATCGCGTACGCCGTTGCCGTCCAGCACCCAGAGTGTATACTTGCCGGCCACCGTGTGGCCCGGCAGTTTATCCACGCCGATCGTATATTCGTAATTGTACTTGCCCAGGGAGCCGTCGTTCGCCGCCAATGTGCTGCGCACGCGGTCCGATACCACCAGTTGCAGGCCATCCTTGATCAGCACGACGAAATACTGGGCTTGCGGCTGGTCACCCTGGCCGCTATGGATGAACAGAAACTGTAATTTCAGCTCCTGCCCGCCATTCTCGTCTTTTTGCGGCACGCCGACCACCTTCCACTTGCAGCCGTCGGCATCACCGATATTGGCGCACGGATCGGCCGCGGCGGGCGGGGGCGCCGCCGCTGGCGCCGGCGCATGAGTCGGGGGCGGAGGTGGGACCACTACGACGGGCGGCGCCGGTATATTTTGGGCCAGGGCAACCAACTGCGGGTTCTCGACGCTGACTACGCTGGCAGCGACCCAGGCCGGGCCGCCATTGGCGCTGATCTGCCACCAGTCACCGGCAGCATTCTTGCCGGTCACCTCAAAAGCTTCCCCCTGCCTGGCCGCGCCGATGGTGTCATAATTGGTACCCGGGCCACGGCGCAAATTGGCCGTCGCGCTGCTGACCGTCAGGCGAGCAGCCGGCGGCGGGGTGGCGGTCGGCGCTGCTGTGGGCGCCGCAGCAGCAGCCGTGGGCGCCGGCGTCGCCGGGAGAGCCGTCGCCGTGGGAGCGGGGGTGGGCGTAGCGGCAACTGCCAGTGCCGGCGCCGCGTCCGTCCCCTCTACCGGCGTAAAAGTGGGCATGCGCGTTTTGGTCGGCGTCGGGATGGGGCCCGGCTTGCCGGCGGCACAGCCGCCGAGGGCGAGCAAAGCCAGCAGCGCGACGCCGGCAGCGATCGCGCTAACATAAAGCCAACGGCGCGAGCTTTTCTGTCGTTCAATCAGCATTGATTCTTCCTTCCGTTGCGACCATCGAAGGCCGCCTTTTCGTAATGGGTCAGGCCGGGTCTGCCCGTCGGGCCGAGGCTGCCCGATCGGGTTGCGCGGGATAAAGCTCCAACGCCACGCCCGCCTGGGTCAGGAACGCGACGGCGTTTTCGTCCGGATAATGTCCCGCGTAAACCACCCGGCGGATGCCGGCGTTGATGATCATCTTTGCGCAGGTCAGGCACGGTTGATGGGTCACATACAACGTACCGTCCTCGACGCTGACGCCATGCAGGGCGGCCTGGATGATCGCGTTTTGCTCGGCATGCAGCGTGCGCACGCAATGCCCATCGACCATCAGGTGACCGACTTCGTCACAGTGAGGGAGGCCGGCTGGCGCCCCATTATAACCCGTAGTCAGAATGCGGCGATCCTTGACAATGATCGCGCCCACCCGCAAACGGCCGCACGTGCTGCGCTTCGCCACCTGCAAGCTGATGTCCATGAAGTAATCGTCCCAGGAAGGTCGTTGGTAACGCTCTTCGGCCATACGGATACCGCCTTTAGAGAAATTCGGGCCGCGCCTTGCGGCGCGCCGTGCGGGGCATTATACGCCGCGCACGCCAGCGGCGCCAGTTTGTGGATGGCGGCGCTAGCGCACGACCCTCAGCGGCCCGATCAACACGCGATCTGCGCCGACCGCCGCCCCCGGCTGGATCAGCCGCAAGCGGTCGAACTCCGGTCGGGAATATAGCCCAACCTCGACCTGGTAGAGCCCCGGCGAGGCGCCGGACGCAACTGTGAAAACGTGCGTGTCCTGCACCACCTGATCGGACGGCCAGGCGCTCTTGGGCGGGCGCGGCGCCCCGTCGTGGCCGCCCTGCGTCTCATAACTCTCATCGAGCAGGTGCGCGAAGGCCGTGTACTCTTTCTGGACCGGGCCGCGCGCGCGCCAATACAGATTGACCGTGAGCGAATCGCCGGGGTGCAAGCGGCGGCTGCTGAAACTGTAGCCGGCCAGGGTGACGTTATCGTAGAATTCGACGTTCACCGCATTCGGGACTGACCCAGCCGGCGCCCGGATCGCGGCTGCGCCAAAAGCCAGGCCATCCTCCTCAACCGCGATGCCGGGGGCGTCCGCCCTCGCAGTTTCGCCCGCCAGCTCCAGCAGGCGCAGGGGCAGGCGCTGGTTCGTGCGGTGATCGTAAAGACCCACCGACCAGCGTCCCTGATCGGGCGCATAGGCAAGGGCAGGGATGACCACCTCGTACCGTTCCGTGCGGATCTGGCCTGGCAGCCAGGCGCTGGTCGGCAGGAGGCCGCCACCGGGCATGCTATCCGCCTGGGCGACCACCAGGCCATCGCCGTCAAGCAGGTGCACGAACACCGAGTAGTCAACCGGGCCGGGATTCAGGGCCTGCCAGCGTACCGTGACGGTGGCGCTGGCTCCGGGCACGAGTTCGGCCGGTTCCGCGGCTACGCCCAGGATGGCGAACTGGTCCCCTAGTTCGGCCCGCACGGGGGTTAGCGCCGGAAACGACTCGGCAGCGATCGGGGTGGCGTAGGCGGGGCGAATGACCCAGAAGGGCGTGGCCAGGCTGAGAGCCAGCAGGCCGGCAGCCGCAGCCCAACCAACCGCTGCCAGGCCGGTGCGCCGGCTGCCAGCGCCGCCGGCGCTGCGCTTCAGGCCAAAGCAGGCCCCGCTCAGACCCAGCGCCAGCAAAAGGGCGATGGCCGGCGCGCCGGGGTGAAAGTAGCGGCCCTGCGCCGCCGGCGCGATGCGGGTGAAGCGCAGCCACGAAACGACCAGCAGCACCAGCCAGCCAAGCAGCAGGCCGGCGCCAAGCCAGCGCCGATCGACCGAGCGGACGCGTAGCAGCCAATAGGCTGCGCCGGCGACCAGCCCGCCGGCGGTGAGGATCTCCAGCGCACGAAACCCGCCGTAGACCCAGGCGGGATAGCTAAGGTTCAGCCAGCCGAAAAGACCCCAGAAAGAGCGCTCGAGACCGACCAGTTCCGAGAGGATGGTCTGCCAATCGGCGGGCGCGCCACGCAGCAAAATGTTGGCCTGCCAGACGTTCCAGGCCAGCGGGTCACCGTAGAGGCGCCAGTTGCGCACGTACCACCAGCCGCCAATGGCCAGGGCCGGCAAACCGATCCACAACGCCGCGCGCAGCAGGACGCGCCAGGAACGGGCCGGCCAGGCGACGATCAGTACGGCCAGGCCGGCCAACGCAACCAGGCCCAGGGCGCTGAGCTTGGCGAGCACGGCCAGACCCAGCAGGCAACCGATCCAGAAGAGATCCCTGTTGCCTGCGGACCATCCGGACAGCCATGCGCCTGTCCGCCGGCCCAGGTCCGGGGCGGGAGCCACCACCAGGGCCACCAACCGCCAGAGGACAAGGCCCGCGAGCGCATTGATGGCGTTGTCATTGCTGGCCGCGGCGCTGATAAAGACGAACTGCGGAACGAAGGCAAACAGCGCCGTCCCGAGAAGAGCAACGCCGGGATCCAACAGCAAGGCCAGCGTCTTGTTGACGGCCCAAAGAGTGATGGCGCCCAGGACCACGGAGAAAAAGCGCGCCAGGTGCAGCGCCAGCACCGATCCGTGCCAGGGCCAGGCTTCATCCGGATGGTGCACCAGGTAGTTTCGGTTGGCGACGGCATCAGGCCGGCCGATCGCCGCGTGCGGGTTGGCGCGCGCATAAAGGGCAGGAAAATCGCTCTGGTCCACCCAGACAGTGAGGGCTGCAGCCGCCAGGTAATAGCCCGGAGCTTGCACGCCCTGCTGGCGCCAGAGTTCCTGCGTGTTAGGCGCCGAGACGGGCAGGCCATTGCCCGTGGCAACGTACTGGATGAAAGCAAAGTGCCAGATCTCGTCGGGCGTCTCGAAAGGTGGAACGATCACGCTGTACAGGCCGGCGATCAATACAAACGCGGCAATCAGCAGCACCAGGCCCCGCCTTTGTAGTAGTGACTTCAGCCGCCCGGGCTCGGCCGGAACAACTGAAGTCGCTGATACGAAGCTCCCTGACTCGTTGCTATGCATGCGAAACGGGGTTGACACTGCCGGAGGATGAGGGCGTTGGCTCGCCATCGGGCCGGGGGAGCCGCCGTGCCGGCCGCCAGAAGAGCAAATAGTGGAGCCAGCTAGTGATGTAACGGGCAAACACTTTGCTCACGCGAAAGTTGGATTCGCCGTTGGCGCGCGCGTATTCGTGAGTGGGCACTTCGGCCAGCCGATAGCCGAGGCGCACGGACTTTATGACCATCTCCTGCTCGATTGTCGTGATGTTCTCGTGCAGATCCAACGCGCGCGCCACATCGCGCCGGATCGCGCGGAAGCCCTTCTGGCAATCGGTCAGGCGCACGTTGTTGGTGTAATTGATGCTCAGGGTGACCATCTGGCTGCCGAAGAGGCGGATGAACTGGTGGAGGGTAGCATGCAATTCATCGCTGCCGCCAAGCATGCGCGAGCCCGAGACGTGATCGGCTACGCCGTCAACGATCGGCTTCACCATGGAGGGGATATCGCGCTGGTCGTGCGAGCCATCGGCATCGATGAACACCAGGATATCTCCCTGGGCTGCTTCGATGGCCATGCGCAGGGCTGCGCCCTTGCCTTTGCCGTTGTCCAGCAGAACGCGCGCGCCGCATTCTGCGGCCAGCTCACGCGTGCCATCAGTGCTGTGCCCGTCCACTACGATCAGCTCATCCGCGAAAGGCCACACCAGTTCCAGCACGGGCGGCAAGTTGATCGCCTCATTACGCGTGGGCACGATTATGCTGACGGCGTGTCTGGCGCCGTCCGGCCCGATCTTTTCGATGCGGGCCGGTCTGTCAGCGCTATGATACCAGCAAGGTTGGACAATAGGCATCGTCGCTCCGGTGCGAACAGATAGCGCGATCCTTGCAGGAATCGCTGGACGGGAGTCAGGACATTCAGGCGGTGCCGAACTGGCGGTCGCCCGCGTCGCCCAGGCCGGGCACAATATAACCGATCTCGTTCAGCCGCTCGTCCACGACCGCGAGGTAAATTGGTACGTCTGGGTGCGCGTCGTGCAAGCGGCCAACACCCTCAGGAGCCCCGATGATGCCGACGTACTTGATGCGTTGCGCGCCCCACTTCTTGAGCACATCTACGGTCGCGACGGCGGTACCGCCGGTGGCCAACATGGGGTCAAGGATCAGGCAGACCTGCACGGTCGGCGCGACGGGCAGCTTGTTGTAGTATTGGACCGGCCGCAGGGTTCGCTCATCGCGGAAGAGGCCGATGTGCCAAACCTCAGCGCCCGGCATCATTTCCCAGATTCCTTCGACCATGCCGAGCCCGGCACGCAGGACGGGGATAAGACCAACGGTCTCAGTCAGTTCCGCGCATTGCGCGCTACCCATCGGCGTCTCAACCGCAACGGGGCTGAGCCCCAGGTCTGAAGTTGCTTCATAAGCTAACAAGATGGAGATCTCGCGGATCAACTCGCGGAACTTTTTGGGCTCGGTGCGCTTGTCGCGCAACCGGGAAAGCTTGTGCTGAATCAGCGGATGTCCGGAGACGCGGACATTATCGGGTAACATTGAAACTTCTCCTCCGGCTTAAGGCGAAAAAAAACGGGTCAGAGCGCTCTGGGGAGAGCGGATCTAACCCGATCGAGGTAAATTGAGCTGTGCCATCGGAGGATATTTTACCGCCAGGCGGGCAAATCGGCAAACTGGCTGCCAGGAACATTCCGCCGTGCGCAGCGTACCTGCGACCGGGCCGGAGCTATGAGTCCGGGCATGACTCGCCCCTGAGGAGCGCGAGCCATGCCCTGGAAATCAACTTGCGGGACGTGCTTACTGTCGTTCTTCTTCATTGCGAGGTGTGATGCCCCGCCGGATCAGCTTTTCCACTTCAGACTGACAGCTGATGCACAGCGTTGCGTCAGGCCGCACTTCGAGCCGTTCGGGGTCGATGTCCTTGCCGCAACGCTCGCATTTCCCATATTTGCCCTTTTCGATCGAGCGTAGGGCCGTCTGCACACCCTCCAGCTTGTGTTCAAGCTGGGTCAACAGGGCGACGTTCTTCTCGCGTTCGATCAGATCTGGGTCGCCCTCTTCGGAGTCGACGTCGACTTCGACCTTTAGCGCGTCGCGCAGGCGGTCAATAGCGCCGGTGACGCGAGAACGTTCTTCCATCAGCTTGCGCCGCTCCCGCGCGACAATCTCATCTCTTGTTGCCATTTCTTCAGACTCCTAAATTACGCACCTTTGCGTCTCCACCAATCCCTGGAAAAAAGCTCGCCTCTTATACCATATATTTCCTGACAAGTCAATTGTTGATTAAACACAGCGTTATTAAATGCAAAACGTCACGGTCGCCCAAATGTTCGTGTCGCGGCACAGTTTTACCCGTTGCACCCCACTTTCTGGTATAATAAATGCTCGATCTGTGATAACAGGCGTCTGCGTCTGTCGAAAGGACACCATGGCTGAACGTCCGATCTCGCCCCACAGTCGCCCCGAGGAAGTGGTGGTGGATGCCGCGCTGCGCCCGCGTTCTTTGACCGAGATGATCGGCCAGGACCGTCTGCGCGAAAACCTGAGCATCCTCATCCAGGCGGCGCGTGCGCGCGGTGAGGCGCTGGACCACGTCTTGCTTTACGGGCCGCCCGGGCTCGGCAAAACGTCCCTGGCCCACGTCATCAGCAATGAGATGGGTACGGGGCTGAAGGTTACCGCCGGACCGGCAGTGGAACGCGCTGGCGATCTGGCTGCCATCCTCACGAACTTGCATCAGGGTGACATCCTCTTCATCGATGAGGTACACCGCCTGGGACGGGCCGTCGAGGAAGTGCTCTACCCGGCGATGGAGGATTATGCGCTGGATATCGTGATCGGCAAGGGTCCCAGCGCGCGCAATATCCGCCTTAAGCTGCCGCGTTTCACGATTATCGGCGCCACCACTCGCCTGGCCCTGATGACCGCTCCGCTGCGCGCCCGCTTCGGAGCCGTTTACCGTTTCGACTTCTACGAGCCGGAAGCCATGGAGAAGATCGTGCGCCGAGCGGCCGGCTTGCTGCAGGTGCCGATCACGCCCGAGGGAGTAGCTGAGATCGCACGGCGCGGGCGAGGCACGCCACGCGTCGGTCTGCGGCTGTTGAGGAGGGTGCGTGATTATGCCCAGGTCAAGGCCGAGGGGACCATCAACACCGACGTAGCGCGCGAGGCGCTGACGCTGATGGAAGTGGATGAACTGGGGCTCGATACCCTGGACCGGCAGGTGTTGGGGCGCATCATCCGCAACTTCGACGGTGGACCGGTGGGCCTGGAAACCATCGCCGCGGCCATCTCTGAAGAGCCGGACACGATCATGGATGTGGTAGAACCCTACCTTCTCCAGTTGGGCTTCCTTGACCGCACGCCACGCGGCCGGGTGGCCACACGCCGCGCTTATGAACACCTGGGCCAGCCATACCCCGAGCGCGATGACCAGCCAGGACTTTTCGATCGTGAAAACCAGTGATTTCGATTACGATCTGCCCCCCGACCTGATCGCGCAAACGCCCAGCGAACGCCGGGATGAATCCCGGCTGCTGGTGGTGAACCGCGAGAGCGGGGAAATCACGCACCGGCGCTTTCGAGACCTGCCGTCATACCTGCGCGCGGGTGACTTGCTGGCCGGCAATGACAGCCGGGTTATTCCCGCGCGCTTGCACGGCGTCAAGCCGACAGGCGGGCAGGTGGAGCTGTTTCTGTTGCGGCCGGCAGGCGGTCAGACCGGCGGCCAGACCGGCGGGAGCGAAGCAGGTCGGGAACCCGCTGAGGCCAGGGCGAATTCACAGCCGGCCAGTTCGCTGGACGTGTGGGAATGCCTGGTCGGCGGCAAAGGGCTGCGGCCCAGCGTGCAGGTGCAAGTCAGTGGGGATGGACGCCGGCAGTCGCAGGAACAGATCACGGCCACCATCTTGGGGGAGACGCAGGCCGGCGGGCGCCTGGTGGGTTTTCATCCCCCGGTAGCAGATTGGCTGTGGGACGTAGGTGAGGTGCCGCTGCCGCCCTATATTCATGCCGCGCTATCCGACCCCGAGCGCTACCAGACCATATACAGCCGCATTGAGGGATCGGTCGCTTCCAGCACGGCCGGGTTGCACTTCACGCCGGAGCTATTGCTGAAACTGCGCGAGCTGGGCGTCCGTTTCGGCACGGTAACCTTGCACATTGGCATCGACACGTTCCGGCCGGTGCAGGAAGAAGAGATCGAGAAGCACCAGATTCACCGGGAGTGGCTGCAATTGACCGCCGAGACGGCGCGCACGGTCAACGAGACCCGGCTGGCCGGCGGGCGGGTCATCGCCATCGGCACCACAGTGGTACGCGTGCTGGAAAGTGCGGCCAAGGTCGCGCTGGGTTACAAGCCCGGGGATGAGGCGCCGCCTGACAGTGTATGTGGCTGGCAGACGGTCGTCGCCTTTAGTGGGGAGACGGACCTCTACATTCGCCCCGGCTACCGGTTCCGGGCGGTCGACGCGATGATCACCAATTTCCACCTGCCCCGTTCCACGCTGCTCATGCTGGTGAGCGCGTTTGCGGGAAAAGACCTGATCGACAGAACTTACGCTGAGGCGATACGCGAACGCTACCGGTTCTACAGCTTCGGCGACGTCATGCTGATCCTATAGATATTGAAGCTTAGTTTGCGTTGCCCCGGTTGATCTCCGCCAGCGCCCATTGCGCCTTACTGCGCACGTCCGGGTTGGCATCAACCACGGCCAGTTGCACAGCAGCGCCGGCCTTCGGGCTGCCGATGAAGCCAAGTACGGTGGCCGCATTCTGCCGGCTAAGGGCATTGCTGCTGGAATCCAGGGCCAGGGCCGGAACCGCCGGCTCGCCGATCTTTTCCAGGGCCGCCATCGTAACCTGGTTCACCGATGCCTGGGGAGTACCCAGCGCGCCGGTCAGAGCCTGCGCAGCGGCCGAGTTTCCGATCGTAGCCAGTGCATCGGCGGCGCTGCGCTGAACCAACACGTTCGGGTCCCGCAGCAGTAGGGCCAGCTCACTCACAGCTTTGGCATCGTGGGCCTGCCCGAGGGCCAGCGCCGCCCGCCAGCGCACATCCGGGTTAGAGTTGCGCAAGGCGCTACGGAGGCTGGCCAGATCGTTCGGGCCGGCCATTTCAGCGAGTGCCTGGGCCACGTAGAGGCCAACCGCTTGATCAGGGTCTGCCTGTTGGCCGAGCAGAGCCGGCACGGCGGCACGGTCCCGCAGCACGCGCAGCGCCTTGACGGCATAGGCGCGGTCAATCGCGCTAGGGCTGGAAAGACCGGTAATGGCCGAGCGGGTAGCATCGGGCAAAAAAGGCCGAGCCGCACGGGTGGTCCAGAAACCACGGGCAGCAAAACCGGCCAGGACAACGGTCACGATCAGTAGAATCGAAAGAGCACGGCGTCGAAGGATGTCTGGCAGTTGCATCGTTTACCTCGGGAACAATTCCTTTACTCAATCAAACCAACATCCTATAGGCGCCGCTCAGCCGGAAAAGGTTTCATTTTCTGAGGGAAGATGACGCGTACGCACCTGCCGTTGGCAGGCGGTCGCCGTGCGTACGAAGGGGGGCGATCTCAGCGGCGGGTCACGCGATGCGCGAGCCAATCGCCCAGCCCGGACAGATCCTCGGTGGGCAAGTAGTGCCCGGCATGCGCGTCAAAGAGGATGCGCGCCCGGGCCTGGAACTCTTCGTCCCCTTCCCAGAGCAGGACGGCCAGCTCCAGGCGGGGGAGGGCCTGGAAACGGAAACTGGCATCGGCCAGGTCAAGGGGTTGGCCGCCCAGGGCGGCCGCAGCCGCGCGGAACGCAGCCAGGTCCTGGCCATAACGCTGGGCGAGCACTGCCTCTTCATGGCCGGCGAACGCCTGAGCATAGAAAAGACCGTCCGGCAGCTCACGGAAGGTCACCCAGCGGTCGGCGGCGGGTGTGCCATCGGCAGTCAGCAAGTAATGAATGAGCGCGATCGCCACCGATGGATGGGCTGGTTTAGCGGCCGCCAACGCAGCGCTCATATCGGCGGGCGTGTCCGGGCCGAGAAAGAGCACATCACCCGCCGGGTGGGTGACCAGGTGCCAGGCGCGGAAAAAAGGCAAGACGATGCCCTGCGGGCTGAGCACGCAACCGGACAGCCCGGCGGACAGCCCAGGGTCGGCGGCCGCCCAGTCAGCGCGGGCACGTTCAAGAGCGATCTGGAAGCGACGGTGTGGATCGGGTTGGGTCATGGTGGGGTTAGTGCGTCAGGTGGGCCGCGTGCTGCGTGAGGGATGGTAGGACAGGGTCGTTGTCAACAACCAACCCTCACGCAGCACGCAGCGGACTTACTGCTTGTACTCTTCGCCGATCAGCTCACGTGCGATGATCATGCGCATGATGTTCATGGCGCCCTCGGCGCCAATGGAGTAGGAGCGCACGCCTCGGATGCCCATTTCGATGGGATACTCTTTGGTATAGCCCATCGCGCCCAGCCAGTTGGCCACCTCGTTCAAGGTCTCAAAGGCCATCACGGGCGCCCGCAGCTTGGCCATAGCCGCCGCCAGGGCCACTTCCTTATGCTTGTAGGCATTGCGGGTATACATTTCGTCGGCCATCCAGGCCGCTTTGTAGGTCAGCAGGCGGGCGGTCTCGATATCGGTCGAGCGTTCGGCGGCCGGGAATGAGATGCCCTGGTAAGAAGCCAGCGGATGGCCGAAGGACTGGCGTTGCTTGATGTAACTCACGCCCATCTGCAGCCCGGCATCCGCGGCCCCGACGCAGGTCGCGCCGATGAGGATGCGGGCGAAGGTGAAGCCCTCCATAGCATAGTAGAAGCCGCGGTTAGCCTCGCCGATGCGGTTTTTGTCCGAGAGCTGCAGGTTTTCCATGTTGAAGCCACCGGTCGAGATACCCTGGCGTCCCCAATCTTCAACCAGCGTGGTGGTAACAAACGGATTATCTTTGAGCGGTACCGCAAAGAAAGTGAAACCACGGTGCGCCGCGCTGGGATCGGTGCGTACGAGAGTCATGTGACAACCGCCCATTTTGAGTTCTTCGCGGATGCCGCTGATATACATTTTCTCGCCGTTGAGGAGCCAACCACCGTCCTTCTGCTCGGCTTTACAGCGCGTGGCGCCGGAAATGTCGGAGCCGCCGCCCGGCTCGGTCGCCGCAATGCCCAGGAAAGACTTGCCGGCGGTGACCCCAGGCAAGATTTCCTTCTTCAGCTCCGGCGAGGCGTAGCGATCGAAAATGAAACCCCAGGCGGCCTCGACGAGGTATAGCACCGGCAAGGCCAGGCTGATCTCGGCCCGCCCCAGTTCTTCGGCGGCGATGGCGGCCATCGTCACACCCATGCCCATACCGCCGTATTCCTCAGAGACCGTCGGCGCCAAGAGCCCCATCTCGGCCAGGTCGTGAATGGTCTCATCCGGGATGTGGCCGGTGCTGTCGATCTCCCGCGAGCGAGGCGTGATCTTCTTCTGCGCGAAATCCCGCACAGTGCGGCGCCACATCTGTTCTTCTTTGCTCCAACCGAAGTTCATGTACTTCCTCCTTGAAGTGGGATAGGGACGTGATGCGTCTCAGGTGTCGCTGTTTTCGTCACTTACCAGGGCGCGCGCCAGGTCGCAGGTCGTGATGATGCCCACCAGCGCGTGCTCTTCGATCACGGGCGCGTTCTGGATGTTAGTGTTAGCAAAGAATTGGGCGATGAACGGCAATCGCAAGTTAGGGTTGACCACGATTAGCGGCTTGACCATGATGTCGCCGACACGTACGCGCATGGGCTCCAGTGACTTGGTCATAACCCGGTAGGCAACTTCCTGGTACGTAAGAATGCCGTAAGCATCGCTCTCGTCCGCGCGGTCCACAATGACCACCTGGCAGCCGTGCCCAATCATCTTCTGCACGGCCTCATAGACTGTCGACAGCGGCGAAACCATGACGATGTCTGGATTCATGATCTCACGCGCTCGCAGTGAATAGATGCGATGGCTTTCCACAGATCACGCTCCGGGTCACATCGGCAAAACCTGGCGGATAGACCTAGCTGGGCCACAACCTCGGCCTACGCCTTATTCTACCATAAATCGGGATGCCAGCGGCAAACCTGGGCATGGGTGATCACCCGGAAGCCAAGTTTCCCGAGGATCGGACGACTCAGGTCGCCGGCATCCACCGTCAGCAAACGAAAGTCACGCCGGATGACTTCATCTACATCCGCTTCGCCCAGGTTGGACCAGATGATGCAGCCGTCCCCTTTTTGCCCAGGCGCCGGCGCCTGGCGCATGACGCCGGTCTCAATCTCGCGGACCAATCCGAAATACTCGACTTCACGCCGTTGCTGCCAATCGAACAGCTCGAGGAGTTCCTCGACATTCATGCCTCAGCAACCCTTCTCGAAAGATGCCGCAGATGCCGCCCTCTTGCCGATGGACAGCAGTACGCAGGACACCGGCCTACCTCCAGACAGCACGAAACCCGAAGGGCGCCGGTCACCCTTCGGATCCGCAAACCTTAGGCCAGACGAATCAAGGTAATGAGCGAGGATGCCTATCAGACACCCTTGCCGCCGAGCAGGTTCTCCAGCGGCGTACCGTTGATGAACACCTGTACCTTCTGCACCGACGAGAACTGGTGGCCGAGCGCGTCGAACTGCGCGGCAACACGCGGATCATCGCACTCGCCGCCCAGGCTAAGCTTCCCGGTCAGCTTGATTGTCGCCAAACCGTTGTTGATCGTCACGCTCTGCACGGCCAGGTTGGTATTGTAGAGCGGGTCATAGAGGCCCGATTGGCCGTAGAACCGGTCATGGATTGAGAGCAACTGCTGGACGGCTGCGGTCAGCGGCGCGATCGTCGCCGATACATTACGGGTCACCATCACCACTGTGTCGCCACAGCCCAGGGGACCGTTGGTACTCATAGCAATCAGAGGGACCTGCACTCTGGTGAAGCTCGGCGGCCCGGGTGGCGTAGGCGGCTCCGGCGTGACTGGCAGCTTGATGACCTGTCCCGGGTAAATACGGTTAGGGTTCCCGATGAGCGGGTTGGCCTTCATCAGCGCCGCGACGGTCGTGTGGAACCGGTACGCAATCGTTCCCAGCGTATCGCCGCGCTTGACTACGTACGTGGCCGGTCCGGGAGCCGGAGGCGGCGGCGTGCCGCCCGGGATGTTAAGCCTCTGGCCGGCGAATATGCGGTTCGGGTTGGTGATGCCCAGGTTGGAGTCCAACAGCGCCAGGATGGTAATGCCGCAGCGCATCGCGATTGTGTTCAGCGAATCGCCCCATTTAACTGTGTAAACGGGACCACAGTCCGTGGGCGCCATAGAAGCAGGCGCTAGAGAAGCGGGAACCGGGCCAGCGGGCGTTGAGGACGCGATTGCCGGGGCGGCGCCCAGTGTCAGGAGCATGATGCCGACGACGAGCAAGATACGTAGTTGCTTCACGGTGCTCTCCCTCCTGGTCTATCAAAGAGACCTGCCAGAGAATATAGCATATCACTTAATGGGCCTGCATCAATAGCCGTTTTGGGCGACCACATAGTTCCGCGGACATTCAGCGGAATCAGCGATGAGTCTAGCATTAATAAGAGAACGGGCGCCACTCAGCCAAGGGCGCCCGTTCGATCTTTCCTGATATTCGTTCGAAGCCGGTCAGGCGAGCGAAGATGGACTCGGCGAAGGTCAGACCACCGGTCGCGGGAACAGACCCAGGTTCTTGACCACCTGCGGGACGGCATCCGGCCAGTTCACAGCCATGACGTGCAGGCCGCGGACGCCTTCAATCTCGCGCACCTGGTTGGCGACCTCGCAGCACAGGTCCAATCCGGCCTTGGCCTGATCTTCTTTCGAGAGCGGGCTCAGCCGGTCAATGATTGACTGCGGAATCTCGACGCCTGCCACTTCGTTGGCCATGAACTCGGCCACTTTCAGCGACTTGATCGGGCCCACGCCGGCCAGGATCGCCACCTGCTCGTGCAGACCCAGGTCCACGACGCGCTTCATGAACTCGCGGAAGCGGTCCACATTGAAGATGAGTTGCGTCTGGATGAACTGGGCCCCGGCGACGATCTTCTTCGCCACCCGCATTGGCCGGTATTCGAAAGGCGGAGCGAATGGATTCTCGACTGCGCCAATGAAGAAGTCGGGCGCAAGCTTCGGGATGTTCTTGCCGTTCTCGAAAACCCGCCAGTCGCGCATCATGCGCGCCATGCGGATCAGGTTAACGGAGTCCATGTCATAGACGCTTTTGCACTGTGGGTGATCGCCCCAAATGGGATGGTCACCGGTCAGGCAGAGTATGTGGTTGATGCCGAAGGCTGCCGCGCCGAGCATGTCGGCCTGCAGACCCAGGCGATTGCGGTCGCGGCAGGTGAATTGCACGATCGGTTCCAGGCCGGCCTGCTTGAGCATGATGCTGACCGCCAGGCTGGACATGTGCACGGTCGCCGACTGGTTATCAGTCACGTTGTAGGCGTCGCCGTAGCCTTTGAGCAGGTTAATCTGTTTCTGCACAGCTTCAGCGTTGGGACCAACCGGCGGCGAGACCTCGACGCAGACTGCAAAGTGGCCGGCAGCCAGCACCTTCGCCAGATTAGCATTGGCTCCGGTCAAGCCGGTGTTGACGGGCGGCGCGGGAGGAACGGGAGTCGGGATAACGCCGTTCATTTCTCCTCCTTCGGCGCCGCGGGAGCCGGTTTTCTGCCCGTTCTTACGGCTTCAGTGGCGTAGCGGATGCCGTTCTCAGCGCCCGTCGTGATCTGGTCGCGCCCCATGGCGAACGTCACCCAGGAAGCCAGGCCATCCAGACGCCAGTCGACCGGCGGGTTGAGCCGGTAGAATTCGTGAGCGTATCGAGTTTTGCGCGAGCGCTCGTAGCCTTTGACCCACACGCAGTCCATCTCCGGCTTGACCTCGCACTTGCCGTTCAGACGCACCCCGCCACACGGACCGTTACGCAACTGCTTGGGACAGTTCATCGGGCAGGTCATGCCATTGTAATGCAGGATGCACTGGGCACAATCCTGGCAATTGAAGATCGAGCCTTTGAAGATTTCCTCGGGCAACTTCACGATGGCGGACGACCGCTCCATCCCCAGGCGTTCGAACAGAGGCCGCATACGCGGTAGTATTTTCTCGGCGAGTTGCCAGGCCCAAACGAGAGGTGCGGGATGGTCCTGTAGATATGTACGTATTGACATGGGTTTCGTCCTTCGTCTATTTAGTCGCCCTCAAGCGCGCTCGTGCTGCAGCTTGAACGCGTGCAAGGTGTTCGCCAGCAGCATGGCGATGGTCATAGGTCCGACGCCGCCGGGAACAGGAGTGATTGCGCCAGCGACTTGCACGACTTCGCTGAAGCAGACATCACCGACCAGGTGGTAGCCGCGCTTGGCGGATGGATCTTCAACGCGGTTGATGCCCACGTCGATGACCGCGGCGCCTGGCTTGATCCAATCTCCGCGCACGTATTCGGGCTTGCCGATAGCCGCCACAAGGATGTCGGCCCGGCGTACAACCTCGGCTATGTTCGGCGTGCGGCTATGGCAGATCGTGACGGTCGCATCGCGATTGTTCAGTAGGGCCGCGACGGGAATGCCGACGATGTTGCTGCGCCCGAGCACGACTGCCGTGGCTCCGGCGATCGGCACGCCACTGCGCTCCAGTAAGATGATGCAGCCGGCAGGGGTGCAAGGCACAAACAGAGGCACACGCCCCTTCATGACCAGCCGGCCGATATTAATGGGATGGAAGCCGTCCACATCTTTATCGAGGCTGATCCCGTTCAGCACCGCTTCCTCGTTCAATCCTTTGGGAAGCGGCAACTGCACCAGGATGCCGTTGACGTGCGGGTCGGCGTTCAGCGACGCGACAAGATGCTCGACCTCAGCCTGGCTGGCGGTCGCGAGCAGGCGATGCGTGACCGAATCCATACCGGCTTGAGTGCAGGCTTTGCCCTTCGAGCTTACATAGCTCTGGGAGCCCGGGTCATCGCCCACCAGCACGACCGACAGGTTGGGCACGATGCCGCCCTGCGCTTTGAGCGCAGCCACTTGCTCTGTCACCTCGCGGCGCACATCGGCGCCAATTGCAGTGCCGTCGATCAGCTTGGCAGTCATAGCACGTCACCTCATCCGTTCAGCAAATACTCGTAGGCGTTGAGCGCTGCCTTAGCGCCTTCGCCGATGGCAATCAGCACCTGCTCCGCAGGGAGGTGAGTGATGTCGCCGGCGGCGAAGAGGCCAGGGACGCTGGTTTCGGTGCCGCAACTGGTGACGATACGCTTCTGCTCGTCCAGCTCCAGCCAACCCTCGACAAACCCGGTACGCGGAACCAGACCGAGCTCGACAAAAACGGCATCGACGTCCAGCGTACACTGCTCCGCAGAGGGTGAACTGATCACGAGTTGGCGCACTTCGCTATCGCCGGCCACCGATTCGGGCTGCCAGCCCTCATAGAGCGTGACACGCTTGGAGGCAAGCACACGGCGTCCCAGATTGGAGTCCAGTTCGCCATGATCGGGGGCGATCAGGTGCACTTTGGACGCGATCTGCGCCAGTTCCGCGGCGCCGCGCAGCGCCATGCCGTTAGAGCCGACCACGGCCACCTGCTTATCCATATACAGAGGAGCATAGCTCACGGTCGAATAGGCCACGCCGCGCATGAAGTAACTGTCGGCCCCGGGCACGTTCAAGCGGACGGGGTCGGCGCCCATCGACAGGATGACGGACTTGGCCTCAAATTGGCGGCCGCTGTCAGTGGTGAGGGCGAAATGATCGCCGGCCTTTTCCAGATGGGTGACTTTCTCCAATAGCCGCGCGAATTCCAGGTATTCCAACTCGCCCCGAAAGCGGCGCACGATGTCCGAACCGTTGATCACCTGGTAGGTTGTGCCTCCCTCGATGACCATGCGCAGATTGGCCTTGCCGCCCAGATCCGGGCTGATCAGCAAGCAGTTCATGCGTTTACGGATTGCGTAGATCGCAGCAGTCAACCCAGCCGGGCCGCCACCGATGATAATGAGATCGTACATAGTAGCGCCTCACTTTCTTTGTGATTACTACTGGCAATGCTTCAGTTTTCTCAATCGGCCGGGGGTTGCTCGATGAACCCCTGTTCCATCATCGCCTCGGTGATATGCCGGGAACGGTGGATCATGTCGGCGGCATGGCGGTACAACTCGTCGGCCGATAACGCCAGCCCGGCGATCCCCTGCTCCTGCGCCTTCATCCCCACCGCCACCGCCTCCCGGGCGAACACTTCCCATTCGGTCATCACCGGCAGGATGCATTGCGGGTCCAGACCCCTGTCCGGCGCCGAGCCCGCCAGCGCTTCCGCCGCCGCGATGCACATCTCGTCCGTGATCGTCTTGGCCCGCACGTCCAACGTCCCACGGAAGATCCCCGGGAAACCCAGCGAGTTGTTCACCTGGTTCGGAAAGTCAGACCGCCCCGTTGCCACGATCGCCGCCCCGGCCGCCTCCGCTTCCCACGGCCAGATCTCCGGCACCGGGTTGGCGCAGGCGAACACGATCGCATCGTGCGCCATCGCGCTCACCCACTCCGGCTTGATCGTCCCAGGCCCCGGCCGGCTGCAGGCCATGCACACATCCGCCCCCACCAGGGCTTCCGCAATCCTACCCTGCCGCCCCTCGGCGTTCGTGATCTCGCACAGCCGCCACTTGTCCACGTACTCCGCCCGCCGCTGGTAGATGTCCTCCCGTCCCCGCCCCAGGATCCCCTTCGAATCCACCATCAGCGCCTTCGCCGGGTCCACCCCCGCCTTGAAGCACAGCCGGCTGATCGCCACGTTCGCGGCCCCCGACCCGATGAACACCATCCGCACCTCGTTCACGGGCTTGCCTACGATCTTCAACGCATTCAGCAGCCCCGCCACCGTCACGCACGCCGTCCCCTGCTGGTCGTCGTGCCAGATCGGGATCTCCGCCTTCTCCCGCAACGTGTCCAGCACCCGAAAACACTTCGGCTGCGAGATGTCCTCCAGGTTCACACCCCCGAACCCCGGCTGCAACATCAGCACCGTGTGGATGATCTCATCCGGATCCTTCGTGTCGAGCATCAGCGGCACCGCATCCACCCCACCCAGGTACTTGAACAGCAGCGCCTTCCCCTCCATCACCGGTAGCCCGGCCTTCGGCCCAATGTCCCCCAAACCGAGCACCCGTGTCCCGTCCGAGACCACCGCCACCGTGTTCCACTTGCTCGTGTGCTCGTACACCAGCGCCGGGTCCCGCTGGATCGCCCGGCACGACGCCGCCACCCCGGGCGTGTACCAGATCGCAAAATCGTCCACCGAGCGGATCGCGACCTTGATCCCCGTCTCGATCTTGCCCCGGTAGAACGGGTGCAGCTTCATCGCATCCGCTGACGGCTTCTGCGCTTTGGCCAGACTGGTTTCAATGTCAGGTTGCGTCTTGGGAATGTTCATGCCACATCTCCTTTTCGGTTTTGTGGGCGGCAGCGGTTTTCGCAAAACCAGAAGAGATCCTAGACTCGCAGATATGAATCTGCGTATATCACCTTGTTCAGCAGAATCTGAACCGTTTTCCAGATGGCCAGTTGGTCAGGGTCACTGAAGTCGACGGCGTCCTGGCTCAATTCTTCGCCGGCCGCGACTGCATCATACAGATTGAGGAGCAATTGCCCCAGCGAGGTGCTGCAGTCGCGCTGCTCCACGATGCGGATGAACTGATTCTGCTGATGGTCCAACGGATCACCGATCATGGTATTCAGACCCGCACCCATCAGCATGACGCAATAGACCCGGTTGATCAGGGGGCGCATCTCGTTCGGCACTGCATTAGAAACGTTACTCAGGCCAACCTGCACGCCGGGCGGCGGATCACCGGCAACCTGGAGGATCCGCACGGCTTCGATGCATTCGGGCACGTATTGCTGGCAGCCGCTCACTGTGAGCACCAGGGGGTCGATGAGGACGTCGGTGATGGGCAGACCGACTTCTTCGGCACGCGGCAACAGTTTTTCCAGCGCAATATTGACGCGTGCTTCGGCGCTGACCGGGATGCCCTCGGCCTCCATGGTCAGGGCGATCAGGCGGGTGTTGTACTTCTTGGCGATCAGCGGCACCCGCTCCAGGCGCTCGGCCTCAGCCGAGGTGGAGTTGATGATCGGCTGGTGCTTGCAGACCTTGCACGCTTCCTCGATAGCTGCCAGATTGGTCGTGTCCAGGCTGAGCGGGACATCGACTACTTCCTGCACCGCCTGCACCAGCCACGGCAAGATCTCGGTTCCCGCCTTCTTCTGCGGGCCAATGTTCAGGTCCAATGCCCAGGCGCCCGCCTCGACCTGCCGGACAGCCGACTCCTGGAAGAACTTCTTGTCGCGGGCGGCAACGGCTTCCTTCACCTTCGGGGACATGATGTGAATGTTTTCGCCGATGATCTTCATAAGGGATTCCTCCTTTGGACTGCTCTCAGTATACTTTATATCGGTGGGTCCGTGCCAACGTTGTCCAGACGTGGTTGACCAGACCGATTTTGCCAGACCTATTTGCCTAGCAAGGTCTGCGCGATCGCTTCTACGGCACGGCTGACAGGCGCGTCGGCGGGCAAGTCGACCAGCGGGCGGCCTTCGCCGTCGAACTCGACCAGCTGAGCATCGTAAGGCACGATGGCCAGCAGTGGGACACCCATCGCGTCGATGCGGGCTCTGAAGCTATCGGACAGCTGGCCCAGCACGCGGTTGACAATCAGGTAGCGCTGCCTGACGTTGATATCCAGCTCTTTGCTGAGAGCGACCATCGCCTCGGCAGCAGCCAACCCGCGCTGGCTGGCATCGGTGACCAGCAACAGATGGTCAACGTCGCGCGTGGTGCGCCGGCTCAAGTGCTCCATGCCGGCCTCGTTATCCATCACAATATAGTCGTAGCCCGCGCCGATGCCGTCGACTACCGAACGCAGCATATGATTGGCCGCGCAATAACAGCCCTGTCCCTCGGGGCGCCCCATCGCCAACAGGTCGCAATCGTCGCCCTCCTCGACGGCCATACGCACCGCATAGCTCAGCCAATCCTGGCGCGACATCCCGGCAGTCACACCTTCGCGCGCTTCCTCGCGTATGTCGCCTACAGTCTGGTTCAAAGGCAGGCCCAACACCAGGTGCAGGTTGCTGCTCGGATCCGCGTCGATCGCGAGGACCTTGCCCGCCTCGCGCTGGACCAGGTAACGCACCAGCAGCCCGGAAAGCGTTGTCTTGCCGGTTCCGCCCTTTCCGGCTACGGCGATAGTAACAGTCATTAAAACTCCTTAGAATTCATCGGCAGAACGCTTTAGGTAATTAACGAGCATGATCATGTCCAACGTGTCTCCGTCAGGGGTCATGAACATGTCTTTGAGCGCTGCCACCCGTTCGAAACCCACATCTTCAAAGGCGTGGATCACCTGGGGCTGGTTCTCGACGATTTCGGCAATAAGCTGGCGCAGTCCCACGCGGCGGGCGATCTCAATCTGCGATTTGAGCATGGCCTTGCCGATACCGCAGCGCCGAAACTCTTTGGCGAGGAAAATGCGGATCTCGGACACATGCCGGGTATAGTCTTGGCCCAGGTGCAGCGTCGAGTTGCCGACGATGCGATCGCCGACCACCGCGACTAAGGGGAAGATGCGCGTGTAGTCCACGTTCTCCGCCCAGGCGGCCACGAGGGCTGGGTTGGCCACCGCGCTGCGGAAGTACGAAATCTCCTCCGCGGGCAGGGTGGTGAACAGGGCCACGAGGGCATCCCGGTCTTTTGGTATGAGCGGCCGGAGCAGTACACGCATCCCGTTCTGCAAAGTGATCAGGCGGCGATAAAGGGCCAGTTGCTCGGCGGTCTCCACAGCCATATTCTTCCTCCTATGTACCAGCAGCCTGCAGCGCATCAGCGCGCGCGGCCAGCGTTGCCTCCACCGACGGGAAACGGCTCATGTCGGTGTGAGGCAGGAACAGGGCAGAGGTGAAGGCATCGTAAAAGCTATTGTCTGCCGAGAGCTCGAGATAAGTCATCTTGCCGACAATATCGGTCAGGCGCGCACGCGCGTCGCGGCGCAACAGGGCCATGTAAGCACCGCGGATGGCGGTGTTACCCATGAAGTGGAAGCGATCCCAAGGGGATGCGCTGCCGGGCGGGGCCGGCAAGTCGGGCAGCAGGCCAATTTGCACCGCCTTCTCAACGTTGATATACTGGCCAAAGGAGCCGCCGATCAACATCTGTGAGACATCAGCGAGATCCACGCCCACACTCTGGGCCATCATGTTGAACCCGGCGTAGATGGCGGCCTTGGCCCGCATCAGGTTGTCGATATCAATCTTCGATAGCACGATGTCACGGCCATGCGCACTTTCCTCACCCCAGGCCACGACGTATTCCGGGCCATGCGCGCCCTCGCGCACTCGGCGGCGGCCATCCGGCCCCTGGGGGAGATCCAGGTTCAGGTTACCGCGCTTGTCCATCACACCGGTGATGAACAACTCGGCCAGCAACGAAAGCAGGCCGGAACCGCAGATGCCGCGCGGCCGCTCGCCCAGGCGCCCGATAACGCGATAGGTCGGCTCGCCGTCGCCGGAATTGACCCATACCTCTTCGATCGCGCCGGTGGTAGCGCGCATGCCGTGCTCGACACCCGCGCCCTCGAAGGCAGGACCCGCGGAGCAGGCACAGGTAATCAGCCAGTCGTGCGTGCCTAGGACGGTCTCGCCGTTGGTGCCGATATCGATGAACAGCGTCAGGTCTTCCGCCTCGTCCATCTGTGTGCTCAACACACCGGCGCTGATGTCGGCGCCCACGTAGCTGGCGACGCCGGGCAGGCAATCCACCACCGCCTGTGGGTGCGCGACCAGGCCCAGGTCCGCGGCGGTCAGCACCGGCGCCTGGTTGACGGCCGGCACGTAGGGCGCCAGGCGGATTGCCTCGGGCGGGATGGCGAGCAACAGGTGAATCATCGTGGTGTTGCCGGCAATGGCGACCTTAAAGACCTGATCAGGCGCTGTGCCTGCCTGGGTGCAGGCAGCCTCGAGCAGCCGATTGATCGTGCCGACGACCAAGGCCTGCATCTCAGCCAGGTTGTTACCCTTGCCGGCATAGATGATGCGCGAGATGACGTCCTCGCCGCGCACGATCTGACCGTTGTAATCAGCCGCCTGGCCCGCTACCTCTCCACGGAGCAGATCCACCACCCAGACGGTGACGGTAGTCGTGCCGATATCGACAGCCGCGCCGTAACTGCAATCAGATTGGTCCCCGGGCAACAGGGCCAGCAGTCGGGCCGGGCCCTGCGGGTAGTCCCAACTATCGAGGGACACGATTGCGGTCACGTGCCAGTCGGCGTCGCGCAAGGTCCGGCCAATGCCTTGCAGTACGGGCAGAGCGGCCGAGATTTCTTGCACACCTTCGCCCGCGAGGGCGCGAGAGATGCGCGACCAATCGTCGGTCTGGTCGGCCAGGCTGGGTGAGTCGAGCCAGAGGAAATAACGCCGCACCGACTGGTGTCGGGCGACGTCGTAATCAAAGGGAAGCTCGATTCGCCGGGCCGCCTTCTGCGTGACGAGCCGGCGTTCGATCGTCTCCTGCTCAGGGACCTCAACCCAGGCATCGCCCTCGATCACGGTCTGGCAGGCCAGGGCATAGCCGGCAGCCACATCCTCCTTGGACAGGCGCAAGGTAGAGCGGCGCCGGATAGCGCTACGCGCGTCGTCGATCCGGACAGCACATCGGCCACAGCGACCCTGTCCACCGCAAGGCTGGTTCAGAGAGAAGCCGGCCTGCAGCGCAGCATCGGCCAACAGGCTCCCGCTGGGGACCTGCACGCTGATGTCGCCGGGGGTGAAGTGGATCGTATGATTGGCCAGAGTTGGCCTCCAGAATTATGTCAAAGTCAAAAGCTCACCGTCTCACCAGGCCGAATCGCCCTGCAAGAAGTGATCGATATCGGCCGCGGCGCGTTTGCCGGCCCCCATGGCGCTGATCACAGTGGCTGCGCCGGTCACGACGTCACCGCCGGCCCAGACCTTCGGCATAGTAGTACGGCCTGAATCCTGGTCCGCCACCACGGTCCCGTGGCGCGTCCGCTGCAGGCCCTCTGCGTCCACGAATACCAGCGGGTTCGGGCTCGTACCCAGGGCCATGATGACGGTATCTACGTCCATGTCGAATTCCGAGCCGGGGATCGGTACCGGCGAGCGGCGGCCCGACGCGTCAGGCTCGCCTAGTTGCTGGCGGATACAACGCATGCCGCGCACATTACCGCGCTCGTCGCCGAAGATCTCGATCGGGTTGGTCAGGAAGTCAAAGATGATCCCTTCCTCTTCGGCATGATGCACTTCTTCCAGGCGGGCCGGCACCTCATCGCGCGAGCGGCGGTACACGACGTGCACCTCACCCGGCTGCTGGCCGTTAAGCCGGGCATGCTGAGTCTGCAGGCGCAGGCTGCAGCGTGCGGCGTCCATGGCTACGTTGCCCGCGCCGACCACAGCCACCTTCCGCCCTATCTTGACCGGGGTATCGTACTGAGGGAACTGATAGCCCTTCATCAGGTTAACCCGGGTCAGAAACTCATTGGCCGACAGAACGCCGTTAAAGTTGATACCGGGGATACGCATAAAGGAAGGCAGGCCCGCCCCGGTCCCCATAAACACGGCATCGTATTCCTGTAGCAACTCGCCAATCGTCAGGGTGCGCCCGATCACGTAGTCGGTGCGGATGTCAATTTCCAGGCAGCCCGCAGCAAACTCAATCTCGGCGTTGATGACGGCCTTGGGCAAGCGGAACTCGGGAATGCCGTACACCAGGACGCCACCCGGGTTCTGCAGGGATTCGAAGATGGTCACACTGTGACCCAGGCGAGCCAGGTCCACTGCACAGGTCAGGCCAGACGGGCCAGAACCTACCACGGCCACTTTCTTGCCGGTGCTGGCTCCCCGGGTAGGAGGACAGCTGCGCGAGCGCAGCTCAAAATCGCCGACGAAGCGCTCCAGGCGTCCAATGGCCACCGGTTGATTCTTGAGGCCGACCAGGCAGCGTGACTCGCACTGCACTTCCTGAGGGCAAACGCGCCCGCAGATAGCAGGCAGGTTGTTCTTGGCCTTCATCGCTTGCACAGCCGCGACCATATCGCCATCGCGCAGGGCTTTGATAAACTCGGGAATCTGCACTCCCACCGGACAGCCGTCGACACATTGCGGACGAGCGCACTGTAAGCAGCGCTCCGCCTCCATGCGGGCCAATTCCAGCGTGAACCCCAAGGCAACTTCATCAAAATTGCCCGCGCGCACGTCGGCTTCCTGAACCGGCATGTCCTGACTGGCGATCTTCATGCGTTCTTTAGCAGCAAGCGGAGCCATCAAGCCACCTCCCCGCCAGGGACCTGTTCGAGATTGCAGACGTGCTGCCAGTGCTCGACGGCCTGCCTTTCTTCGTCTCGGTAGAAGGCCAGGCGAGACATAAGGCTGTTCCAGTCCACCTTGTGGCCGTCAAACTCCGGACCGTCCACGCACACGAATTGCGCACCGTCTTGCAGCACCACGCGGCAGCCGCCACACATGCCGGTGCCGTCGATCATGACCGTGTTGAGGCTGACGATGGTCGGCACATTGTACGGCCTGGTGGTCTGAGCCACGAACTTCATCATGATCGCCGGCCCGATGGCCCAGATGCGATTGATGCGCCCCGGGCGCGCTTCCAGCAACTCCTTTAGCGGTTCGGTCACTAACGCCTTACGCCCGTACGAGCCGTCGTCAGTGCAAACCACCAACTCATCCGAAACCGAGCGCATGCGCTCTTCCCAGAAGAGCAGGCTGCGGTTGCGTGCGCCGATGATGGAAATAACGGTGTTGCCGGCTTCCTTAAGGGCCCGCGCGATGGGGAAGACGGGGGCAATGCCGACCCCGCCGCCGACACATATCACCGTGCCATAGTTTTCGATCTCGGTCGGGTGGCCCAACGGCCCGGCGATGGTCGCGAACGAATCGCTCGCCTTGAGCTTGCCCATCTGCATAGTGGACTTCCCCACTTCTTGCACCACCAGCGTGATCGTTCCCGCCTCGCGATTGTAATCGGCGATCGTCAACGGGATGCGCTCCCCATGATCGTCGTTGCGCACGATCACGAACTGACCGGCCCTCGCCTTGCGCGCGACTTGAGGAGCCTCAGCCACGAACAGCTTGACGGCCTCACTCAAATCCTGTTTCTCAAGAATCCTGTACATGATACGCACTTCCTACCTTTATGCGCCTCGTACTCGTTGGCGCTGAGCACGAAGCTTTCTGCTCAGAACCCTATCATCCTAGATTATGTCTCTTTGGCCTCCAGATGCCATGACGCGCGTCATCATGCCAGGATCAAAACCCCGCAACTCAACTGCGCGGGGACCGCCTGACCTGGTCAGGTGGCCCCCGTAATACGGATTTTACCAGTTGGTCTTCAAGTAGCGCGGCAGATCAACCGCCTCGCGCGGGCCGACCTTGATCTCCCAACCCGGCAACTCCTCTTCCAGCTCGCCCATTAGAACGGCGACATGGCCGGGGATGAGGACCTTGCGATGCGAAACCTTGTCCGCAATGCCGGTGTTCTTCACGGTCTTGGCAATCCGATCGGCATCGAACTTGCCGGCCGCCCAGGCAGTCAGGACGCTCATGCCTTCGGCATCGGCCACCAGCAGCCAGGCCGGCTGCCCACTGCTCTCCACCTCGTTGGCGACTGCGAAGTAGGTAATGGAGAAATTGGTCGTGATCAGCACCGGAGAGTCGACGCCCGGCTTGTTGATCGGGTAGATACCCGGCTCAACCTGGATCGGCTTCTGCGGATCGGTAAAGATGTTCTGGCGCAGCACCAAGAGCGGGTAGATCTCGGCAGGGCCAAACCGGCTGAGCACGACAAAACCGGCGTACTTCGCGATCTGCTGAGCAGCCAGGATCGTCTCCATGCAGGGGTCGGACTGGCCCAAGTAAGGGAAAGCGACGGTCGGGTAGCCTACCGCCCTCACGCCCTTCTTCAGCGCCAGCCGGCGGACCTGGGTCAAGACTGCCAGCGAACCATTGAAGCCGCGCGCCACCGGATCGAGGACAAGATCTTCGACGCCGGCAGCGACCAATTTCTCAGTCAGTTCCGCCAGACCGGAGATCGTATCGGCGCGCACGACCAGGGGCGCCTTATGCTCTTTGGCCAGCTTCGCCATAGCTTCCCAATTGGCGGCAGTGGCCGCGCAGATGAGGGGAGTGGCGCCGGTCGTTTTGGCCAGACCGGCAGCCATCACCAGCGGATCTTCGCTGATCAGGACCAGCGGCAGACTGCCCGCCTGGCGGGCGGCAGCCACGGCTGCTGCGAACTTCGAGGCGTCCCCAGAAGTGGCTTCCACCGCGAGACCGTCCAGGTGCAGGCTGATACCCACATAGTCCACTTTATAATCGGCCACAGCCTTGGCGGTCGCGGCCACCTGCTCGGCCGGCAGGCTATCCTGAATGCGTACCAGAAGGCCTGTAGGATGGTAGAAGGTCTTCTCATGCCGGAACAACACGGTCTCGTTGCCCGCCTCGATCTTGTGCCCGTCGGCGGCAATCGTTACCAGGCGAATGGGGGGCGCCGAGGCGGCGGAAAGCTTGGATTTGGACTCTTCGCTCACATAGGGACAGGCTGACAGATCAGCTTGCTTGGCGGCCAGTTTCATGGCGAACGCCAGGCAGGTCGGAAAGCCACATTCCTTGCAGTTAGTTTTCGGAAGAAGTTTATAGATATCCAGACCGGAAATTGCCATGGGGATCCTCCTTTACGCCGTTACGCCGGCATCAGCTCAGCAATCATCTTCTTGATGCGCTCGATGGCGGCCGGGTGGCGCAGGACGATGACATCAGCGCCGGCTTCAACCAACGGAGCGGCGGTGACTACTTCCCAATTGACGGCTCGATCGTCCCAGCTGCCCCAGGCAGCCGGCACGCCTTCACCGGCGCGCGCTTCCTTGGTCCGCCAGGCCTCTTCGCCCGGGGTCACGATCATCGGCTGCTGGGTCATGCCATCGCCCTGGAGAGCAGCCAGGCGCAGGCGCTCCATGACACTATAGCCATATTCCATGCCATAACCCAACGCGCCAGTGGTCGGATCCATCACGATGCGTTCGAGAGGCAGGCCCATGTCGCGGATGAGGATGATCAACTGTTTGGCCAGGTTGACGTCCATGGGGGTTTTGCTGGTCACGAGATGGCCGTGCGCCAACGCCGCCGCGACGATGGTGCGGTAGTTCTTGTCCTCGCAGGGACCAAGAACCAGTCGCTCGCCTACGCATTCTTCGGCTACCGCCACCAGCAACTCGTTGTCCAGTTCAGCCTGGCCGGGACCGACGACGATCAGCGGCAGCCCGGTTGCGCCAAGCACTGAGCGCGCGACCTTACGCGCCGCCGCGGCCGTCATCCGCAGACCGGCATGGTCAGTTGCCGTCAATTGCAGGAGGATGAGATCGGCGCTGGCCGCTTCAGCCGCATGAGCCCACGCCGCGGGATCGCCCACCACCGCCCCCCAGGCGCGCAGGAGGGGTTCAGGCCACTCTTCAGATGGGTTGCCGGTACGCACTTCGACCGCAATCTGCGGACGGTGCGGCATCTTGCCCTCAAAACCCAGGAAGGGCAGGGCGGTCTCGCCGCCAATCGTGACGGTGTGGCTGCGCGTGCCCCCCTCGGCGGCTGTCGCGCCCAGCGTGATCGGGCGGACGCTGCCGGACCACTTTTCGACCGGAATCTCGACATTCACGGGCATGTAACCCTCCTTTGCGCTGGCGACAAATCGAAAGATTAGATCACTACCAGTAGCGTTCTACGTGTATCTGTCCTGGTTCCTTGCGTGTGTGCTCGCGATAGCCCTCGGCGCAGAGCATTTCCTCGGTCTGGTCGATCATTGCCGGGCTGCCGCATAGAAAAATGTGCGTGTCGGTCGGACTGGGCTCAAAGCCCCAGGCTTCCGCGATCACTCCCCGCCGCCACAGATCCTGCACGTGGCCGCCGAACCCCGTCCATCGCACGGGCTCGTCGCTGGGACGGCTGATGATCGGCACATAGGCGAAGTTACTGCAGAGGTGCATCAGGTTTTCCAGCTCTGCACGATAGCCCAGTTCCCAGGAATGGCGCGCGCCGTGTAACACGGCAATGTGCCGCTGCTGCGGGCCACAGGTCAGGTGCGTGGTGAGCATGCTCATATAGGGCGCCAGGCCGGTGCCGGTGGCGATCATGACTATGTTCGCTTCGTCCGGAACCTGGTCCATCGTGAACATACCGGCGATTTTCGGACCAAGCCACAGATGGTCACCCATACCCAGGGCAAACAGCCGCGGCGTGAGCGAGCCCGAGCCAACCAGATTGAGATAAAAGTCCATATACTCGCGAGCCAGGGACGAAGATGCGATCGAATATGCCCGCCGGATAAGCTTATCCGCCTCCGGCGCATCCTCCTCCGGATCAGACAACGGGTGACGCGGGGCCGAACCGGGCAGACCGAGGACTGCGAACTGACCGGGCCGGAACTCGGGCAGCGCCCAGCCGTCCGGACTGACCCGCAAGATGATCAACCAGGGCGTGATTTCGATCCGTTGGGTAACGACGGCATTGAGATCGAGTTCAAGCAAAGTAATACTCCTTAAGACGCGACGAATAATAAGTCATTACTCCTCACTTGCTACTCGTTACGTCTTGCATATTACTTTTTGATTCATGATTAATCCGTCGTTAACCTCCGGCTAACCCTTCTTTAAACCGTAGCGTTGCCGGAACAGATCCATCGGCGTGGGCCGCGGCGCGCCGGTACCCTGGTTCCGTATGTATTCAGGGCCCGCCAGGGCCCGTACCGCATCGCGCAGTTCCAGGACCGCCGAGGGCCAGGCCATCCCGGCCGCCCGGTGCAGATAGAAGAGATGATCAACTCGCGCGTCCGCCATGATTTGCACCGCCGCGGTCAAAGGGATATCGGCCGGAGACTCCGGAATATCTTCATCCATTATATCCGCAGCGGTCAAGTCGGGCGAGAATGGACCATCCTCTGCGGCTCCCGCAGCTTTGCCGGCGCGCGCAAAAGCGGCGGCCAGGTGGCGCTCGCCAATCCAGCCCCGGCTGTCCCCCTCTTCATCTATTACTATGAGTGCCGTGCAATTCTGTTCCAACATCTGCACGGCCACTGCCTGAACAGGAATGTCCTGCTTGCACGTCGCTACGCCGATTCGCATCACGTCGCGAACCAAGAGTGTTTCGGCCATGAATCTCCCCTGGTGGCCGGCGCCCGGCCGGGCGCCGGCCATCAAGTTTTTTCATCAGAAGATCGGATCCATCATCAGCGCCGGGTGGCCGCTTCCCTCGAGGAAGGCCACCAACTCCATCGGATCGGTGCAGACCGTCTCGTCGGCGATCTTGCTGATCAGATCGGGGTCGCCCTCGCGCTCGGCCACGGTCTGGAGCTCGGCAGCCATCGTCTGCTTGAGGATGCTCGACATCCAGACCACGCGTTTGAAGCCGCCGTCACCCGAGATGAATTTGGGGCTGGTCAGATAGTATTTGCCCACGCCCATCACGCCCTCGGTCTGCAGACCGCCGCCGGCCATGCCGGCCAGGGTGCTGAAGGTCATGCCGGCGGGCGTCATGCTCGGGTCCTCGCGGCTGACCACCATCACGCCGTTGGCCTCGGGCACCAGCATGACGATGCACTCGAAGCAGCCGCAGGCCGTCATCGGTTTGGTCATGATCGAATACATGGCCACTTCTTGCACCGAGCCCTGCGAGTTCTTGACTGCGATCTCATTGAGACCGGTGTAGAAGCCCTTGACGGGATCGAGAACAGCTCCCTTGCGTACAGGCTGGTTGGGCCCGGTCGGGTTGATCTCGTAGCTCGCCTTGCAGTCCAACCAGTTATAGGCGCCGCACAGCCCCAGGCGCTGCGGGCTGACCAGGCAGACATGAGTAGGCGCGAAGCTCTGGCACAAGGTACAGGTGTAGAACTCTTCCACCGTCTCGTCCGTCAGGTTGGCCAGGCGCCGGTTGCGGAAGTCGTACGCCGCGCGGGCCTTCTCCAACCACTCCGCCACCAGGGCCGGGTCGGTGAAGATCGTGACCTGCACCTTGTCCACAATCGCGCCAAAGTCGGCGTGCAAGCGGGCGTGGACGATATCGCCGAAGTGGCGCAGATTGAAACCCTTGCCGTAGGCGGCCTGGCTGATGCGGATCCAGGCGATGTCGCGCTGGCCGATGTGCTGGATACCACTGGCGCCGTTCACGAAGTAGTGGATCTGACGCTCGAGCACCGGCTCGAAGTCGGTCTGCATCTTGCGGCCGGCAACCTTAATCACGATGCCCAGGTCCATGGCGCCACCAACGGCCATGCTCTCGATCGGCGGGCCGATGACCTCGATCTTGCCGTCCTCGACCTTATCCATGTCCACCATGCGCAGGTATTCGAAAGCCCGGCTGTACTTGCCGCCGAACTCGACCCGCATGTCCTTCTTCCGCACCACTTCGCCCTCAAAGGCCGAGCCGTAGGGCACGGGGATGGGCACTTCCGTCATCTTGATCTTGACGCCGCGCACCTCGATCGCCCGCTGAACCAGCTTGGCCGCCTTCTCCTCTTCCGTGGCGGCCCCGATCTCGTTCCAGGGCATGGAGATGACATGCTCGTAGCGGGTGACACCGCTGGGCAGAATTTGCGGGATGACGGTATCGGCAATCGTTGGAAAACCGTAGGAGATAGCGCCCGCGGCAGCCGCGTACTTCAGGTCGTCCACCTCGCCGAGGGCGAGGACGAAGGCGAAAACGCGAAACTTGTTGTAAAGCAGGATATCACGCCACTGCCCGCCCTTCATGCCGCCGAAGGTGAGGGCGGAACGAGTGGCGAAACCAAGGGCGTAGATGGCGGAGATCGTATCCCGGCCGAAGGGCACGATGAAGGTATCGTAGCCCATTTCGACCCCTTCCTCACGCAACTGGTCGATGATAGAGCGACCATTAACATTGCCGGAGAGGAAAGTCAGGATGTTGCGGCGTTGAAGCTCGCGCACGATCGCGACTGCGGCCGCGTTTGTACGCGCCGCGCCGACGATGGCGGCGAATCCGGGCATGCGTCCGTCAACCAACTGGATACCCCAGGAGCGAAGCTGGATGTCGTCGATCGGCCCGTTCAGGTGACCGCCGCCGTTTTCGCTCTCGAACTCCGGGCTGGTGAAAGAAGTTCCACCGGCGAGATGGAAACCCGGGTACGGTTCAGGCTGCTGCCCCAGCGTGAAACGGACGCCTTCGATGGTCTCCGCCGCCAGCAGCGTCGCCATGCCGCTGTCCAGCGTTTCGCCAAGGTAAGGCACCCACAGGTTGTCGTCGGGCGCCGGGTGCAAAAGCTTATGGGCGTGCTCCATAACCGGGCGAAGATCGCCCAGCGTCTTCACCTCGTGGCCTAGCATTCCGAAGGCCACCGGCAGATAGTAGGCGGTGTTGGGGAAGGCCACCGGTGTGCCGGCGCCCCGCTCGGCGATTGTCTTCGCGAGCATAACCTCGGCTTCAGCCACCAGGGCATTCGCCCCGCGGGCGGCGCGTGTAGCAATATAACGAGACATGTGGCTATACCTCCCTTATCTGGCCGTGGCCCCGTAGACCGCTTCGATGCGTTCTTCGAGGGGAAGCGCAATCAGTTCCG
>Ga0209746_1000145_pt1 | contig 36375 bp, 36 predicted proteins | sample BarGraNGADG00211_3_FD_184496 | JGI IMG/M metagenome (GOLD analysis project Ga0209746, IMG submission 184496) | Arctic peat soil microbial communities from Barrow, Alaska - Barrow Graham LP Ref core NGADG0011-211 (SPAdes) (version 2) | ecosystem: Environmental > Terrestrial > Soil > Wetlands >... | reverse complement strand
CTGCTCGAAAGTGGATGAAGCCAGATCGTTGGCGGTTTCGGAATCCGCGCCGCGATAACGGAAGTATCGGAAAACAGCGGGATAATAGCGCTCGAAGGCCTGTTCGATCGAAACATGCTGAGTGGTCGTCGTTTTGGTTTGTCGCTGCAAAATGCCCTCCCGGACAGATCTCTATTAAGTTATACAACTTTACCGAAAATGTATTACACCTGATTATGCTCGTCCAGAAGGTAATTATTCCCCAAGAATACTGAAGACGCTTCATTAGCGAGTCGACCAGCTCTCATCAAAGGGAACTGGTCGACTCCAAGTTTGTTATTAGAAAGAAGGCTAACCCCTATTTTAGGACTGCCGCCAGCGGAGCCGGGGCCTGGACCTGGACACTGGTGCCAGAAGCCCGGGCCTTTTCCATGTCGCGCGCCCACAGGTACAGGCAGGTGTGGTAGGCGGTGGCCGTGTACGAGTTCACGACGGTGGCGACCATGATGAAGATGCTGGCAATAATTACGCCCAGCCCGATGCCGGAGACCAGGCCGAAGGTTGACGTGTTGGTGATTGTGAGGATGCCAAACCCGACGCCGAAGCCCAGGCCGATGCCGAGCGCACCCAGCAGGAAGCCGATCAGCCCGTTGACGGTTTTCACGCCAACCGTGCTGATGCCTACCAGCAGCAGGTTGTTCTTGATGATGCTGCCGGCGCGCTTGAGGGCGTCTTTCAGGTTGATATCTTCGATGACCATGGCGGGCAGGATGAGGAAGGCGGCCTCGGTCCAGGCCGCGTCGATCAGACCGGCCAGGAAGTTGCGCCCGCCTGAGTTGCCTTTGCCTCTGACGCCGCTCTTGAGCAGGTTTACCGCGGTCGAAGCCGCGGCCAGGCTCATCAGGTCAAGGAAGTCACGCTTGACGACTGCCCAGGCCTTCGACATGACGCCGTCGCCCTCGGCCAGGTAACCGTAGATCAGGTAGACGGTCATGGCCGAGAAGATGTAGCCGACCGTGTATTGTATGAAAATCATCACCGCACCCAGCACGAACAGGATGATCTGCCCGACCAGGCTGTTATTGCCGCCGGTCAGAAAACCCGCCCCGATCATCAGGGGGATGAAAATGACCGAGACGATCAATCCGGCGAACAGGGCCATGATGGATGGCTTGATGAGGTCTTTGTCCTTGGCGGCCATTTGCCAGGCCTGCTTTAGGAACGACCAACCGCGACTAAAGTTTTGCATGAGATACCTCTAGAAATATGGTTAAGAATGGGCGTGATTATAGCAGGCTTATATCTGCCCACATTATATTTTGTACGCCACAATGACTCCATCCCGCACCGGTACCAGCGAGGCAATCCAGTCCGGGCTGCGAGTGAGCATCCCGGTCAGTTTGCGGATGCTTTCGGTGGCCGGGGTTTTGTCCTGGGGATCGAAGATTTCACCGTGCCAGAGCATGTTATCCACGATGAGCACTCCGCCGGGACGCAGTTTCCCGGCGATAATCTGGAGCGAGTCGGCGTAGTCCTCCTTGTTGATGTCGTTGAAGATCAAGTCGAAGGGACCAGAAGTCTCGCGCAGGGTTTGCACCGCCTCCCCAACATGATAGCGGACAATTCCATCGTATCCCAGCGCAGCCAGGTGGGTGTGCGCCTGGCGCGACAGTTCTTCGTCCCAGACCACGTGATAGACCTCGCCGCCGCCATTCTCGGTCACAGCCCTGGCAAACCAGGCGGTCGAGTAGCCGAAGCCCGAGCCGAGTTCGAAGATGCGCTTTGCACCAATCATGCGTGCCACCTGGTAGCACAGATACCCGGATGCCGGCCCGACGATGGGGAAATCTATCTTTTCTGCGTCGGCTTCCATCGCCTGCATTTCTGGCAGACGGGGCGGCACGAGACTGTCAATGTAGTCCATCAGGTATTCGGGGATCAAAGGCTTATCCATAAATGTTCTCCTTATTTTCTTTACCAATTAAAGTAACGATACCGGGTCCACTTCCACCCGCCAGCCCTTCGATGCACCCCTCGACAGGCTTGGGGCACTGCTAAGGGCGGCACCTTCGAAGTCCTTTCTCCGCAGCAGACTTGCCGGGTTCGGGCCGCGCAGGATGATCTGCCAGCGATAGAGTCCATTCAACCGGGAAAAGAAGCAGGGGGCGGGTCCGATGAGGGTTGTCTCGCGCCGGTCTTCGCTCTCGATCCATTTGGCAAGTTTTGCCGCCAGTCCCTGCGCCTCTGACTCGGCTTTTGTAGCCTGAACATGCCGGTATTCCATCCTCACCAGGCGGTTGAACGGCGGGTAGCCCAACTGCCTGCGATAGTCCAACTCGCGGGCGTAGAAGGCGGCGTAATCCTGGCCGGCCGCGGCCTGGATGACGTAATGCTCCGGTTGAAAAGTTTGCAGCACCACCCGTCCGCCCAGGGACGAACGACCGGCGCGGCCCGAGACCTGGGTCAGCACATCGAAGGTCCGCTCCGCCGCGAAGGGGTCAGGCAGGTTGAGTCCCACGTCGGCCAGCACAATCCCCACCAGCGTTACCAGCGGCAGGTCGAGTCCCTTCGCCAGCATCTGCGTGCCGATGAGCACATCCGCCCGGTGAGCGGTGAAGTGGCTCAGGATGATCTCGTGCGAGTCCTTCCGGCGGGTGGTATCCCAGTCCCAGCGCAGGGTGCGCGCCGACGGGAAGAGCGCCCCCACCTCGGCCTCCACCTTCTGGCTGCCCAGCCCATACTGGCGGATCTGGTCACTCCCGCAAACCGGGCACTTCTTCGGTATCTGCCGCGTGTAGTTGCAGCGGTGGCATACGAGTGTTCCCCCGTGTTCCTGTGTCATGTGGTCCGGTTTTATGGGAGTATTGGAGGACGGGGCAACGTGATACGTGAGGGGCGTGTCGCAGCGCGGGCAGCGCACCGCCGTCCCGCACTCCCGGCAGAAGACGTAGGTGGCCGTGCCGCGCCGGTTCAGGAAGAGAATCGCCTGCTGGCCTTTTTTGAGCACCTCTTCCAGTGCGTCCACCAGAGCCTGGCTGAAGACTCCCCGGTTGCCGGACTTGAGTTCTTCCCGCATATCAATAATCGAGACGGGGGGAAGACCTCCGAAGTTTGCAGAGAACCCTGAGGGTTGTATCCGCTTCGGTAACTCCAGCAGGCGGACGCTTCCCCCGCCCTCAGTCCCTTGCGGGGCCGATGCCTGATACCGTTGAACGATGGACGGGGTGGCTGAACCGAGGATGCACACGCCCCCACAAATCCGGGCGTATTCCTGCGCGGTAGTGACGGCGTTGTAGAATGGCGGCTCGGACTGGTAGTAGGATGTGTCGTGGCATTCATCGGCAACGATCAGCCCGACGTTTGGGAGCGGAGCGAACAATGCCGAGCGCGGCCCGATGATGACTTTCAACTGGCCCAAACGAGCGCGCCGCCAGGTGTCGTAGCGCTCGCCTTCGGATAATCTGGAATGCACCAGTCCAACCTGCCCGGGGAAGCGCGCCAAGAACCGGCGTACGGTCTGCGGTGTGAGGGCGATCTCCGGGACAAGGATGATGGCTTCCTTTCCGTGTCGAATACACTCCTGCGCGGCGCGGATGTAGATCTCGGTCTTTCCGGAGCCAGTCACACCGTGGAGGAGAAAAGGGTAATTAGGGATTTGGGAATCAGGTGATGGGGTTTGGAAAGCGCGCAAAATTTGGTCTAACGCGGCTTCCTGCTCGGCAGTTAATACTAATTCCTGATAACCCAATCCCTTATCACTCGGTACCAGATTACTTATCTTTTCCAGAGGGTCGCGCCAGATCTCGGTTTCCCTCAAAACAATCAGTTCGCGCTCCGCCAGTTCCTGCAGGTCGGCCAGATTGCAGCCAGATTCGGCATATACCCACGAGACGTTCACGTCCGCCAGTTCGCGCAACAGGAAGCGCAGGGCGGCCTGCCGGCGTGAGAGGGTATCAGCGGTCTTTCCTAGTTCCGGCATCGCCGCTTCTGCCACTTCGGGAGGCACGGACAATTGCGCCGTGCGGACAAACTTTGGCCGCACCGAGATCGGTGGCAGGATGGACTGGCTGGTCAACCCCCCGGTTCTTACCAGATATTGCGCTACCTTGCGCCAGTCCACATTTTTGAAATGTCGGTCTATCTGGCGGCCGCGCAGGCTCCCCTTTTCTCGCAGCAGGTCAACCAGCCGACGATGGACCATGGACGATTGACCGTCTGTGGTCAATGGTCTATCGTCTATGGTCTGATACAGCACGTCTGCCTGCTGCGCCAGTCCCACCGGCAGCATCAGCCCTAGGCAGGCTGCCAGCGCGGACATGGTCTCCCTGGCCAGCCACTGGGCCAGGGAAATCTGCGCGGCGGTCAGGGCAGGGAGTGGGTCGAGCAAATCAATTATAGTTTTCGTTTCGGGGACGGAAGGTTCGACAATGAGACGAAAAACGACACCCTGCACGGTCTGCTTGCCAAAGGGTACGGTGACCAGATGTCCCGCGCCGATTTTCCCTTCCAGTTCGGGGGGCAGGGCATAGTCGAACACGCCCGAGACGGACGGGACAGTGACGGCAATTTGGGCGTACATTACTTTGTCTTCAACACCACCGCCGCGCCGTAGCCGACTACCGACGAGTAATCGCCGGTCACATCACCGGAGGTGGCGTGGCGCAGCACCTTGACGGTGTCCGCACCCAGTGCTTTGGCGGCCCACAGGACGGCTGTCAGCGCGCCGAGACCGCAGGCAAAACCTTGCTCCTCCTTTTCGGCGCAGAAAACATCCTCTGGAGAAAAGGACTCGATCCGGCGCAGCATTTCCGTGTCGAAGACCACGGCTTCCTTCTGGGTGTAGAAGTGGGAGAGGTCCGTGCTGGCGACAACCAGCGCGTTTTTCCCACGCAGGGTCTCTGCCAGGGCCGCACCGAGTTTCTGGGAGACTTTAGCTGACTGGGAGCGCACCATCACCGGAAGGAGCTTGAATGCCCCGGTTAGGGCACGTTGCAGGAAGGGCAATTCGATTTCCAGCGAATGTTCCTGGTCGTAGGCCACCGGCGTCAGGCCTTCACCCAGCACCGGTCGCAGGCGGGCATCCAGGTCGGCAATAACATCCTTATCCACTGGGACCTCGCCGAGCGGGGTGGCATAAGCTTCGTGGGCGGTGGTCAGGAGCGGCTCGTAGTAAGGCTGGTGCATTGGTGAAAGAACGGCTACCAGATCGAAGGTTCGGCGGCGCACCGAAGCAAAGGCGTACCCGGCCACCGGGCCGGAGTACTTGTGTCCGGCGTGCGGGGCGATGACGGCAATCACCTCGCCGGGCAGTTCGGGTAATTCGGCCTGGTCCAGGTAGCGATCCACGGCCTGGGTGAGCGCCTTGGGATCGCCTTCATACCACATCCCGGCGATCGGTGAATGACGCACAAGAGAGACGGTGGTCATATTCACCTCCAATTCGTATTGTAGCACTGCGAGCGTCTACAGACGCTTGCGGAAAGTGCGCTGGCTCTTGATGTTGTCGTACCCACGTGCCTGGTAGAACCGGTGGGCCTCCGTGCGGATCACGTTGGAACGCAGCCAGAGCTCGCGGCAACCGTTTCGGCGGGCCCATTCTTCGGCAGCAGCCAGCAGGGCCTTCCCGACGCCCGAGCCGCGGTGCGCCTCCGCCACGACCAATCCACCCAACTCGGCATGGAAATCCATCTCCGGCAGGGGGTAGGCGTGCACATGAGCCCAGCCCGAGATTTGTCCGCCTGTTTCTGCAACGTAAAGGGCGTGGAAGGAAAAGCCGGCCATCTGCTCCAGTCGGCGTGCCACCTGCTCGACCGTGCTGAGATAGCCGAGCTGACCGCAAAGTTCTGCGATGGCGGCCGCATCTTCAAGCCGGGCAGGGCGAACTAGAAAATCAGCAGGATCAGAGTCCATAGGATGCCGATGCTGATCACACCGATGGCAAATAAAGAGAAGAGCAACCGCAGACTGGGTTGGGCCATTTGTGCTATGCCAAGCAGGAAGAAGGCTACTGCCAGCACAGTCAGGACAGCCACATATGAGTCGGATTTATTATTCCAGCGGTGGTAGGCATCCGAAGCATTATTCTGCTTCTGTACCAGTTCCTGGCTGTATGTTTGCAGGTCGGACAAGTAGCCGGTAATATTCGGCGCCATCTGATCGGAGGCAGGTGCGTAGGCTGGATCGGTCATTAAGAAGGAAAGACTTTTCACCCGGTCCGCCCGTGCCTGGAAGATCTGCGACTCGAGTGTCAGCGTCTCGAACCCCTGCTGGTCATTGGCAGTCTGCCGTTGCATGGCACTATACTCGGCTACCAGCGCTTCCTGAGAATTGGTGAGCAACATGGCGTAGGTATTCAGATCATAATCAGACTGGGCACCGGCTTGGATAAGGCTGCCAGTAAACTGGACGGCGTCATATTGCGAGTCCCGGTTGGCTTGATTGGCGCGGATGTTGGCATCCACCTGCAGAGCTGAAATAGCTGCAACCAAAACCGTATTTAAGAGGATCAGCACCAGCACAAGAGTTTTACCTCGTTCGGGGTTGGAGATGTCGGATTTGTTCACAACACACCTCCCCGTAGAATGAAGAATACAAACTCGACTCCCAGGCTCCACACAAGGCCGATCCCATAGACGATGACCCCAAGAACCAGGATCAGGATCCTTGAGCGTAAGTGAGACAGTTGGGACAACCCAAGCCAGAACAGGCTGATCGCGATCAGGATCGTACCCACCACAAGCCAGCGTTGTTCTGAGAAGTAGGTATCCGCCAGAGAAAAGGAAGCCAGTGGGTCGAGGCTGCTCAGGTTGGAGGATTGCGCTTCCAGTTCATCAAACCTCTTCTGAACATTCAACCAGCCTTGCGGGGTGAGATAGGATGGATCCGTGCCGAGCGGCGTCGCCAGCGATTCCATTCCGGGAAGCAGGTAGGTGCGCAATTGGGCGGCTTGCTCCTGGCTGGCCGGGTCAGTGCTGTTTTCCTGGACGATCAGGCTGTCGAGGTTCACCAGGTAATCGCGGGCGTATCCGGCATCCGCATAGGCCTGGCGCCAGTCTTCATTGGCGGCTGCCTGGCGTTTGACTGCATTCAACAACCCCTGATAAATGAGATCGCCTGCCTTCGAACCCAGGCTGGCAGTTCGCCAGGTGGCCAGGGCAGTGGTCAAAGAGACCAATGCGATCAGGATGGCAATCCATACTTCCAGCCGATTGTTCTTTTCCTTTGGTTTTTCCATGGATAAGTGCTCCTTTCTTTGGCCATGTACTGCTTCTTGCATAAATGCGTGAACCTTGAACGATCAAAATACAGGGATTTACAGCAATTTTACTGCTTCTTGCATAAATATCTAAACTCGCTATTATCGAATTGCGAGCAATTCCGGGAATTTCGGTTCAAATATTTACGCAGTACCTTGTGGTTCACATCTTAGTGCAGTACATGTAATTATCACAGGTTGTGGTGGAGAATACAAGGGGAAAAAACCGCCGGGTGGATTTGAACCGGCGGTTTGTGTTTTACGTGTTATGTTTTCCGCCCACTTTCCGGCGGAACGCCTGGACGCTTGCCCGGCGTATCAACAATGCGGCTGCGATAAGCACCGCCGCCAGCCCAAGCCAGATGTACGGCCAGATATTAACCGGTTCCGGCGTGGATTTTGTAGCAGGAGTAGCAGCGGGTGCGACGAGGCGCGTCTCACCCGTAGGGGTTGCTTCGGGAGCCGTCATAACGAAAGTCTCTGCAGTGGGTGTAACCTGCGTGTTTTCCGTTGCAGGGGGCTGGGTGGCAGCCGGGCCGCCGCCGAGGCGCGTCTCACCCGTAGGGGTTGCTTCGGGGGGCGTCATAACGAATGCCTCTGTGGTGGGTATAACTTGCGTGTTATCTGTTACAGGAGGCTGGGTGGCAGCCGGGCCGCCGCCGTAACCCTCGTTTGTCATCGGCGCAGCGGCCATCAGCGGGGCAGCGGCGCCAAAGGATAGACGCCCAAGCAGGTTCGTCCCCAGGGTGAAGACGAAGAGCAGCATCGCCACGGCGGATGCCCATCCCAGCGCCGGTACGGCGCGCGGGAGCGGAGGCCTAATCCCGGCCATTTTGGGAGTCAGGGTGAAGTTGCGCGGGAGGCGTCGTTTGGGCGTGCGGCGGAGAATGGCGCGGGCCTGGCGCAAGTCTACCAGTGCGGCGGCAAGCGCCGGGTCCAATTGGATGCGGGCTTCCAGGCGCGTCTTTTCGGCCTGAGACAGTTGCCCGTCCAGGGAGGCCGAAAGTTGTTCCACGTCGCGGAAGGAAAGTGTCGTCATAGGCCACGCTCCTCTTCCAGACGGAAGGCGGCGGGCAAAAGTTCCCGGAAGGATTGCAGGCACTCACGCAGACGCAGGCGGGCGCGTGCCAGGCGGGACTTGATCGTGCCGAGCGGTTTCTTAACGACCGCGGCGACTTCGGTGTAGTCGAGGCCCTGGATGTCGGCCAGGACGACTACAGTCCGGAAGGCGGTGGGAAGATTCTCCAGACAGTGCTGGATGGCATGTTCGAGTTCGGCCTGGTCAAGTTGTTCTTCGGGGGAGGCGGTGGGATCGGCCAACCAGCGCGGGGACTCGACTTCGTCGCCGTCTTCGGTCTCGGGTTCGAGCGGCGAGGTGGGACGGCGCCGTTTACGGCGCAGTTCATCGTAGCAGGCGTTGGTGACTGTGCGCAGCAGCCAGGCACGGAAGGAACCGCCGCGGTAGGAGTTGAGGGCGCGGAAGGCGGAAATAAAGGCTTCCTGCGACGCATCGGCAGCCAGGTCTTCGTCTCCCAGAATGCGCAGGGCCGTATTATAGACGATGTCCTGGTAGGCGAGCACGAGGGTGTTGAAGGCGTCGAGGTCGCCGTGCCGGGCATCACGGATGAGAGCGGGTTCGTCCATTAAGATTATTTTACACCACAAAGGGGCATTCGTTCGCAGACCGGTTCTAATTCTTTGGGAATCGCCGATGGGAAAGAGGTATATTTTCCCCAAAAAACAGATTCTGTTGTGCGGAATCCTGTCAGGCCAGGGTGCGTCAAAAGGGATTGAGATACATATCGTCACGGCAGAGATTGCCGGGACGATATTTTTAATCGCATGAAGGTTTTATTCTTCCGTTTCGCGCAGGGGCGGGAACAACAGCACTTCGCGGATGGAGTGTTTGTTGGTCAACAGCATTACCAGCCGGTCAACGCCCATGCCGAAACCGCCACAGGGCGGCATGCCATAGCGCATGGCGCGCAGGTAATCCTCGTCCATTGGATGCTTTTCTTCTTCGTCGTCAGAGTAGTCGCGGCCCATTTCGATGAAACGCTGTTCCTGGTCGAGCGGGTCGTTGAGTTCGGTAAAAGCGTTACAAAGTTCGAACCCGGCCACGTAACCCTCGAAGCGTTCCACGGTCAACGGATCACCCGGTTTGGATTTCGCTAGCGGGGAGATGTCGCGCGGGTAGTCGTACAGGAAGGTTGGCTGGAAGAGCGTTGGTTCCAGGAATTCGCTCAATAAGAAATCAATCAATTTACCGCGGGTGGCCCGCGGGTCGGCCGTCTTGCCTTTGGCGGCAATCGCTTTGAAGAGTGATTTGGCTGTGGGGTGTTTGGCAATGTCAATGCCGCTGGTCTCCAGGATGCCGTCGCACATCGCCAGCCGCCGCCAGGGGGGCGTGAGGTCCAATTCGTGGCCCTGGTAAGTGATTTTCAGGACTCCATTTACTTTTTCGCAGGCGTACGAAACCATTTGCTCGGTCAGTTCCATCACCTTGAGGTAATCGGCGTAGGCCCAGTAAAACTCCAACTGGGTGAACTCCGGGTTGTGTTTGAATGAGACGCCCTCGTTGCGGAAGTCGCGCCCGAGTTCGTAGACGCGCTCCAGGTTGCCGACCAGCAGGCGTTTCAGGTAGAGTTCAAAGGAAATCCGCAGGAATAAATCCTGTTTCAACTGGTTGTGGTGTGTGGTGAACGGTTTGGCCGCTGCGCCGCCATAGATGGGCTGCAGGATGGGTGTCTCGACTTCCAGGAAGCCATGTTCATCCAGAAACTCGCGCAAGGCATGGATGATACCGGCCCGTTTGCGGAAAGTCTCGCGCACCTCTGGATTGACGGCCAGGTCGGCGTAGCGCTGACGGGCGCGCAACTCAGGGTCCTCCAGCGCAGCGTGCCGGACCGTTTCGCCGCTTTCCGTTACCTCATCCTTTGCCGCTGGTAGGGGACTGACCGCCTTGGCCAGCAGTTTGAAATCGTGAACATGGAGAGTTGCCTCGCCGGTGCGCGTGCGGAACATCACACCGGAAGCCTGGATGAAATCACCAATATCCAGCATCTTATTGAACCAGTCCACGCGCTCCTGGCCGAGTTCGTTCATCCGCAGGAACAACTGGATGCGCCCGTCGCCGTCTTCAATATGGGTGAAGGTCAGTTTGCCCATGGCACGTGCGGCGCGGATGCGTCCGGTCAGCGTAGCCTTGACCTCAACTGGCGGCTGGCCTTCGGGTGCAGCCTTTTCGGCGGTTTCGAAGGCGGCGATGACTTGTGCGGAAGTGTGTGTCCGTTCGGCGCGCGTGGGGTATGGCTCCACGCCTTGCTTGCGGAGTTCCTCAATTTTCTCGAGACGGATTTTTTCAAGCGAGGTATATTCGGTCATGGAGAAACCTTTCTGATTAAATTCTACAACAAAAAGCCCCGCGCACCAGACAGGATGCGCGGGGCCATTAAGGGCTGACCCCAGGCCTAATCCACCTTAACGATTTTTACTTTGAACGTGCCGCCGGGTGCTTCGACGTTGACTTCCTCTCCAGCACGATGATTCAAAATGGCTTTGCCGATGGGTGACTCGTTCGAGATTTTCCCCTCGCGCGGGTTGGCTTCCGCCACGCCGACTATGGTGTATTTCTCCGAGCTGCTCCCATCTTCTTTAATGGTGACGGTTGAACCGACTTGCACCAGATCGCCTTTTTCTTTCTTTGCTTTTTCGTCAATGACGCGAGCCGAGGCCAAGAGCATTTCCAATTCCTGGATTCGGCCCTCGACGAAGGCCTGCTCGTTTTTGGCGGCTTCATATTCGGCATTCTCAATCAGCTCACCACCTTCCATAGCCTCATGGAGACGGTTGGCAACTTCCAGCCGCTTGGTGGTGTGAAGATATTCAAGTTCGTCGGCGAGTTTTTGATAGCCTTTTTTGGTCAAGAATGTCGTCGGCATCTTATTCATCCTAAGAAAATACAAGCATCTCTGTAACAGAGATGCGGCTTGTGTAGGATTCCCTACTCGGCAATATTATACATGATTCCAGTTGAAAATCAAGCGATTTTCGACTACGAGCCAAAGGCTTTCTCAAGAAAGAGGGTTCTTTACAAGGATAGCGTTCTTCCATGACATCGTCGGGCACACCGGCCCAGTGTCCTTCCGGGAGGGCAGGTGTGCCCGACGATGTGTGCCCCGAAGGGATAAGTAACCACCCAACCGTAGAGGAGGTTGCTCACCTGCACTGCACCGAACGCAGTGCGATGCAAGTGTCGGGCTGGAAAAAGCATCCATCCCTCGCAACAACACGGAAAACGGGTTTTATCAACCATTCTTTAGAATTCCATAACTACGCGCCGCTCCACAACAGGACCCCGTGCTGGCCCTCCCAGTAGACGCGGATTGCCTCCTGCATCTTTTCTCCGGTCTCGAATAGCATCTGGATTTGTGTAGCATAAGCGGCAATGCCACTTTGCCAGCCCCCCAGTCCCTTTTCGGAGATTGGATAAAGTGTTTCCTTCAGCCCTTTGGTCGCGGAGGCCAGCATTTCCGGGTTGTTGATAATATATGGAATGTCAGCATAGTACCATATCGGGCAATCCAGGTGTTCAGCGGCGAGACGCGTCAGGACATGATCCAGGTGGCCGCCAATTGCCAGCGGGCTGACAACCTTATCGTCGGGTTGCAGTTCGGAAGTCAGGGCGGCGGCGATATCCGCATCCAAATTCGTTTCGAATGTATGGATAGGCACAAATACATCTTCGGGGTAAAGTAGCTCCCCGGTGGGGGAACGCCGGTAGATGCAATCGGGGATACTGAAGTTCACTGTCTCTGCTCCCACCAGTGCGGCAGCCTCCTGATTTTCGATGCGGCGCGCAGTTACTACATCTTCAGCAGCTTCGATCCCCCATTGCTGGTGACACACCATTGCCAGCAGAGAAAGCGGACCGGGCGGCGCGTCTCCGGCACAGACCGTCCAGATTTCAACGGGTATTCCTTTTTTAGTTTGTTCCCAGATCAGGCTGCCGCAGGATAGTACGGCATCGTCAAAGTGGGGGGAAACGTAAATCCAGCGCATGATTTTGGCGGACGGCGCCCGCCCCTACTCCTCTTCGATGATTTCTTTCGCCAATTTTTGGAGAGCGTCTGTCTGGTTGTCTTCGGCGTGACTGGCGCGCCAGTAATGGTCGAGCAGTTCCAGCGGGCTAAGACTGCTCACCGTCTGGTTGGCAGGCAGGCGTATGCGGGCTTCGATTTGGGGGTGTTTGATGAGATGAAACTCAAACGCGGCTTCGGCATGACGACGCAGGGCCGGCTCGTCAATCAAAGTGTCCCACTCGCGGGTGTAGTCTACCGTCAGGCGGACGATGGCCCCGTCCAAGACTTCCGCGGCCGGTAAGGCGGACTTGAGTGTCTCGGTCACGTTTTCGGCTGACTCGAGTGTGATGCGCCGGTCAATGAACGGACGGATATTCTCCAGCTTGTGCCACCGGACTCCGGTCTTGCCACGCGTTATATCGGCAATGACGAAAAACTTGTCGTCGCCCGCCTCGCCGAAGTCAACGCGCTCGATGGAGCCGGGATAAATGACCGGGGGATGGGCGTTCTCATTGAGGTCCTGTGGTTTGTGGATATGACCGAGAGCCACGTAATCCAGCCGTGGGTCACGCACGAGCGAGCCGGGTAGAACCAGGTCCGCGCCCAGCATGACGGTCCGCTCCGAGCCGAATTTTGCCCCCTGGACGGAGGCGTGGGCGGTTAAAATGACGGGGATGGCCGGATCAGCTTTTTCCAGCCACATGTTGATGAGTTCGGTGAGCCGTTCCTCGATGTTCGTGAAAACATCCTCCGGGCCGGCATCCGTGGCGGCCATCAAGCCGGAGCGCGAGACCCACGGGATGGCAATCACCTGGACGGGCAGGCCGAGTTCGTCTGCGGAAAGGAATTGGGGTTTGGCCAGCACCGTAACGTGGGGAATGTCGAGCGTCTCGAATTCCTGGATGGCGTTGGCGCGGCCCAGGGCGGGGGAAAGGTCGTGGTTGCCGACCAGCAGCAGGGTCCGGATGCCCGCCTTCGAGAGACGGATGATGCGTTTACCCCATTCGCGCTGGAAGGTAGGGGCTGGGGAGCGGTCCCGGTAGGCGTCCCAGGCAAAGATGACCAGGTCTACTTTTTCGGTGATCGCCGCTTCGATGATGGCATCTAGGGATTTGAGAAAATCCAGCACGCGCAACGGAAGGCCCGTTTCAGGGTCGTGGCGACCATAGTTGGCCATATCTATGTGCGCGTCGGCAAAATGAAGAAGTTTCATTCGTTCGTTAAGGGGAGATTCCCCACTGCGCCAGAATATCCGAAGCGGGCTGGAAGCCGGGATGGTAATGGACGGCTTGGCGCATATCTTCGTAGGCTTTGTCGTAGTAGCCGAGGTCGGCTTCAGCCAGGGCGCGCCAATAGAGGGTCTCTTCGAGAACGCGGTGAGAGAAGAGGGTCGCCTCGGTCTTATCCGCCAGGTTGATAACATCCTGGTAGCGGCTGGTGTAGTAGTAGGCTTTGTAGGGGCCGGTCTGGTACCACATCACGCGGTAGGGGCGGTCATTATCGGGCAGCGCGTTGTAGAGGGTGAAAGCCTGATCGTATGCCAGTGCGCCCTGACCATAGTCGGTCAGCAGGCCGTAACTGGAGCCTTTGTTGAACCAGGCGAAGAACTCGTCAATGCCGGTCAGGATTGATACCTCCTGTTCGGCAGTGTCCAGAGCTTTTTGGGCGGCCCAGGATTCATCGGCCCATTTCCCAAGCACCTGATAGAGTTCCGCCTCGCGCTCCGGCTTGTAGACCACGATGAAGACGTAGTTGAACGCCCGCCAGCCCTGGAGATATTCTTCGTAACTCGCTCTTACGTTTTTACCCTGCTTTTCGAAGGGGATATTTTCTTTGGGGGTGTAGGAATCCTGAAAGATGAACTCCCCGGTGCTGTCATCGTAGCCGGTGGTGAAGGCGTAGTGACCGGCCCACTGCATGGTATTTTCGGGCCGCAGGGTCTGGTAGATGCCCTTCTCGGCGATAACCGGGAACCCGGCAGCGATCAGACTTTTTAGCAGGTCAATTGTACCGCCGTAGCGGAAGAGTGCCCGGTAAGGAGTTTTTTCATTGACAAAATCCACCATCTCTAAGGGCATCACATTGACGTCGGTCTGGGAGCGCTGGATAGCATCCAAGCTGGGGTCGTCCACGCCGGGTTTGATGGCCGCCCCGACCTCGTCGCGGGTGCCGGTCCAGCCCACGTATTTAAGTGCCATTGTCAGGTTGGCCGGGCCGCAATAATTCCAGCGGTTCATTTGGTCTACGAAGGTGATACCGTCCAGGATTACCGTCTGTGGGACGGGTGTGGAGGTGATGGTCGGAGTGAATTGAGCCGTCGTTACCGGCGTGGGAGTGAAAGTCGGTTGGGGGGATATGGTAACCTGTGACTGCTGGGTGGGAACGAAGACGACTTGTCCAGGTGGATTGAAGAAGTAGTAGATTTGTGTTTGCAGATCTTCCACCCGCCAGGCGATTGCAGCATGGATTCTCGGGACGAAAGACAGGGCCACGGCGATCACAATCAAAGCCGCCAGTCCGATGAGGATTTTTGTGGTTCGTGTGGTTCGATTACGCATGGGGGGGATTATACTGCCATACGATAAGAAGAAAATAACAAACCGGGCGACCAAAGGGTCGCCCGGTTCATCGATTTTCTGTCAGGCGTCACGGACTTCGCCATCAATTACGTCGCCATCGTTGTTCTGTGGAGGCGTTTGAGGGTCTCCGGCCTGCGGCCCGCCCTCGGGCGGGGTCTGCCCCGGCTGGGCATACATCTGCTGGCTGAGTGCGTAGAAGACGTTTTGAAGTTCATCAGTGGCTTTCTTGATGTGACTCAGGTCGTCGGTTTGGGCAGTCTGCTTGAGATCGTTGATCTTGCCTTCGATCTTGCCGCGTTCTTCGGCGGGAACCTTCTCGCCCAGATCGCGCAGAGCCTTTTCGGTCTGGTAGACCAGATTGTCGGCGTTATTGCGGGCGTCAATGAGTTCGCGGCGTTTCTTGTCTTCGGCCTCGTACTTCTTGGCTTCTTCCACCTTGCGGGCAATATCGTCCTTGCTCAGGTTGGTGGAGGCGGTCACGGTGATCTTCTGCTCCTTGCCGGTGGCCTTGTCTTTGGCGGTCACGTTGAGGATGCCGTTGGCGTCAATGTCGAAAGTGACTTCAACTTGCGGGATGCCGCGCGGCGCGGGCGGAATGCCGTCCAAGCGGAAGCGGCCGAGAGACATGTTGTCGCCAGCCATCGGGCGCTCGCCTTGCAGGATGTGGATGTCCACAGCGGTCTGGCTGTCGGCAGCGGTGGAGTAGGTTTCGGTCTTGCGCACCGGGATGGTGGTGTTGCGTTCGATCATCTTGGTCATCACGCTGCCCATGGTTTCCACACCCAGCGAGAGCGGGGTCACATCAAGCAGGAGGATATCCTTGACTTCGCCACCCAGTACCCCGGCCTGGATGGCTGCGCCGACGGCGACTACTTCATCGGGGTTGACGCCTTTGTTCGGCTCTTTGCCGTCTGTCAGTGTGCGAACCAATTCCTGAACCATCGGCATACGGGTGGAACCGCCGACGAGGACGACTTCGTTAAGGTCGGAGGCTTTCAGGTCGGCATCCTTCAGGGCGGATTCAAACGGGCCTCGGCAGCGGTTGAGCAAGTCTTCGGTCATCTGCTCGAATTTGGAGCGCGTCAGTTTCAGCACCAGGTGCTTGGGTCCGTTGGCGTCGGCGGTGATGTAAGGCAGGTTGATCTCGGTCTCCATCATACTGGAGAGTTCAACCTTGGCTTTTTCTGCGGCTTCTCGCAGGCGTTGGAGAGCCTGGCGGTCATTGCGCAGGTCAATGCCTTCCTGCTTCTTGAACTCGTCCGCTGCCCAGTTGACGACGCGTTGGTCCCAGTCATCGCCGCCCAGGTGGGTATCGCCATTGGTGGACTTAACCTCGATGACACCCTCGCCTACGTCCAGAATGGAAACATCAAAGGTACCGCCGCCTAGGTCGAAGACCAGGATGGTTTCGTTCTTTTTCTTGTCCAGGCCATAGGCCAGGGCCGAGGCGGTCGGTTCGTTGATGATGCGTTTCACGTCCAGACCGGCGATCTTGCCGGCGTCCTTGGTGGCCTGGCGCTGGCTGTCGTTGAAGTAAGCCGGGACGGTGATGACGGCTTCGGTCACGGTCTGGCCGAGATAGGCTTCAGCGTCCGCTTTGAGTTTGGCCAGGATCATGGCCGAAATTTCCTGCGGACTATATTCGCGGCCCGTAACCGGAATCTTTACGCGCGCTTCGTCCGAAGGTCCGGCAACGACCGCATAGGACACCATCTTGCGCTCGGTCTCCACTTCGTCGTAGCGGCGGCCCATGAAGCGTTTGATGGAGTTAATCGTGTTTTCCGAATTAATGACGGCCTGCCGTTTGGCAGTCTGTCCCACCATGCGCTCGTTGTTCTTGTTGAACGATACCACCGACGGGCATAATCGGCCGCCCTCCGCGGTGGTAATGACCGTCGGCTGGCCACCTTCCATGACGGCTACCACGCTGTTGGTGGTTCCCAAGTCAATACCGATGATTTTTCCCATAGAGATGCTCCTTAGCAAGATGTTAGAGGCGCGATTATGCGCAGAAAATTTCTTATGGGAAGAGGATACCGCATGGGTGCAAGAAAAACGTTAACATCACGTAGAAAATGTATAGAGCAACACCTAATTAGAACGCCGCGTTAGAGTGGCGTTCTAATTAGGGAGATATGGCGGGAATCGAATATCGTCCCCTTACGTGCCCTTCAGGGATACCCTGCCCCCTTCACCCTGCGGGTACTACGCGGGGACCTTCGGTGGGTACGATGTGCTTAGCGAGGAACCCTGACCGAACGAAAAACGCACCCATTGTTTGGATGCGTTTTAAGGTGGAGATGGCGGGAATCGAACCCGCGTCCGAAAGACTCGACCCTCGAAAATCTACGAGCGTAGCCGGTTGAGGCTTGTCGCCACAGGTCACCCAGCCGGCAAAATTGACCTGCGGCCAGCCGCCCGGGCCCGAAGGCCCTCTTTCGCGCGTTCAGCGGCGTCGTGCGCGGCACTCCACCATTGTGACGCCCAGTCCCTTCACCGGGTGGAGTACGGGACGGGTGGACGCGGCCTCGCTAGGAGACCGGCCGTTTACTCTCTACTGCTTACGCAGCGAGGGGCATAGCGGCGTAGGAAGTGCGGTTGGCACTTGATTTTTTGCGCTGAGTTTACGAGGTCGGCGCCTCTCGGCTCGCATTCCGGGACCAGCCTCTTCCGTCGAAGCCTGTCATCCCCAAAGAACGGGGACCTTCCCATGAGAACAGGGACACGTCCCAAGAGAGGAAAATTATAACATGATATACTCGGTCTGAAACTTCCGAAACCCGGCGGGGTTATGTATTGCAGACCCTTCCGGTAAGGTGAGTCAAGTGCCGGAGTCTGAAGAACAGGATACCTTACTACGTGCTTCGCAAGGCGACTTGGAGGCCTTTGGTGTTCTTTACGAGAAGTATGTAGAGCGTATTTTCAACTACGTCTACTATCGTACAGGCAATGTCCATGATGCCGAAGACCTTACCGCGCGTGTTTTTTACCGCGCCTTGCATCACATCCATACTTATACCGATCGCGGCGTGCCGTTCTCAGCCTGGTTGTACCGGATTGCGCACAACCTGGTTGCCAACTGGCACCGCGACCGCAGCCGTCACCAGGAAATCCCGCTCTCCGACGCTCCGACCATTCACTACAAAGGCGAGCCGCCCGAAGTGGCTCTGATTCAGACCCAGGAGCGGGATGCTCTCCTGCGTCTCATCCGCCAACTGCCCTCGGAACGACAACATTTGCTCATTTTGAAATTTCTTGAGCACATGTCGAATTCCGAAATTGGCGAGACTATGGGCCGCAGCGAAGGCGCAGTAAAGAGCCTTTATCACCGCACCTTATTAGCGCTACGAGATGAATTGGAAGATTCTGATTTGGAAGAATTGACCCGGCAACCGAGCGCGGGTCGGTTGGACTGAGCGGTTATTTTACAGGAGTGAATCATGAATACGAAAATGAAACAATTTGCCGATGCATCCATGGGGAAAATTACTTCCCTTGAAAACCGGCTATCAGGAGTACTCAGGCCAATCAAGCCGCGCAAAGAATTTGTTCACGGTGTTGCCCACCGCATTCAGACGGGGACTCAGGCGGCCTTTGTGGACCGCATTGCCAACTGGCACCTTATTGCAATAATGATCGCGGGGTTGATTTCTCTGGCCGTATTCCTGGCGATAGTAGGGCGGGTTTTGATGTCGTTGCTGGGGAAAAAGCGAACTGCCTGAGTCTTATCGAAAATTATCCGGCCCGGAGGAAGATCTCCGGGCCGTTTTGATTCAATTGAGAGGTGTCTCTGAAGGGGCGTGTTCAAAAAAGGCTTCTTACAGACTCACGCCCAGTTTTTTTGCCAGCTCTTCTTCGGTTGGCTCCGTCAGCTTCGAGCCGTCCGGCCAGACAACCGTCGGGACGCTTCGAGAGCCACGGTTCAAGCTTTCGACGAGCTCTCCCGCTTGTTCATCCTGATCGATGTCGATCCATTCATAGGGGATGCCATACCGGTCCAGCAGGAGCCGGCAGCGACGGGTTCCACCGCACCAAGTGGTGCCGTACAGGACGATTTTTTCAGTGTCCCTCATTTCAATCCTCCGATGAGTTTATGGGCTTCATCGATCAGGTCAATTCCTGGGGGGAGATGGAATTCCTCGCTGACACGCATGGTCAGGTGGACCGCGGCCTGTTTCAGGTTCTGGGCAAGACCAGGGAACGTTGCCAGCGTTTGCAGTGCCATGTAGGCGCTGCCGATGCGGGTCTCACCTTGAGCGGCGTCGAAAAGCCGGACGTCGTGCCGGGTTAAAAAAAACCGGGCTGCCATTCCTGCTGCCCGACGTGCACACACGCGTGCCAAGCCCTCGTTCCCGGACGCTCGGGCGACATCTGCTTGTTCCAGTTCGGCGTAGATTTCAGAGGAAAAATCCATCTCTACTGCTTCTTGCAAAAATACGTGAACCTTGAACGATCAAAATACAGGTAATTACAGCAATTTTACTGCTTCTTGCAAAAATATCTGAACTCGCTATTATCGACTTGCGAGCAATTCTGGAATTTCTGTTCAGATATTTACGCAGTACCCTGTGGTTCACATCTTTGTGCAGCACCCTGTAAATAGGAATTTTGTCCGAGTGCGATTTGAAAAACTATCCTCAGGCCGGCCTATAAGCCGCATTTTGTCCGGCGGAGGAATGTCGGTTTACGCTCCGAAGAGTTTCTTCCCGACGCTCTGCCTGGACGGTCATCTCTCTGTGCAGCCTACCCGGAACTCGAACGACGCGAGCAGCGTCTCGTCCCTGCTTGGCCTTGCTCCCGGTGGGGGTTACCTGGCCGCCCGCATTGCTGCAGACGCCGGTGGTCTCTTACACCGCCTTTTCACCATGACCGCCTTGCGGCGGCTGTCTGTTTCTGTGGCCCTATCCGGCAAGTTACCTCGCCCCGGGGTTTCCCCGGTACCGTGCTCTATGGAGTGCGGACTTTCCTCGACTCTGCGACTAAGCGCAGAACCGCGACCGTCCAGCCGACCTGAGGCTTTTTATCATACCTGTTCTTAGAATATGCGTCAATCACCTGACAGCGGACAATTGGGTATAATAAGGAAATAAAAAAATCATAATAAAAAAAAGGAGAAACTTATGTCGAAATCTCTTGATAACCTGAAGACTGCATTTGCCGGAGAATCACAGGCCAACCGTAAATACCTGGCCTTCGCCAAAAAAGCGGACGAGGAAGGCTTCCCCCAGATTGCCAAACTATTCCGGGCTGCGGCTGCTGCGGAGACCGTCCATGCCCACAACCATCTGAGGGCCATGGATGGTGTCAAGTCCACGGCAGAGAACCTGGAAGCGGCCGTTGCTGGTGAGAATTACGAGGTTGTCTCGATGTACCCACCTATGCTGGCCGAAGCCGAAGCAGAGGGCGATAAACGCGCCGCAAAATCATTTGGGTGGGCTTTGGAGGTCGAGAAAATTCACGAAGCACTCTACCGCAAAGCACGCGAACTTTTGGGCAAAGGTAAGGATGCTCCGGAGACGAATTATTATGTCTGCCCGATCTGCGGCTACACCCACGAAGGCCCGATGGATGGTAGGTGCCCGGTTTGCAGTACACCTGGTGAGAAGTTTGAGAAAATCGCCTAGGGGCTTTTAAACCCCTATTGATATTTATTGAGAAGGCACGAAGACAGATTAACTTCGTGCTCTCTTAATTTAATCTACTGGGAAGACAAGTGTGGGTAAGATGACGAAACCGGGAAATAATCTGGCCCGAACTCCCGTTATGGAATAGAAAACGACTTCCGGTGGATTTCACACCGCCTCAGCTTCTTTATCGCATCCTGGTGGAGGCGCGTCCCGTAGCCTTTATGACGGGCAAACCCGTAAGCGGGATATTGACCGTCCAATTCGCGCATCAAAGCATCTCGGGCGGTCTTAGCCAACACGGAAGCCGCCGCCACGCTGAGCGAACGCTGGTCACCTTTGACCAGCCCTGTCTGGGGCAGGTCAATTTCAGGGAAAATCAGGTAATCGGTGATCAAATAATCAGGGAGTAGGTTTTCGAGCGCCCGCGTCGCTGCAAGCTTCGTAGCCGGGACGATACCCAGCGTGTCAATCTCCTCTGCTGAAGCGAAGCCCACCCCCCAGCCCACTGCGGACTCTTTGACCCGCGGAGCCCAAGTCTCGCGTGCCAGCGGGGTCATCAGCTTGGAATCGCGCACCCGGTGCAGGGTCCGCGTGAGAGACGGGTTGGCTGGCAGGATGACGGCGGCTGCGGCCACCGGTCCGGCCCAGGCGCCGCGCCCGGCCTCGTCTATCCCGGCGATACGGGTGAAGCCGCCATTCCATAAATACCGTTCAAATTCCAGGGTTGGGAATGGATGCAAATTACCGTTATGCGTCATAAACGCCTCGCCGGGCGTTGGCGCGGATGGTCAGCAGGTCGAAGAACATGCGGGGCGAGTCGCGCAGGATATTGATTTTGCTATCGGCGTTGAAATACCAGGGGATGCCGACCTCGGCGATGGTGTAGCCACGGCGGCGGGCGATGGCAAGCAGTTCCACATCGAAGGACCAGCCCGGCAGGGTTTGGAAGCGGAAGATGTCTTCGGCAGCGGCAGCGCGGAAACATTTGAACCCACATTGCGTATCCTGCAAACCCGGCAGGACGAGCGTGCGGATGAAGAAGTTGAACACGCGGCCAGTGAAATGGCGGTAAGGTGGCTCCCCATAACGGACCGCGTCGGGGGCTTCGCGTGAGGCAATAGCGATGTCGCAATTGCAGGCAGGTGGCAGGAAGCGGTTGATTTCCTCCACAGGCATCGAAAAATCTACATCGGCGAAGAACCGATACTCGCCGAGCGCCTCCAGCACGCCGCGGCGAATGGCACGGCCTTTGCCCGGCTCATCCTCGTGCAGGACGCGCAGGCTGGGGAAGTCGCGGGTGAACTTGTGCGCTACTTCCAGAGTGTGGTCGCGGCTGGCATTTTCAACCACTACCACTTCGGAAGCATAGTTCTGGTTTTCCAGAAACGCAAAGGCCTGTCCCAGGGCGCGGGGCAGGCGAGTTTCTTCGTTGTGGGCCGGGAGGACAATGGAAAGAAACGGGGGTTTCAAGGCAATAGGCTCAAGAGAAAGGACCACTGGTCTTTGATGACCAGGAACAAGAAAGCAGTGATCAGCAAACACAATATAACGAACAGGACAATCAAAAAAGTATTCTGCTTTTTGTTCAGTCCCTTGATCCGCGGGACCTGGGAGCGGGTCTGCGTTCCGGAAATGGGGAGGGGGGCCGGTTCGTTGCTCCATGCTGGGGCCTGTGATTCGGGTAAAACGAATGCCGGAACGTATGGATCTTCCGCCTGTGCGGAAGCGAGTGTTTCTGGGCCGGCCGCTGCAGGGGTCTCAGCAGGTTGGGGCGGGGTCGGTTTGGGTGGGTTCAGGATACGCTCGATAACATCCTGGACGGATTCAGGGCTGAACACAACCCGTGCCTGCATGATGGAGATGGCAAAGCGTTCCAATGCGTCGCGCATGACCACGCGGATAATTGGCCGAATGCTGTCCACGTGGACGGACGGGTTGGAGCAAAGCAGGATTGCATCTACTGTGGTTATCGCCGGGTAACCCTGACGCTGTAGAAATACCTGGAGGGCGCGCGCCATGCGTTCGGTACGCGTCAGCAGGTTGGGTTTTTCATTCTTGAAGGTATTCTTGGCAATGGTGCCCCATTGGTCGCCTTTGGCGCGGAATATGCCCGTCAGAGGTGTGACGTACATGACGAACACCCCGGCCGGCCCGACCAAAATGAAAGGGAAGCTGGCTTCCAGGCCGGGAGGTGAAACATTGCGCAGGAGGGTGTAGTTTCTGTCCAGCACATTATCCAGTACGGTTAGGACCTGTTTCTGCGCCTCAACTTCTTTAAACCAACTGGCACCGTATTTCAGCATTGCCTTACCGCGGTCGAGGAAACTGATCTCGCCGGTCTCGTTGTTAAAGAATGGGGTTTGGTCAATGATTTTCATGGGACAGCCTTCCGTGGAAAGCGGCTAGAAAACCGGAACTCCGGTCAGTAGATCGCGCGAACTTGTCTGCCCTTCGGTAACGATATTTCCTTCTATCTGATGTACCGCCGTACCGGTTTCAAAAATGCTGCCGAAATAAATTTTGCGTTCCCCGACCACGAAGCGTTTGCCCTGCTTGAGCCGTTCGGATAGTTCTTTGCGTTCAAGCAATACATGGTCGGACCACACCACGCCATGGCGTTCATATGCGCGGACGACGGCAATTTTGCCGCCCGCTGTATAATGGACAGCTTCGATGATACCATCCAATTTCTTCCGGGACATATTGAATTCCTCTTTGCTATTGTAGCATAGGATGCTTGAGCATATCATGCTTTAGCATATTTGTATCATGAGGTAAAATAACCGCCGAGAACCAGGGTGGTCTCAGCGGTCAGTCGGGGTGGGCGGATTCGAACCGCCGACCCCCGCGTCCCAAACGCGGTGCGCTACCAGCTGCGCTACACCCCGGACGGTGTGAGTATAATGCGTAACGGGTGTGCCCGTCAAGCAGGAGAGTACGATATAATTTTCCTACTGGAGAAACTATGAATATCTTCGTTACCGGTGGGGCAGGGTACATAGGCTCGGCTACTGCAGAAGCACTTATCAATGCAGGACATTCTGTCACTGTCTACGACTCGCTTGTGACCGGATACCGGGGTGCCGTACCCGAGGCAGCGCGCTTCATCCAAGCCGACCTTGACGATTCCGCCGCCCTGACGGCTGCCCTGGCCTCGGAAAAGTATGAGGCGGTGATGCATTTCGCAGCCTTTATCGAGGCGGGCGAGTCAATGAAAGATCCCGGCAAGTTTTTCAAAAACAACCTGTCAAATTCGCTGCAACTGATCGAAGCCGCGGCACGCGCCGGAGTGAAACGGTTCGTGCTCTCGTCCACGGCGGCAGTCTATGTCTCCAAGGATGCACCGTTGAATGAAGATTCTGCCATTGACCCGGCCAATGCTTACGGTTTCACCAAACTTGCCATCGAGCAGGCCCTGGAATGGTATCGAAAGATCCACGGACTGCACTTTGCCGCCCTGCGTTATTTCAACGCCTGCGGTGCCCTGCCGGGACGGGGCGAGGCGCACATGCCCGAGTCGCATCTCATCCCATTGGTGTTAAAAGTGGCGCTTGGCCTGCGCAAGGCAGCCTCCATCTATGGCACGGACTATCCCACACCGGACGGCACCTGCATCCGTGACTATATTCACATCGCCGACCTGGTCTCGGCGCACCTGCTGGCGCTGGAGGCGTTGGGCGAACGTGACCGGCTGGTCTATAACCTCGGCAACGGGAGCGGTTATTCGGTCCGGGAAGTGATCGAGACTGCCCGCCGCGTGACCGGTCACCCGATCCCTATTCTCGAGACCCCGCGCCGTCCGGGCGATGCCCCACATCTGGTGGCTTCGTCTGAAAAAATCCGTCGCGAGTTGGGCTGGACGCCGCATCATCCTGATTTGACCGACATTGTCGCCAGCGCCTGGGAATGGCACCGCACACACCCGCAAGGCTATAAGGATTACTAATGGAAAAAGCAATCACCTTCATCGTTGTCCTAGTGGGCTGGATTTTTTCGCTGTGCCTGCACGAGTTCTCGCACTCCCTGGTGGCGTATTACGGCGGGGACACGAGCGTCAAGGACAAGGGTTACCTGACCTTCAACCCGCTCAAGTACACCCACCCGGTTTATTCGATTGTCCTGCCGGTGGTTTTCCTGCTACTGGGCGGAATCGGCCTGCCCGGTGGGGCAGTCTACATCGAGACCTGGCGGCTGCGCAGCAGGCGCTGGGAGAGCGCCGTCTCGCTGGCGGGACCGGCATCCAACCTGGTGCTGGCGATCCTCCTGGCGATCATTCTGAACTTTCTGCCAGTGAGTTCCAGCGGCATCTGGCCGGGATTGGCGTTTCTGGCTTTACTGCAAGTGACCGCGGTGGTGTTGAACCTTATGCCTGTGCCGCCGTTTGACGGATACCGCGCCTTGGCCCCGTTCCTCAACCGACAACTGCGTTTCAATATTGACCAGTACAGTAATATCATCATGATAGTTGTTTTTGTCGTCTTGTGGTACGTGCCTTTCGTGAACAACTTTTTCTGGCTGGCGGTGGGCTGGATTTCGTTCCGCATGCAAATCCCAGTCTCGCTGGCGATGCTGGGTTTGAGCCAGTTCCAGTTTTGGAGGTAGTAATTATCTTTTTCAGAGGGATTTTCCTCCTGGCACAACGCGCCTCCAAAATTCTAACAACCCTCTTATTGACGCCCATCGAATGGACATGGTATCATTATTCATGTTCAATTAGCACTCTCGCCTTGAGAGTGCTAAAACTGTAAACCCGAATACCACAAATCAAAAATGAATGACCTCACCGAACGCCAGCGCCTGATCCTTGCCCTTGTTGTGCGTCACTATACTGAAACCGCACAGCCTGTTGGTTCAGTGCGCTTGGTAGAATGTTACAAACTTGATATGAGCACCGCCACCGTCCGCAACGAAATGGGCGTCCTGACCGAGTCCGGTTACCTGCGTCAGCCGCACACATCAGCGGGGCGTGTTCCCACCGAGGAAGGCTACCGCTATTTCGTCACCCACGTGGTCTACCCGTCCGACCTGCCCGAACCGGCGCGCGACACCATCTCGCACCAGTTTCACCAGGCCCGTCAGGATGTGGAGCAGTGGATGCCGCTGGCGGCTTCCATCCTGGCGCAACATTCACGGGCGGCCTCCATCGTCACCGCGCCGCATTCAGAGCGTTCGTACTACAAACACGTGGAACTCATCTCCACCCAGGGACGGCAGGTGCTGATGGTGCTGGTCATGACCGGCGGGGAGGTCAGCCAGCAAATCCTGACCCTGGCCGAGCCGGTGGTGCAGGAACGCTTGTCTGCCGCTGCCGACCGGCTCAACCAGGTCTGCCTGGGAAAGACCACCGAAGAAATCGCGGCCTTTCCTCCGCGTGCTGATTCCCTCGAAAAGGATATCCTGACCCTCGTCCTCCAAGACATGAACCGCGGCGAACAACGCGTTTCCGGCGAAATCTATCTGGACGGTTTGGCCAATGTTCTCTCCGAACCCGAATTCCTCGAATCCGGCGATGCCCGTCGGGCCGTGCATCTGTTTGAGGAGCGTTCGCTGCTGCAAGACCTGTTGGCCCGCACCACCAACAATGCCACGGTGGGCGGTGTCCAAGTGTTGATCGGCGGTGAGGGCAAATGGGAAGAGTTGAAAGAATGTTCGGTTGTCCTGGCCCGTTATGGCATTCCTGGCCTCGTCACCGGCACATTGGGTGTCTTCGGGCCGATGCGCATGCCCTACGCTCGCACCATCCCCACCGTCCGCTTTATGGCTGATCTGTTAAGCGGCTTGGTATCTGAAACAATGGCAGGAGAAGAAAATGAGTAAGAAAGAGAAGTTGCACCAGAGTGAACCGGAGGCGGAGAGTACGCCCGAGGCTGCCGCGGCGCCGGTAGCGGGTCCTGGACCCGAAGCGGGTTCGGACATTTACCCTGCTTTCGCCGAACTCGAAAAACATCTGGCCGAAGCCGAGTCCCAGGCTGCCGAATACAAAGACGGCTGGCAGCGCTCCGCAGCCGACTTCCAGAACTACCGGCGGCGTGTCGAAGCTGAAAAGGCTGAAACCTACCAGAATGCGGTCGGCAGCATCATTAAACGTTATTTGCCAATCCTGGATGATATGGAACGTGCCCTGGCGACGCGTCCTGCTGACCTGGCTTGGGTGGACGGTATCGAGTTGATTTTCCGTAAATTGCAATTTATCCTGGAGTCAGAGGGCCTGAAGCGCATCGAGGCCGAGGGGCAGATGTTCGACCCGAACTTCCACGAGGCCATCTTGCAGGAACCGAGCGAAGACCACGAAAGCGGACAGATTATCGCTATTGTGCAGAACGGCTATATGTTGGGTGAGCGAGTTATCCGCCCGGCGCTGGTGAGGGTGGCGCAATAATTTGTAGGGGCGACCCTTAACCCTTTGGGGATGCGATGGTCGCCTAAGGCGGGTGCGAGCCCAGCCCCTACGAAAATCCGTTATTTGGAGAAATCATCATGTCAAAAATTATTGGAATCGACCTGGGAACCACGAACTCAGTGGGGGCGGTGATGATGGGGGCTGAACCGGTTGTCATCTCGTCATCAGAAGGGGAGCGGTTGGTGCCGTCGGTGGTGGCGATCAACAAAAATCACGAGCGGCTGGTGGGACGGGTGGCACGCAACCAAGCTATCGTCAATTCCCAGAACACTATCTTTTCCATCAAGCGTTTCATGGGTCGTAAGTACGAAGACGCGGAAGTTCAGCGCACCCTGCCGCGGGTCCCGTATACGGCGCTTCCTGCCGACAACGGCGATGTGCGCGTCAAGATGGATGACAAGGAATATTCCCCGCCGGAAATCTCGGCTATGATCCTGGCCAAGATCAAACGCGATGCCGAAGCCTATCTCGGTGAACCAGTTACGCAGGCGGTGATTACCGTACCGGCATACTTTAATGACGCCCAGCGCAATGCGACGAAGGATGCCGGCAGGATTGCCGGTCTGGACGTATTGCGTATCATCAATGAGCCGACTGCATCCTCGCTGGCCTATGGTCTGGATAAGAAAACCAACGAGATCATCGCGGTCTATGATTTGGGCGGGGGGACGTTCGATATTTCCATCCTCGATGTGGGCGAAGGCGTCTTCCAGGTCCGTTCCACCAACGGCAACACCTTCCTGGGCGGCGACGACTTCGACCAGCGCATCATAGACTATTTCACCCAGGAGTTCCAGAAAGAGAGTGGTATTGACCTGCGCCAGGACCGGCAGTCGCTCCAGCGTCTGCGCGAAGCCGCCGAGAAGGCTAAGATCGAACTCTCGACGATGATGCAGACCGAGGTCAACCTGCCTTATCTCACAGCCGACGCCTCCGGGCCAAAGCACCTGGTGATGACGATGACTCGCGCCAAACTGGAACAGCTCACCGCTGACCTAGTGGAAGGAACGCTGACCCCTCTCAAACAGGCGCTGGCCGATGCCGGCCTTTCGGCTTCCGATATCAACGAGGTGGTCATGGTGGGCGGCATGACCCGTATGCCCGCCGTACAGGAAGCCGTCCGCCGTTTCTTCGGCAAGGAACCCCATAAAGGTGTCAACCCTGACGAGGTAGTGGCCGTCGGCGCAGCCATCCAGGCAGGTGTGCTGAGCGGCGATGTGAAAGACATCCTCCTGCTCGATGTTACCCCGCTGTCGCTTTCAATCGAAACACTGGGCGGCGTCGCCACGCCGCAGATCGAGCGCAACACCACCATCCCGACCCGCAAGAGCCAGGTCTTCTCGACTGCCTCCGACAGCCAGACACAGGTCGAAATCCACGTTCTGCAAGGGGAGCGTCCGATGGCCGTGGATAACAAGTCGCTAGGGAAATTCATCCTGGACGGCATCCCGCCTGCCCCGCGCGGCATTCCTCAGATTGAAGTGACCTTTGACATTGACGTCAACGGCATCCTGAAAGTCAATGCGCAGGACAAGGCCAGCGGGCGCAGCCAGCATATCACCATCACAGCTTCGTCTGGCTTGGCGAAGGATGAAGTGGAACGCATGCGCAAGGAAGCCGAAGTACACGCCGCCGAAGACAAGCAGCGCCGCGATTTGATCGAGGCCAGGAATACCGCTGATAATTCAGTCTACGGCGCTGAGAAGGTTTTGAACGAGCTAGGTGAAAAGGTTCCGGCGGAGGTCAAGACCGAGGTCCAGACAGCCGTGGACGAAGTCAAGAAGGTGAAAGAGGGCGAAGACGAGCCAGCCATCCGCAAGGCGGTGGATGCCCTCAGCCAGGCCGTCCAGAAAGTCGGCGCGGCAGCCTACCAGCAAGCCCCGGAACAGCCCGCACCGGAAGCCGGTCCGCAAAACCCCGATGGTGAGAACACGGTTGAAAGTGAAGGAAAAGGAAGTGAATAGGGTATTGTGAATGGCCTGTCCCATTCACTATTCCTGTTCCCGTTGACCTATGACCAATCGCGACTACTACGAAATCCTCGGCATTTCCAGGAACGCCTCCACGGATGACATCAAGACTGCCTTCCGCAAACTGGCGCGCCAGTATCATCCCGACGTGAGCAAGGAATCGAACGCCGAGGAAAGATTCAAGGAAATTAACGAGGCCTACGGCGTCCTTTCGGACCCGCAGAAACGCGCCCGCTACGACCAGTACGGCCGCGCCGGCCTGGGTGAAATGGGCGGCATGCCCGATTACGCCACGATGGACTTTTCGGATATTTTCGAGCAGTTCTTCGGGATTAACATGGGCGGCGGGGGCCGTTCGCGCCGCCCGCGGCGGGGGCGCGACCTGCAAGTGCACCTGGACCTGACTTTCGAGGAAGCCGTTTTTGGCGCAGAGAAGACCGTTGAAGTAACGCGCAACGAAACCTGCGGGACCTGCCGCGGGTCTGGTGCTGAACCAGGTACCAACCCGCAGCGCTGCGGCACCTGTGACGGGCGCGGCGAAGTCCGCCAGGTGCGTCAGACAATTTTTGGCTCGATGATGCAGTCCGGGACATGTCCCACCTGCGGCGGACGCGGCGAGGTTATCTCCACGCCCTGTCATACGTGCCGCGGATCCGGGCTGGAACGGAAAACGGTCAAGAAGACCGTCCAGGTTCCGGCTGGCGTGGATAATGGCACGCAAATCCGTCTGGCAGGGGAAGGCGAGCCTGGAATTCTGGGCGGGCCGCAGGGCAATTTGTACCTGCTGCTGGCTGTCCAGTCGCACAAGTTCTTCAAACGCCGCGAGAACGATATCCTGCTCAACCTGGACATTAACGTGGCTCAGGCCGTGCTCGGCGCGGAGGTGGATGTTCCGACTGTGGATGGGACTTCAAAACTCAAAATCCCTGCCGGGACGCAACCGGGCAAGGTGTTCACGCTCAAGGCGCGCGGTGTACCCCACCTGCGCAAGAGCGGCCGCGGCGACCAGTTGGTGCTTATCAATGTTGACATTCCGTCCAAGCTGACGAAGGAACAGCGTGAGCTGTTCGAGAAACTTGCGGCTACACTTGGCACGACGGTCAAGCCGAAGGAGAAGGGATTTCTGGATTGGGTGAATGAGGCGCTGGGAGGGTAGATGAATTGGCTTGAAGTTTCCCTGACCGTCAACGGCGAACTGGCAGAAGCCGTGGCCGACGTGCTGACGCGTTTTGCACCCAATGGGGTGACTACCGAGCAGACAGTGGATTTTGTCAATGATGAGGACGAGGGTACGCCGGTCGGACCGATCACCGTACGCGCCTACCTGGTGGCGGATGAAAAACTCGAAGAGAGGCGTCAGAAACTGGAAGAATCCCTTTACTATTTGGGAATGATCCAGCCTTTGCCCGCGCCGATCTTCACCCCGCTGGCGGACCAGAACTGGATGGAAGCCTGGAAGGTACGCTACCATCCGATCCCAATTGGCAAGCGACTCATCATCGTTCCGGCCTGGCTCGAATCGCCGGATGCCTCCCTTATCTCTATCAAAATGGACCCTGGCATGGCTTTCGGGACGGGGACACACCCAACGACGCAGTTATGTCTCGAGTTGATTGAAGAGCAATTTTATGCTGAGAGACCACAGACCACAGGCGATGGACCATCGCCCGTCGTCCATCGTCCGTCGTCTATCATCGACATCGGCTGCGGATCGGGGATTCTCTCGATTGCCGCGCTGAAACTCGGCGCAGACTTCGCCCTTGGAGTAGACATTGACGAGGCGTCGGTCAAGGCCAGCCGTGAGAACGCGGACGCCAACGGTATCCGCGCGGATCAGTTTTCCATCGGCCTGGGTTCGGTGACGGAGGTTTTGGCTGGCAGGTTCCAGGCGTTGTCCCGAGGAGGTAGCCGAGGGATCCGGAATGCCCCGCTGGTGCTGGCGAATATCCTTGCCCAGATCATCATCCGTCTATTTGATTTGGGCCTTGCAGAGCTGGTATCGCCGGGCGGAGCGCTCATCCTTTCGGGTATCCTGGCAGAACAGGCCGAAGGAGTAATTTACTCTGCGGAAGTACATGGATTAAAATTGGTGGAAAGACGCCAGATAGGGGACTGGGTGGCGCTGCTCGTGCGTTAATTGCTTTCAGTAAGGAGGTATTCCATGAAAACACGATTTACTTTGTTTGCCTTCCTGTCAGTTGTTTCGCTCCTGCTGGCTTCCTGTAATCTGCCTGTTGCTACGGCAACTGCCACTGAACTGCCCACCCTGACGATCACCGATACACCGCCCGTTCATTCCGGGCCTGCACCCACTTTGCCAAGCCCGGCAATTGCGCACGTGCCTGCTGGCCAAGCCATTAGCATCATGAAAATCCACATGCTCGACCCGTTCAGCGGCTGGGGGATTGGCGGTCTTAGCCAGGCGCAGGATCATGTGTTCCGGACCCAGGATAGCGGCGTGACCTGGCGGGATGTCACTCCGCCGCAGCCAGACCCGGCAGCCGGTGAAATAGCTATCGCCATTGGTGATTTCCGGGATACTTCAACGGCATGGGTCATTTATGGAACCGAGATGGCTCCGCCCCCTGCTTATCTCTATATGTGGTATACCCACGATGGCGGCGCAACCTGGCAATATAGCAGCATTGATACATCCATTTCTTCAGAGTTCTTCAACCCCTGGTTTATTGATTTCTCGGATGCCATGCACGGCTGGCTGCTGGTCTATCTCGGCGCCGGGATGAGCCACAACTACGTTGCCCTGCTCGGCACCACGGATGGCGGCCTGACCTGGAACACGCTGGTCACGCCCCAGGACAGGAATGAGATCCAGAGCTGCTCGAAGACCAGCCTGGTCTTCTTCGATACCCAGAACGGCTGGCTGGCACGCGAATGCAACGGCCTGTACCCGGCCCCGCACATCATGCGGACCACTGACGGGGGTGCTACCTGGACGCGTATCGAACCGCCCGCGCCGGCCAGTGCCCCGAACCTGTTCACCGACTATGCCTGTGACATGGCCTCCCCGAACCCGTTTTCGGCCTCTTCGGTCATCTTGGCGATGAAGTGCCTGAGTATGGCGGACTACTCGACTCAGAAAAATTATATTTATTCCACCACCGATGGCGGCGCTACCTGGACCTCTTTTCCACTTCCCGCGGATTATTCCTTGGGTGAAGGCTTATACTTCTTTGACCCGCTGAACGGTTTTGCCTTTGGCAGCAGGGTTTACAAGACCACGAATGGTGGCCAGGCCTGGACTTTCGTCCAGCAGGTCACTTGGTCCGGACAGTTCAGTTTCGTCAATGCCGATCAGGGTTGGGCTTCCGTGATCAACGATAGCAATGAAAATGCCCTGGTCGAGACCGGCGATGGCGGTGTTCACTGGGATATGCTCAATCCCATGCTGGTGCCGTAAGATTCATGTATGCGTTCCCTGGACTGAAGGTTTAAGGTAAACCTTCAGCATTTTTGTGCTATCATACGGACACGATGACACGCCGCCGTCTGGTACTCTACCTCCTGCTGAATGCCCTCGTTTCGGTTCTTGTATCAGGGGCAATCTTGTTCTATTACGATCGTGCCAATCATAAAACGGATTGCGGCACGAGCGAGACGGTCCCCACGCTCGCTTCCGGCGGCGTAAACGCGGACATCGTCAGCGTCACCGGCGCGGGGGCGATTGCCAGCGAGTCCGTCGTCATCCAGAACAACGGCGAGGGAGTGCTCCTGCTGAGTGGTTGGACGCTCAAAGACAGCCAGGGCAGCACCTACATTATTCCGCAGTTGACGCTCTACCCCGGTGGCAAGGTGCAGGTCCATACGAGACCCGGGACTGATACCGCCGCAGACCTTTACTGGGGGCTCTCTGCGCCGGTCTGGGAATCCGGCGAACTGGCTGCCCTCTACGATACACAGAACATTGCACGTGCCTTTTATCGCGTTCCTTGACAGATTAATGGACATTGCTATGACCCAGGCTCTGTATAATAAATGGCGACCCCAGAAATGGGACGAAATTATCGGACAGCAGCATGTCGTCCAAACATTGCGCAATGCGGTCGTTGGTAACCGCGTAGTCCACGCCTACCTGTTCGCAGGTCCGCGCGGCACCGGCAAGACCACTGCCGCTCGTCTGCTGGCGAAGGCCGTCAACTGCCTGAACGAAGACCTGGCGACCCGTCCATGTAACGAGTGCGCCCACTGTGTGGCGGTCAACGAGAGCCGCTTCCTCGACCTCATCGAAATTGACGCCGCCTCCAACAACTCAGTCGAAGACGTGCGCGAACTGCGCGACAAAATCAACTTCTCCCCCAACCAGGGTACCTACAAAGTCTATATCATCGACGAAGTGCACATGCTCTCCAAGGAGGCCTTCAACGCCTTGCTGAAAACCCTAGAAGAGCCGCCTGCCCACGCCATCTTCATCCTGGCCACCACCGAGATGCACAAAATCCCTGCAACGGTTCTCTCCCGCTGCCAGCGGCATGAGTTCCGCCGCCTCCCAGTGGACGACATTGTGGGCCAGTTGCAGAAGATCGTCACCAGCGAAAAACTCACTGCCGAACCCGAAGCGCTGACGCTCATCGCCCGCCAGTCTGCGGGAGGAATGCGCGACGCCATCTCCCTGCTTGACCAGATGGCTTCCACCGGAAAAGAAATCACACTTGGCCTGACGCAGACCGTGCTTGGCACAGCCACCAGCCAAACCGTCATTGCGTTGGTCGGTGCGGTGCTGGACCGGGAACCTGCCGATGGTATGGATGCGATCCACACCGCCCTGGATTCTGGCTCTGACCCGCGTCTGCTGGCGCGTCAGGTGGTGGACTATCTGCGGGCGGTGTTGCTTGTCCAGATGGGCAACGCTTCGCAGGTGGACCTGGCAATGGATACGCGCGCCCAGGCCGAGAGACATGCCAAGGCTTTTTCCCCGTCGGATGTGCTGCGCATGATTAAAGCCTTCAACATCGCTGCTACCGACCTGCGTGGCGGCTGGCAGCCGTCCCTGCCGCTGGAAGTGGCACTTGCCGAAGTGATGGAACTCCCCGCCGCGGCCGCGCCGATCGAATCCCGGCCTGCAGCGAAAGCGCTGGTGGAAACGAAGGCGGAGAAACCAGTCAGCAAGCCTGGGAAGGAAGCCGAAAAACCTGTCGAAGAAATCGGCAATGTCACTCTTGAACAGTTGACGAAAGCCTGGAGGCAAATTCGAGCGCTGATTAAACCGCAGAATCCATCGCTGGATGGCTTGCTCAATTCTTGCAGACTGCTGGAAGTCAAAAATGGCGTATTGGTGATTGGATTTTCAAGCGAATTGCTTCGATCAAAAGTGGATATGCCGGAGCAGATAGAAATTACTCGTAAGGCGATTGTGGAAGTATGTGGTGGTGAACTCTCGGTAAAATGTGTGGTCACAAATGCCAAACAGGCTACTCCGCCGGATGTCAAAGCGGATGGTATGGTCGCTGCGGCAATCAAAGCTGGCGGCGAAATCGTAGATATTCAGGAGTAATTATGGCTAAAGGATTTAATCGTCCTGCCGGCGGTGGGGGGCAAGCCGGAATGATGCAGCAACTTCAGCGCATGCAACAGCAGATGGCTGAAGCGCAGGAACATCTGGCGCAGGAAACCGTCACGGCGACGGCGGGCGGCGGCGCGGTCAAAGTGACCATGACCGGCGACCAGAAATGCCAGTCGGTTGAAATTGACCCGGCTCTGCTTAAAGATGCGGATGCCGAAATGCTCCAGGACCTGGTGCTGACAGCGGTCAACCTGGCGCTGGAGAAGTCGCGCGAACTCCAGGAGCAGGTCATGGGTCCGCTGGCGGGTGGATTGCCTTTTTAAGATTTAGTATGGGCGGCCAGCCGGTCGCGCCTACGGGATGACAATTATGCTTCCCGAACCCATTCAAAACCTTGTTTTTGCTCTCGAACGTCTCCCCGGCATCGGCCCGAAGACGGCCTCCCGGCTGGCATTCTACCTCCTGCGCGCCCCGGAGGAAGTTTCCGGTCAACTGGCTAAAGCGTTGGCTGACTTCAAGACCAAGATCGCTTTTTGCCAGGAGTGTTTCAATATCACCTCCGCCGGGCGCGAACGCTGTGAGATTTGCGAGAACGGCCAACGTGACGGGGCGATTATATGTGTGGTCGAGGAGCCGCTGGATATGCTGGCGCTGGAACGCATTGGCGCGTACAGAGGGAAGTACCACGTCTTGCAGGGGGTTCTCTCGCCCATTGAGGGCATCGGCCCGGATGACTTGAAGATCAAGCCATTGCTGGAACGCATCCAGCGCGGAGGTGTGCAGGAAGTCATCCTGGCGACCAACCCTTCCATGGAGGGGGAGGCTACTGCGCAATACCTGCACCCGCGCCTTCAGTCCCTGGGAGTGCGTGTGACGAGGCTGGCGCGCGGCCTTCCAGTTGGCGGTGACCTGGAATATGCTGACCAAAATACGCTCCTGCGAGCCCTGTCCGGGCGGCATGAGATGTCGTAACCTTAAATATTCCAAATTGGGGGTGCGAATTCCTTGACAACTTTGTTCGAATGCGTATAATAGAGAAGCACAATGACCACCACGCAGATCTCGTCCACATGGACAGATCGTTGACAACAGAGTAACGTCTCACGTCAGAAACACAAATCAGCAGGTTTCGCAGTCTGACGAGCCGATGTCACCAAAAACATCGGCGATTTTGTCTCTCTGGACTTGACAGTGGAGGGCCTTGCGGGTAAAATACAGCCCGCTTTGTTTACCGGACCTTAACAGCTGAAAAGTGATAGGAAGTAAGCCTGTCGTTCTATTCCGTAACTTACACCCGCAAGGGTGATTTTTTTGCGGAGAGTTTGATCCTGGCTCAGGATGAACGCTGGCGGCGTGCTTAATACATGCAAGTCGAACGAAGAGCCTTTGTAGCAATACGGAGGTTTCTTAGTGGCGAACGGGTGCGTAACGCGTTGGTGACCTGCCCCGAAGTGTGGGATAACAGTTCGAAAGGACTGCTAATACCGCATGTGGTCATTGGGTTTAGAAGCCGATGACTAAAGCAGTAATGCGCTTCGGGAGGGACCTGCGTCCCATCAGCTAGTTGGTGAGGTAACGGCCCACCAAGGCTACGACGGGTAGGGGACCTGAGAGGGTGGCCCCCCACACTGGCACTGAAACACGGGCCAGACACCTACGGGTGGCAGCAGTAAGGAATATTGGGCAATGGGCGAAAGCCTGACCCAGCAACGCCGCGTGCACGATGAAGGTCTTCGGATCGTAAAGTGCTTTTCTGAGAGATGAGAAAGGACAGTATCTCAGGAATAAGTCTCGGCTAACTACGTGCCAGCAGCCGCGGTAAAACGTAGGAGGCGAGCGTTATCCGGATTTACTGGGCGTAAAGCGTGTGCAGGTGGTTTGGTAAGTTGGATGTGAAAGCTCCTGGCTCAACTGGGAGAGGTCGTTCAATACTACCAGACTTGAGAGCAGTAGAGGGAGGTGGAAT
>Ga0209746_1000144_pt1 | contig 36535 bp, 30 predicted proteins | sample BarGraNGADG00211_3_FD_184496 | JGI IMG/M metagenome (GOLD analysis project Ga0209746, IMG submission 184496) | Arctic peat soil microbial communities from Barrow, Alaska - Barrow Graham LP Ref core NGADG0011-211 (SPAdes) (version 2) | ecosystem: Environmental > Terrestrial > Soil > Wetlands >... | reverse complement strand
CCGGCCTGACAGCCGTGGCGGCCCGCGCCGCTAAGCAATCACGCCGGCATAGCGATTAAGCCGGCACTACCCTTGCCATCGCATATCGCAGATTACATGTTGCGCGCCTCAACGTGCGGCGTGTAATCTGCGACCTGTCCGGCGCCTGGCCCCTCCACCTTATGGATAATCATATCTCTCAATCCACTGGATCACCTCATACCTCTGTCGCGCCTGGCTCGGAAAGCCGCAGTTGGTCGCGGGCGGCGGGTGGAGTGGTGCGTGATATATTCGGCACAATCGTGCCGGCGGTGATTATCGCGCTGCTCATTCACCTGTTTGTGGCCCAGGCCACGCGCGTGTACGGGCAGAGCATGGAGCCCAACCTGCACGAGAACCAGCGACTGGTAATCGAAAAGGTCAGTTATCGCCTGCACGGCCCGCGCAGGGGCGATGTGGTCGTTCTGCATGACCCGGCAGGTAGCTCCGAGTTGCTGATCAAGCGCGTCGTCGCCCTAGCGGGAGAGCGGGTGATGGTGGGACAGGGCCGGGTTTACATTGACCGCGTTGCCTTTGGTGAACCTTATCTGACGCAGGAAACCACGGGTCCCGACCGTACCTGGACGGTGCCGCCGTTGAGCGTGTTTGTCATGGGCGATAACCGGGGGGCGAGTCGCGATTCGCGCACTTTTGGAGCGGTGCGTATCAGCGACATTGTCGGCCATGCGGTGTTCCGCTATTGGCCTTTGAACCGCTTCGGCCCGGTGGAGTGAACTGGGACCATGACCAGGACTGTTCCCGGCCGCCACGACAAGGACGTCGTGGCGGCTTTTAGCGCTGGGACCAGTTTGTGCTAAGCTAGCAGTCACAGACCGGAGAAGTTTCACACCGATATGCGGAGATCCATGAACGCGCGCTGGAGTCCATTCATCAAACAAGTGGCGGTCATCGGCCTGCTGATCATCAGCATCTGGGTGCTGGTGCGCGGCCGGATGTTGCTGACCCCGGTGGTCCTGTCGCTGCTGCTGGCTTACTTGCTGTCTTTCCCGGTCCACTGGATCGTACACCGCACCGGCTGGCCGCGCACCGTCGTGGTGCTGGTCACCTTTTTGCTGACCATCGTCTTGGTGATTGTCGCCCCGGTGTTGATCGTGCCGCACCTGGTGACTCTGATTGGATCCCTGGGCAGCACCTTGTTTAAAATCGCCCAGGAACTGGCCGACGCGACCCCCCGACCGATCAGCATTCCGCCGAACTTCACGGTGGACCTCGGTGACTACTACGCTCCGGTCAGCCAATGGCTCCGCAGCGTGATCTCGCCAGACGTTACCACGCTGGACAGGTTGCAGACTTTTCTGTTTCCCTTCGCCTCCAGCGCGGCCTTTGTCGTGCGCAGCGCGGTGACCAGCGTGCTGTGGACCGTGTTCATTCTTGCCACCAGTTTTTATATCGTCAAAGACGGGCCGTGGATGGGGCGCTGGTTTGCCGCGCGGCTGCCGGAGGGCATCCGACCGGAGGCCGAGCGGTTGGCGAAGGAGTTGGCAGGGGTATGGGATGCCTTCGTGCGCGGCCAGTTCACGATGGCTCTCATGGTCGGGCTTATCGTTTGGGTGATGACCACGCTCCTCGGGGTGCGCAATGCTCCGGCGCTGGGCCTGTTGTCCGGTGTCGCCGAATTCGTGCCCGGCGTGGCCCCGGCAATCGCGGGCATGGTCGGTACCCTTATCGCCCTGATTTTCGGCTCCAACTGGCTACCCATCCCTAATCTGTGGTTTGCCGCGCTGCTCGGGCTGTTCTACATCCTGTTGCCACAGTTCGAGGGGGTGTATCTGGCGCCGCGCGTCGTCGGACGTCGCATCTCGCTCCATCCGGTTGTGGTGATCATCGGCGCAGTAGCCGGCGCGGAAATGGTGGGAGTTCTGGGCATTCTCCTGGCGGCGCCTGTTATCGCGTCGCTGCGGGTGTTGTTTGGCTACGTGATGCACAAGCTGCTGGACGAGGAGCCCTTCCCTCCCCTGCAGCCGCTTCCTGAGCGTAATGTCCTGTGGGCCTCATTGGCCGCCGAGCGATCGCCCTGCGCGATTTTGTTCGACCTGGACGGCACGCTGGTGGAGGCCGACGATTCCACCATCGAGCGGTTGGCCGGGTCGCTGAGCTTTCTGCGGCGCGTTTTCCGCAATGTCGACCTAATCCACCTGGCGCGCCGGCTCTTCTTGATCAGTAACTTCCTGGCCAACCAGTTTGTCAGCCTGGTCGAGACGTTGCGCCTCAACCGGGTGTTATACCGGATGAACGACCGGCTGCGCCTGCTACGGGGGGTGCGACCACCCAATGCCTTCGTCGCAGTGCCCGGCAGCACTGAAATGCTACGTTGGCTGGCGCGGCGTTACCGCCTGGGGATCGTCACCAGTCGCCCGCGCGAGGAGACGTTCTTCTTCCTCAATCAGTATGGACTGGCGTCTTTATTCCGCAGCGTGGTCACGCGTGATGACGTGCGCCGGTTGAAGCCAGACCCGCTGCCCATGCAGTTGGCAGCCCGCCAACTGGGCGCGACACCCGAGCAATGCGTGATGGTCGGTGACACCGGCATGGATGTGCGCGCGGCCAAGGCAGCCGGGATGTTGGCGATCGGGGTTTTGAGCGGCTTTGGAGAGGAAAAGGACCTGCGCGACGCGGATTTGGTGATCAGCTCGACCGCTCAGTTGGGGGCGTGGCTCTAGAGTCAGCCCCTTCCCGGCAGTCGCCGCTCTAATTGCCGCATCAACAACGCAAGCCCGATCGTCATGATCAGATACAGGAACGCGACCACGTTGTAGGTCTCAAAGACGCGGAACGTACTGGCGGAGTAGACCTTGCCGAGCTGAGTGATGTCTTGAACGCCCAGGACGGACCCCAACGACGAGTCTTTGAGCATGGCGATGAAATCGTTGCCCAGGGGAGGCAACACGTTGCGGATGGCCTGTGGCAGCACGATGTAGCGCATGGCCTGCCAGTAGCTCATACCCAACGAACGGGCCGCCTCCATTTGTCCCCGGCCGATCGATTCGATCCCTGCTCGAAAGATCTCCGAGATGAAAGCGCTGTAGCCGATGGTCAGGGCGAGCACTGCGCGTGCCGTGAAGTTGAAGTCACGCACGGTTAGACGGGCCAGTTGATCCCCTACCCCGGCCAGAAACCCCGTGCCCTGCAGCATGACCCCCAGCCCATTGATGCCCGAGATAACGGCAGGCGCGGCCACGAAAGCAACATATAAGAGGATGACCAGGATGGGCACACATCAGTTGCGGGACACGGTCGGGCTGCGCGAGGGCCAGCCATGCTGGGCGAATGCTCGCCCCTTTGCTGCTAGCGCGCGGGCCAGATGTCGTAGGCAGTGAAGTCCACCCAGTACAGATCCACGGTGTTCGGCACCTGGGCCAGGATGGCTTTCCCAATCTCCTGCGGCGGATCGCCAAGCTCCCCCCACCAGCGCTGGTCGGATTCATAACCGTACTGGAAGCCTACCGGTGAGGGTGCGAACTTCTGGCCCCAGCTCGTAAACTCTCGGACGAGGCCGTCGAGCGACTTGAGTTTCTCGCTGTCGTCGATGAACACCAGGTGATCTCGGTACGTAGGGGGCATTTTGGCAGGGAGCCAGTGCTTGAGAAACACCTGGAAATCGCCGTATGTCCGGGTGCGCTCGACCCAGGCTTGCGCCTCGGCATCGGTCACCGCCTGGTCGTCTCTGGAGGAGCGGTTTTTATACCACTCAACGTCTACGCCAAAGCCGATCACGCTCGAATGCCGGCCATAGGTCTTCATAACCAGGTCGATCAGGGTTGCCACGTCCGCATTGCCCGGCTCCACCTGCAGCCACACCTTGATGCCCTGCCGGTCGAACGCCGTCAGATATGGTTCGGCCTCGGCGGTGGCCGAAAACTTGATGTCGGAATGGGTTTCGCCGGGAGTGGGATCCGGGAAGTGACACGCCGCGCTGGAACGACTGACTTCACAAACCGTCCAGATGGTGGCCGGCGCGGAACCCGGGAAGCGCCAGTTCATTGAGGCGATTGAACTGGTCCACCAGCTAGAGTCGGGGAAAGGATCGATGCCATACGGCGAAGAGCGCAGCCCTGTGCGTAACCCGGCCGGAGAGCTGATCAGCGCGGCCGTCGCGCTCGGGATCGATGCAAGGGTTGCGGACGGGACGGCGACTCCGGTAGGCGTCACAACGGTCGGTTCGACCGTCGCGGCTGAAGCCGACCGAGCATCTGCTGCCGGGGCGGTTGACCCCGCCGATGCGGAGGGGCTGGGCGCGGGCGCGCTAGGCGCGGGCGCGACAGGCGCCTCGGCAGTTCCCGCGCTTCAGGCACGGCAGGCGGCGAGGCTCGTCAGCAGCATGACCAGGACCATGATGGCGGGGAGGCTCAGCTTCGATTTGGACATCAGATTGTCCTTTCGATGGTCCGGCGCCGGGCCCGATGAATCAAATGGGAACTGCTCTTCAGTCCCAGCGCTCGTAACGCACGATGCCGGCCAAGGGTTTGCGACGGCGGCTGCGGGCGATTGTCTTGACGAAGCGGCCAAAAACCGCTTCGCGTTCGGCCGGATAGCCGAGAGGCGTCAGCGCCACGACGCGGATGTGCGCCGGGATACCGAGCAGCTTGCGTACCGTGTCTTCATTGAAGCCGCCGATCCAGCAGGTGCCCAGTCCGAGGGCGGTCGCGGCCAGCACCAGGTGTTCCAGCGCAATGGCTGTGTCCACCGCCCAATAAGGCAGGTCTCCATGCAGCCCGCTCTCGCCCGGTTCCGCGCAGGCGACAACCACCACCGGCGCCGAGCGCAACCAATGGTTGATCGGATAGCCGTAGATGCGTTGGGCAGCCAGTTGGCTGATTGTGGCGGCGTCACGCACGATGAGGAAGCGCCAGCATTGGCCGTTGCGCCAGGATGGCGCCATGCGCGCGGCTTCGAGGCACTTGACGATCAATTCGTCGGGCACCGGATCCGCGCGGTAGGTACGCACGCTGTGGCGGCAATCGATGACGTCGAAGAACTCCACCGGCCCTCCCTTCGCAGCACGAGGAACGATACAAAGAGGTGTAGCAGCTAATGAGCCAGGCGACGGGCGGAACGCTCACCCTGGATTGCGCCAGGCACGACGTACAGCCCGTCGCCCCGACGGTTCGCGCGGGATTAGCCGATCGACAGCTTCTCGCGCGGCATGAGGGCCATCGCCTCGCTGCGCTCGGTGTTGGGCTCTCCGGAGTCCTCATCCGTGATCTTGTGAATCTTGGACGGCTCGCTCACCCTATCGATGAAGAGGACCCCTTCCAGATGATCGATCTCATGCTGAAAGATGCGGGCCAGGTAGTCGTAGGCCCGGACCCGCTGGGGTTTGCCGTGGGCATCCAGGCCGCGCACCACCACCATCGTGTGCCGCTCTACGTCGCCGAGGTAACCAGGGATGGACAGGCAGCCCTCCTGTCCTTCTTCGACATCGTGGGACACCTTGACGATCTCCGGGTTAACGAAAGCGTAAAGCTCGCCGGGCTTGCTCTCTTCCTCGTCAGCGGGCAGCTCAACGATGATCACACGCTCGCTGACGTTCATTTGGGGAGCAGCCAGGCCCACCCCCGACGCTTCGCGCATGGTCTGAAGCATATCGTCGATAAGTTGTTTGAGTTCTGGGCCGAACTTGGTCACCTTGCGCGCTTTTTGCCGTAGGGTAGGATGTCCGATGGTGATGATTTCCCGTGTTGCCATGGCCTCTCCATGTATTAATCAACGTTATTATAGAAAAATTATACTGCCCGCTGGCCTCATTGTCAACAATATAGCAGACATCATCCACGCCGTGTATAATGCAGCTTCTAGAGAGGAAGACATTGACGCATATTCGCAGAGGTCTCCCGGCCATTGGCGGGTGGGATGGCTTGCTGGCGCTGGTCGCGCTGGTGGTAATCCTGGCCCTGCTGATTGGCTGGCCCGGCGGTCTGTTGGACAAAGCAGACCGTGCGGCTTACGCGGTGTGCCACCGTATCGGCGATCGCAGTTACTTCGTGGCGGGCCGGCAACTGCCGCTCTGTGCTCGCTGCAGTGGCACCTACCTGGGCGCGCTGGCCGGTCTCGTGGTCCTCGCAGCGCGTGGACATGGTCGAGCGCGGGACTTGCCCGGGCGACGTTACCTGCTGGCCCTGGGCCTCTTCTTCCTGGCCTGGGGCTTCGACGGCGCCAACTCCTACCTGACTTTCTTTCCCGGTTTGCCCCATCTGTACGAGCCGCACAACCTCCTCCGGCTGATCACCGGGACACTGGAAGGGTTAGCCATCAGCGCGCTTCTGCTGCCTGTGTTCAACCTTACCCTATGGAGCGCCGCCGGCCTCGCGGAGGGCGCAGATGCGCGGCAGCCGTCAATCGCCGGCTGGCCCGACCTGGCCTGGCTGCTCGTCGGGGGCGCGCTGGTAGTAGCGATTGTGAGCAGCGAATGGGATCCGCTCTTGTATCCCCTGGCATTGGTCAGCGGCCTGATGATCGTGGGGCTGGTCGGGGCCATCAACGGCATGTTGCTCATGGTCCTGCGCCGGGCTAGTGCGGCGCAGCGCTGGCCCCAGGCGGTCGCGCCGCTGTTGGGTGGTGTCGCGCTGGCCATGATCGAGCTCACCGCAATCGGTCTGTTGCGCGCTGAGCTGACGGTCCGGCTGGGCCTGCCATTCTGAATCTTTAACTCGCTTCATGCGTATAGAGAATGTCACACTGAGCATCTCTGGAGGAACAAATGGACATTGCAAAGTCGTTCACCTTTATGTTCGAGGACCCGGAATGGCTGCGAAAGCTGGGGATCGGCTTTCTGGTCGTGCTAGTGGGCGTGCTCTTCTCCGTGGTCCTGATCGGCCTGGTCCCGCTAATCATGGTCTTGGGCTACACCTTGGACGTTACGCGCAACGTCATGGACGGCCGGGCCAACCCTCTGCCGGAGTGGAACGATTGGGAGGGCTTCCTGGGACGCGGGCTGAAGCTGGCAGGCGTGCTGGTCGTCTGGTCGCTCCCCTTGATCCTGATCTCGATTCCATTGGGCTTTAGTGCAGCCCTGGCCGGCAACGGTAGCCAGGGCAACTTCGCGGCGGTGATGGCCACACTGTTCAGCCTGTGTGGCATCTGCCTGGCGCTGGCCTGGGGGTTGGCGTTCCTCGTCTTCACACCCGCGATCTACGTGCGTCTGGCGCGCACCAATCGCTTCTCGGCCGGTTTTGAGTTTGCGAAGCTGTGGGCTTTCACGCGTGAGAACATCAGCAACGTGATCGTGGCGATTCTGCTCATCCTCGTCGCCAGCGTGGTCGGCGGTTTCGCCTCGATCTTCGTCGTGACCATCCCATTGGTTATCCTGTGGGAGAGCTTGGTGCAGGCTCACCTGTACGGCCAGGTCGGCGCCGGCAGCGTAACAGCCCTGGTGTAGGCCCTGGCTGCGCCGGGAGGCCGGCCATCACGTTCGCACGTCTGATAGCCATGGCATCCTGAACGCCCGCATATTCGCGTTCGGGATGCCTGCTTTTCCACACCTCGAAATCTGCAGAGTTGACAGAGTCGGACAGGCCGGGTACAATGCCTCCAGGCAGACGGTCTGCTGCGTGGCGCCGGGCGGCCCCACATTCTCCCTCCTTTGGATGAAGCATATCAAGCACAGGTCTTGGCTGCAGATAGCGGGCGGAATCCTAGTCGGTGCGATCTGCCTCTGGCTTTCGTTCCGCGGCATTGAATTCGCCCAGGTCGCCGGTCAGATCGGACGAGTTGCCTGGCCCTGGGTGGCGTTGGCCACCCTGAGCGTGGTGGGCGTGAGCGCCGGGAAAGCGCTGCGCTGGCGCTGGCTCTACCCACAGGCTGCTCCTCCGGTGGCGCGCCTGGCCCACTTCAACATCTTGATGATCGCCCAGATGTTAAACGTGGTGGTGCCCGTGCGCCTCGGCGAACTGGCCCGCCTGGGGCTCATGCAACAGGAGGGGCGCCCGGCTGGGGTGACGTTGGGGACGATTGTGGTCGAGAAGTCGCTGGACTTGCTGACCGTAGGCACGCTCCTATTTCTCGCCGTGCCCATCGCCGTGCTGCCCGATTGGTTGCGTCCGAAGGCCGGGCCGGGCGCACTCCTGACCGCCCTGGCCTTGATGATCTCTTTGCTGCTCGTCCGCCTGCTGCGCGTCCCACTCCTGCGCGCGCTGTCCGCCATCCCGGCGCCGCCTTCGCCGGCCTGGTCGCGCGCACGTGGTTACCTGGTCCGCCTGGTGCGCACAGTCTTGGACGGGATAGCGGGCGTTGAAGGCCGGCGGGTGGCGCCCGTTCTGGCCTTGACGGTCCTGGTGTGGCTGCTGTCGGTCGGCACAATCCTGGCGATGCTCGTGGCATTTGGCGTCACGGACGGCGGCGAGCGGATTGCGCTGGTCCTGATGCTCGCCTTGACCTTCAGCAACCTGGTGCCCACCCCGCCGGCGCTCCTGGGTGTGGTCGGCGCCGTCACGGTCGCAGTATGCGTGCCGTTCGGCATTGCCCGGGTCGAAGCGCTGACCCTGGGGACGCTGTTGAACGCGGTTCTGGTGCTGCCGACCGTGTTGCTGGGTGGCTGGGCGACAGGTGCACGCTTGTTGCGCCTGTTCGAGCCGGGCAGCCGTGGCTCGTTGCGCCAGCTTTTTGGTCTGGCCGCGACCGGCGGGGGTCGAGGTCGGTGATGGATTGAACTACCTCGCGCAGGCGGAGGGAAGAATGGCCTGGTTGCTGGCGCTGATATTCTGGCTTTCGGCCCTGGCCGTCTTCTGGGCCTATATCGGTTACCCGTTGTTCATCTCGCTGCTGGCACGTTGGCGGCCGCGCCCTCATCGCCGGGCCGATCTGCAGCCGCTGGTTTCGATCATCGTGCCCGCGTACAACGAAGAAGCGGTGATGGCCGACAAGTTAGATAACCTGCTAGAGTTGGACTATCCCGTCGACAGGCGCGAGGTGCTGGTGGTGGCAGACGGCTGTACCGACCGCACCCCGGAGATCGTGGAGCTCTATGCGCCCCAGGGTATACGCTTGCTTTTCCACCCGCAACGACGCGGCAAAATGGCGGCCATGAACCGCGGCGTCACCGCTGCGCAGGGGGAAATCCTGATTTTCTCCGATGCGAACGCCATGATGGAGTGCTCCAGCCTGCAGGCGATGGTGCGCAACTTTGCCGATCCGCGCGTGGCTTGCGTCAGTGGTGTCAAGTGTATCCGGCCCGACCGGCCCGTGCAGGCACAGGGTGAGTCGGCCTACTGGCGCTACGAAGCGCGCCTGAAGGCGGCCGATTCCCTGGTCAGCACGGCGATCGGCGCGGTAGGTGAGTTCTTTGCTCTGCGTAAGGCGCTCTACCGGCCGATGGAGGAAGATTGCCTGATCGAGGATTTCGTGCTGTCCATGCGTCTCGTAATGGACGGCTGGCGGGTGGTCTACGAGCCGGCTGCTATCACCTGGGAGGCGGCTTCTCCCTCGTTGTCAGGTGAATGGGGGCGCCGGGCGCGCAATGCCGCGGGCGGATATCAGGCGATCGAGCGCCTGGGTGGCATTTGGTCGCCCCGGCATGCCCTGGTGGCCTTCCAGTTTTTCTCGCACAAGGTGCTGCGTTGGACGGCGCCCTTCGCGATGTTGCTCGCCCTGGCCGCAGCCGGGGCGCTCTATGCCTTGCCTCTCTACCGCGTTCTCTTCTGGGCCCAGGTAGCATTCTACACCCTGGCCCTGGCCGGTTGGCTCACGGTCCTGCTGCGCTGGCACTCGCGCTGGCTGCAGATCGTGTTCTACTTCTGTTTTGCCAACGCCACCGCCTTGGGAGGCGCCTTCCGCTACCTGTTCCGCACGCAATCGGTCCTTTGGACGAAAGTAAGATGACAGAGTCTTCGACCTCGACAGGAAGCCAGGCGGCGGGGGCCCGCTGGCCAGGACCTGGAGTGAGCCAATGGCCTGGCTGGCTGAGGCCGTTGGGCTGGAGCCTCGCTCTCCTCGGGCTGGCGCTGCTTCTGGCCTGGGCGGGCCGCCTGGCGCGCACTGGGCTGTCCTTGCGCGCGCACCTGTCCCAGGCGCAGAGCCTGCTGGCCCACCCATCGCAGTCCGGCCCCACGGCTGCCTGTCTGCTGGTCCGGGATATGCGCCAGGATATCGTGCTGCTGCGAAATGAGGGAGGAGTGCTGGCCGGCCTCGCCCCGGCTTTTGCCTGGTTGCCGAGGATTGGCGGGGACCTGCGCGCGGCACCTCAACTGTTGGACTTTGCGGACGGCTTGAGCGAGGCGGGCGATTTGGGCTGCGTTGCCTTGGGACCGGCGCTTGCGCCGGGCAAGAATCCGGGCAGCGCGCCGGACGGGTTGCCGTTGGAAAGAGTCCTGGGCGCAGTTGCGTCGAACTTGCCGGCCTTGCAACGGGCGGCGGCCGCAACGCAGCGCGCCGGGCAGGCCTGGGCGCAAGTGGATGCTGCGGGCCTGTCTTACAGCCTGGCGTCGAAGGCGCCTCTGATCGACAGTGTCTTGCCCCTGTTACAGGCCGGCTTGGCCGGCGCCGCGCTGGCCCCTGATCTGCTCGGTCAGGACCGGCCACGGACTTACCTGGTCATGGCGCTGAACGAGGACGAGCTGCGGCCGGGCGGAGGATTCATCAGCGGGGCGGGCGAGGTGCAGGTACAGGCGGGCCGCGTGGTGAGTATGACCTTCCAGGACAGCTACCAGGCGGACGATTTCAGCTTGCCCTATCCTGACCCACCGGACCCGCTGCGACGCTACATGGGCGTCGACCTGTGGGTTTTTCGGGATAGTAACTGGTCGCCGGATTTTCCGACCGCGGTCAAGCAGGCCCTGACACTGTACAGGCCGAACCATCCTGTGAGCATCGACGGCGTGATCGCGCTGGACCAGCATGCGGTACAAGCCCTGGTGGGCGCGGTGGGGCCGCTAACGGTGCCGGGCGCAGCCGAGCCGGTGACCGGAGACAACGTGCTGGCCTACATCCGGCGTGTTTGGGGACCGGCGGATGGAAACTTGAGCGGTGACTGGTGGCTGAAGCGCAAGTCATTTATGGGACCTTTGGCTGCGGCCGCGCTGCAGCGGCTGCAGGCCGGCCAGGTGGATTGGAAAGCGCTGGCGCAGTCCGGCTGGCAGCTGCTGGAGGGCAAGCACCTGCTGGTTTACCTGAATGACCCCGCCGGAGCGGCTCTGCTGGCGGCGCAGGGCTGGGATGGCGCCATGCAACCCGGCCCGGGTGATTATCTGATGGTCGTCGATGCCAACGTCGGTTATAACAAGGCCAGCGGGCGCATTCAGGAGGCGTTCGCCTACAGCGTGGATTTGGCCGCTCCGGCAGCGCCGCGTGCCACGCTGACGCTCTCTCACACCCATACCGGTGTGGTCCCGGCGCCGTGCGTGCCCGAATCACGCTACGACCCGACTTACGATCAGATGATGGACCGCTGCTACTGGGATTACTTGCAGGTGTTCGTGCCGAAGGACAGCCGCTTGCAGGACTCGACCCGCATTCCCGTGCCGGCGGATGAGATATTCTCCGGGGCGGCCGAATCGGGTCGGGTCAGCATTGCTCCGGTTGCCAATGGACCCTGGCAAGTATGGGGCGTTCTGGCCGTGCTGGCTCCCGGAACGGCCCAGACTCGCAGCTACACTTTGACGCTGCCGGCAGGGGCAGTACAATGGCAGGGTAAGGATGGGCTTTACGCGTTGCGGGTGCAGAAGCAGCCGGGCGCGCCGCCCCGTCCCCTCAACCTGCGAGTGAGATTACCAGATCAGAGCACCATGCTGGACGCAACACCGGCTCCCGGCTCCAGGCAGAATGGCTGGCTAGTCTACCAGTTGACGCTGGACCGGGACCAGGATGTACACATCCGCTTCAGGAGCAAAAGATGAGGAAGATCGTTTATCTCGCTGCTTTCCTGACAATCCTGTTGTTGGGGCTGTCTAACGCCTCCGATCTGTGGGCTGCGCCCGGACAGATCAACCCGACGGTGCCGACGCGCACGCCGACCCCCGGGCCGGTTATCGTCGTGCCGAGCGCTATTCCCCGTTCCGCTAGCCCGACAGAGACACCGCGGCCGAATGCCCCCACCGACACACCTGCTCCGGCCCCGACTGCGACGCAGTCTGCCGCCAGCCTGCCCGCGGCGACGGCCACCCTGGCGGCCCCAACCACGGTTGCCGGCTCCGTCATCGAGCAGGCGTCCGCTGCCACCGCCACCCTGGCGGCCCCAACCACGGTTGCCGGCTCCGTCATCGAGCAGGCGCCCGCTGCCACCGCCACCCTGGCGGCCCCAACCACGGTTGCCGGCTCCGTCATCGAGCAGGCGCCCGCTGCCACCGCTATCCCCTCGGCCACCTCCCAGGCAGTGCCGAGCGCTACAGTGACGCTGACGCAGACATTGCCGGCAGCGGTTGCCGGGGAGACCGCCCAACCAACCGGCGGCGCCGGCAGCGCTGCACCCATCGCAACGCTGGTTACGGCATCGTCAACCCCCGCACCGGCTGCGGCCCGGGGAACGGGCCCAGGTCCTTCCCTTCTTTTGCTGGCCGGCGCAGGGTTGCTCGTGATCGGTCTGGTAGTTGCAGTAGGAGCGGGCAGGCGTGCCTAAGGCCAGGCGAGCGCGGCTGATCGGTTTCACACTGGTGGGCCTCGGGGTGGTAATCATACTGTTCACCTGGTCAAGCGGAAGGTGGCCGTGGTCACAGGGCGAAGGTGTCCTTCCGCCTGAGGTCAGCGGCCCGGCCGCGTTCAGTCCTCTCCCGCCATCGCCAACCGGCACGCCAGAGCCGTTGGTGCCTACCCGAACCCCAGTCGCGGCCGGCGAATGGATCAGCCCCCTCTCCGCAGGCGGCGTTGCCATCAGTACGCTCGCGCCGGTCAGCTCGTTTGCGCCGGCCACGACGCCCGGCGGGGCAGTGACCGGCACTGTTAGAGCGGCGATGGGGCAGCCCGGCGGGGCAGTGACCGGCACTGTTGTAGCGGCAGTGGGGCAGCCCGGCGATCTCTGGCGAGGGCGTCCGCGCTGGGGCGTGTCCATGACCGAGGGAGCGGCCGCGCTCTACGATCTTTCACCCTTGCATATCGGCTGGTACATGGATTGGCTGGCCTGGCCCGCTGCGTTGCAGCCGGGTGGCAGCGAGTACGTGCCGATGGTGCGGGTGAAGGGTGGCGTGCTGGACCCCGACGCGCCGTCGATTGCGGGCATGGCACGCGCGCGACCGGGCATGCTCTGGTTGATCGGCAACGAGCCGGACGTGAAGTGGCAGGACAACGTGGACGCTGCTACCTACGCACGACTGTACCAGGAGGCTTACGCTGCCATCAAGCGCGCCGATCCAACCGCCCAGGTGTCCATCGGCAGCATCTCCGAACCGACACCCCTACGCCTGCGTTACCTCGACGCCATGCTGGCCTCGTACAAGGAGCAGTTCGCCGTGCCGGCGCCCGTCGAGGTGTGGAATATCCACAACTACATGTTGCGCGAAGAACGGGGCTAGTGGGGCGTAGACGTGCCGCCGGGCATGACCGACCAACGTGGTCAGCTCTATCAGATCGACGATAGCGCCAACCTGACCCTTTTCAAGCAGCAGATCGTCGACTTCCGGCGCTGGATGGCTGACCACGACTACCGGGATCGGCCTTTGCTGATCACTGAGTTCGGTATCCCGATGCCGGTCGACTATGGTTTCCCCGCCGAGCGCGTCATCGCTTTCTGGACGGGAGCCTTCGATTACTTCCGTACTGCCGGCGATCCTGTGCTTGGTCTGCCGGCCGACCAGAACCGCCTGGTTCAGGCCTGGTGTTGGTTCAGCCTGGCGGATACCGACTACGTGACCGGCAATATCTTTGATCCGCAGACCCGCGCGATTACCCCCCTGGGCCAGGCCTGGGCGGCGTACGCCGGCCGGATTCGCTAAAAAAACGCATTGACCTGTTTGAACACGCGTGCTAGAATAACCGCGTGCAGAAACAGGTTTCTTCCGAACTCGAGCAGAAACTGAACACTCTGCCGGAGCGTCCCGGCGTCTACATCATGCGCTCGGTCGACCAGACGGTGATCTATGTCGGCAAAGCGGTGGTGTTGCGCAACCGCGTGCGCTCTTATTTCCACGCAGGCTCGCGCCACGATCCGCGCATCCGGCGATTGGTCGGCGAGATCGATGACCTGGAGTGGATCGTCACCGACACCGAGCTGGAAGCGCTGATCCTCGAAAACGAGCTGATCAAACGCCACCATCCGCGTTTCAACGTTCGCTTGCGTGACGACAAGACCTATCCCTATCTGAAGATCCACTGGCAAGAGGATTTCCCCAAGGTCAGCATTGTCCGGCGTATGGAGCACGACGGTGCCCACTACTACGGGCCGTTCGCTTCGCCCGGCGCCCTCCGCCAGACCCTCGACGCCCTGCGCCGCGTGTTTCCCTACCGGGATTGCGAACGCGTCATCACCGGCAAGGATCCCAAGCCCTGTCTCTACTACCACATCAAGCGCTGTGCCGGGCCGTGCATCGGTGCGATCGATGCCGAGGGGTATCGTAAGGTCGTGGCCGGGTTGGGTGATTTCCTGGAAGGCAACAGCGAGGAAGTGCTGGCGCGCATGAATGCCGAGATGCAGAGCGCGGCCGAGCAACTGCATTTCGAACGCGCGGCCCAACTGCGTGACCAGATGCGGGCAGCACAGCTAATCGTGGAGCGACAGAAGATCGTCAGCGGCAAGCAAGAAGACCAGGACGTCATCGCTTTTGCCCAGGACGAACGAACGGGCGAAGCTTGCGTGCAGGTGTTCTTCATCCGGCGCGGCAAATTGATCGGCCGCGAGAACTTCGTGCTGGAAGGAGTGGTCAGCGAGCAGAACGTGGAGCTTATTTCGTCCTTCGTCAAGCAATTCTACGATGAAGCTGCTTATGTGCCGCCCCACATCCTGCTGCCCAAGGAAATCGACGAGCGCCAGATCATCCAGCAATGGTTGCGCAGCAAGCGGGGCCAAAAGGTTATCCTGGATGTGCCAAAGCGGGGCGCCAATCGCCAACTTCTGCGAATGGCAGCCGAGAACGCGAGCGCGACCTTGCACACGTTGCAGGCACAGTGGCAGGCCGATACAAATCGCCAGACGGCGGGATTGGCCCAACTTCAGGAAGCTCTCGATCTTTCGGCGCCGCCCAGCCGCATTGAGTGTTTCGATATTTCCACCTTGCAGGGCACGAACACCGTTGCCAGCATGGTCGTGTTCGCCAAGGGCGCGCCCGCCAAGTCCGATTACCGGCGCTTTAAGGTCAAGGGCAAAGGCGCGCTGGGCGAGCCGGATGACTTTGCGTCGATGCGCGAGGTGTTGCGGCGACGCTTCCGGCGCGCAGTTGAAGAGGCAGTGGCCGACCCGGGCAGCAAGGCGCGCAAATCCGAATCGGCCTGGCGGCTGTTGCCAGACCTGTTGATCGTGGACGGTGGCAAGGGCCAGTTGGGCGTTGCCGTGGAGGTGCTGGCCGAGTTCGGACTGACCGAAGTGGTGCCGGTGACCGGCCTGGCCAAGCAGCACGAGGAGCTGTTCTTACCCGGCCGCCCGACCAGCATTATGCTGCCGCCGGGTAGCAAGGGGTTGTTCCTGGTGCAACGGATTCGCGATGAAGCGCATCGTTTCGCGATCACCTACCACCGCGAGAGCCGGGGCAAGCAGGCAATCGCTTCGCAACTGGATGCGATCAAGGGGATTGGGCCGGCACGCCGGAAAGCCTTGCTGAAGCATTTTAAATCGGTGGATGCCATACGCCAGGCCTCGTTGGAAGAGTTGACCTCCGTGCCCGGCATGACTCGGGCGGCCGCGCAGAGCGTACGGGAGAGTCTGTGACATGCCCCTTTCACTTCAGGAAGCCGGCCGGGCCTGGGAACTTTTCAAGGATTCGCCGCTGTTCGCCAAGTGGACGGACGTCGAGCGCGACTTCGCTTACCGGCTGACGAGCCGGCGCGTGAATGCCAGAGACGTCCTGTTCAAACCGGGTGATGTAGGCGAGTATCTCTACCTGGTTGCCGATGGCGAGGTGCTGGAGACCTTGCCGGGCGGCAGGCAATCCTGGTTTCAAAACCGGCTACAGGCGAAGCAATATTTTGGCCAGGACGCTCTCTTCACCGGCCGGCACAGCACGGGAGCGGTAGCCACGCGCGACACGGATCTCTATCTCATGACCGCCGCCGAGGTGCGCGTGGCCCTCGAAAAGAACACGGACCTGCGCGATAATTTGCTGTTCGAGAAGCGTGCCAGCCGGCTGCGCGAGATTCCGCTCTTCGAATGCCTGAGCAGCGGCGATATCGCCTGGCTGGCCATATTGCTGCAGGAGATCAGCCTGCCGGCCAAGACGAATGTGCCTTTAGCCAGGCAACCGGGCCTCTGGGTAATCGACCGCGGCCAGGTGGCAGTGGACGGGACCGCGGGCTTTGAAGTCCCCGGCTGGCGCTTATCGGCAGGCAACTTCTTTCTTACTCCCACACGGAACGTCGGTCCGGACACGATTGCAGCGAGCGCAATGGCTTACGTCGATACCAGCTTCTTTTGGCTGAGAGACGAACATTTTCGGCGCTTGATCGCCGTTTTTCCCGACATCCGCACGGCCGCCGGGAGCCGGCTCGACATCGTCGCTGAACTACAGAAGACACATCAATTGGGCGGCCTGGGCATGAGCGAGGATCATTTCCGCCACCTGGCACAGTTTTGCGCCTGGGATTTCGTCCCCGCGGGCCAGAACATCTCCACCCAGGGCGCGGTCGGCTACAGCTTCGTGATCCTGCTTAAAGGGGCGGCGTTGGGCAGCTCGTTGGACGTCGACGGAAAGATGCGCCCGCAGAACCTGCTTCGAGCCGGCGAGGCCTTCGGTCGAACATCGCTGCTCGACAGCAAGCGGCGAGATGCCACGGTGCGCGCCGTGTCTCAAGGCGAAGCTCCATCACGTATGCCGGGCGCAGAGATACTGACGCTGGACCGACGTGACGTGCGCCATGCATTCACCGACAGGCCGGATCTTTGGAAACCGGGCGTGTGGCTCTACGACCATTCTGCGCAAATCGCTGAGCCGCGCCGCCGCTACGCCTGGCAGCAAGAGGGAGAGACGGTGACGTGGGAAGCGCGCGAGCATTGGCTGTGGCTGGCGAGCCCTGAGGCGGCTATCCTGCTGGCCTTCATCTTCTTGTTGGTCGTGGCATTGGGCCTTGAAGGCACCACGTCTGCTGTTGCCATCGGCGCGCTGCTCTTGTTTGGGGTGATCGTCATCCCCGTGGCCTTGCTGCTGGCCCTCAACTACTACCGCGACTATTACGCCATTACTAACCGCCGGGTCACCCGGCGTGATCAGCGCCTGCTCGTCTGGGACGAGATCGTTGACGCGCCGCTGGAGATGGTACAGGACGTAACGGTGGACTCGGGCCTGCTTGGGCGCATTTTCGACTATGGCACGGTCACGATCCGCACGGCAGCCAAAGTCGGCGCGATCAAGTTTGTTCACGTGCCGTCGCCGGAAGAGGTGAAGAACCGGGTCATGCAAGAACGCGCGGGCGTTACAGCTGCGACCGGTGCCCGTGATAAGGAAGTGTTGCGCAAGGGCATCATCGAGAGCCTGCAATTGTCGCAGCCTGTGCCCGATCCTGACGCGAGCCGCGCTCTCGGCCAGATCCAGACGCCGGTGCGCGCGAATCGCCTTCAACGGATGGTCGGCATCGCGCGGCCAGAGCCGCGTCAGCAACCATTGTTGCTCCCCGGCGTCAAGCGGCCGAAACCCACCTGGCTCATCAAGATGACCAGGTGGCTGCCCAAAAACCTGCAGTTCATTTTGGTCGGTCCGCCGGCGCCTGCGCTAAAGCCGAATCCGGGCCAGGTCATCTATCGCAAGCACCTGGTAAACCTGCTGAAACGGGCCGGCAAGCAGATGGCTGCCTTGGCGCTGCTGCTGGTGTTGTTCGTGGTCGCCCTGTACGCGCCGCTGGATCGTGTCGGAATAGACCGGCCGAGCATCCTTCTCGCCGTGGGGCTTCTGCTCTTCGTTACATTTCTCTGGTTCTGGTATAAGTATGAAGATTACCACAACGATATCTACGTTCTCACCGATGAGAAGATCGTTGATATCGAACGCAAACCTCTGGCCCTATCGAAGGTGACCCAGGAAACCAACCTGGATCGCGTGCAGAACGTAACCTCGCAGCAGAAAGGCCTATGGGCCAACCTGCTCGACTACGGCGACGTGCTGATCCAGACAGCCGCAGCGGACAAGGGCATCACGTTTTCCACCGTGGCGCACCCACAGCAGGTGCAACGCCTGATTTTTCAGAAGATGGATGAGCGTCGCCGCGGGCAAGAGGAACGCGCGCTGGGTCAACGCCAACGCGAGCTAATTGAGGGGCTGAAGATGTACGACGAGATGCTAGAAGAGCGCAACGCGGGCCGCATCTGAGAAACGGCCGGTCTCGTTCGGCCCTTTGAGCAACTACCAGCCAAATGAGAGGCGGTTGATCAAGCGCTCGGGCAACCCGGCGGAGCGCATGTGTGCCTGCGTGATCTCGATGGCATAGGCCACGCGGCGCGGGAGCCAGGTAGCCTCTTTGGTGTTCAGGATCGCATAGGCCGCGCGCGGGTCGTTGTCGCGCGGTTGGCCCACGCTGCCGGGATTGAGAATGATGCGCAGACTGGGCGCTGCGCCGTCGGCCTTTTCAGCCGGGCGCAGCGCGAGAACCCGGTTCGGAGTGGGCGAAATGGCCCGCACGCTGGTTTCGGACTCGACCCACACATGCAGCGCAGGCACATGCGTATGCCCGACCAGGCAGAAGGGCGTGCTGAACGCATCGAAATTCGCGCGCGCAGTGGATGGGTACAGGACGTACTCCCAGACGGGGTCGCGCGGGCTGCCATGCGTCAGCGTAAACTCACCTTTCACAATCGGCGTGCTTGGTAGTTCACTCAACCAGGCCAGGCTCTCCGGGCTCAATTCCTGACGTGTCCACAGCACTGCCCGCCGCGCCTCCGCATTGAAGTCCTCAATATCCATGCGCTCGATGGCCGCCCAGTCGTGGTTGCCGACAACACAGGCGGCCTTCAACTGACGGACGAGCGTGATACATCCATTGGGTTCGGGCCCGTACCCCACCGTGTCGCCCAGGCACCAGACTTCCTCGTAGTTGAACTGAGCTGCGTCCTCGAGCACCGCTTGCAGGGCGGTCAGATTGCCATGGATGTCAGAAATGACCAGAACACGCATTCCGCGCTCCTTCTACTGGGTGCGGTTATCATAGCACCAGATACCCGATACGAAAAGCCGCGTGTGGTATAATACCCGCCAACTTATGGCGAGCGTGACAAGTGTGACAGGCAAGCAAATCATCCTGCAGACCGGCGAAGCTCTCGAAACGCAGACGTTTGGCGAAAAGCTGGCCCGGCTTCTAAGCCCCGGCCATGCCGGCGCCGGCACGGCCGGCCCCGACGTGGCCGCCAACGATGGCAATGACGGCTACTGTTTGGCGTTGGCCGGCGACCTGGGCAGTGGCAAAACCACTTTTACCCAAGGGCTGGCGCGCGGGCTGGGGGTGCGGGCGGCGGTCACCAGCCCAACTTTTACGTTGATCAACCAGTACCGGACGGCGGATGGACGCCTGCTTCAGCACGTGGATTGTTACCGGTTGAGCAATGCGCCGCTCGAGATGTGGGATGTGGGGCTGGCGGACCTGTTTGCGGGCGGTGATATCGTGGTGATCGAATGGGCCGACCGCATCTCGGGCCTGTTACCGGATGAGTACCTGGACATCGCCTTTCGCTACCTGGATGACAGCCGGCGTGAGCTGCAACTGAGCGCGCATGGGGCGCGTTATGAACGGTTGTTGCAGGACTTGCTGGACTGAGATCGACAGATTCTAAAGGAATTCCGAGCACATGCTCTTGGCCCTCGATACTTCGACCCGGCTGGCGGGCATCGCCCTTTACGATGGCGAGAGCGGTCTGATTGCCGAGCATCATTGGCACTCCGAGAACCAACACACGGTGGAACTGATGCCACAGGTGGCACAGTTGCTGGACCAATCCGGCTTCACGCCGCGCGACCTGCGGGCCGTGGCGGTGGCGCTGGGACCGGGTTCCTTCACAGGGCTGCGCGTGGCATTAGCGGCGGCAAAAGGCCTGGCTCTAGCCGGCGGCCTCGCCCTGCTGGGCATTCCAACCTTGGATGTGGTGGCTTATCCCCACAGCCGGCAGCCGCTGCCCGTTATTGCTCTGGTGCAGGCCGGGCGCGGGCGGGTGTGCTGGGCGCCCTACGGGCACGGCTCGGCGGGCTGGGACGTGCAGGCGCCCTACGCGTTGGCGACGGTCATAGAACTGACGCAGTTCATCACCCGACCGGTGCTCTTTGCCGGAGAGATGCTGCTATCCACGCGGGCAACGCTAAACGAACGCCTGGGTGACATGGCGCAGTGCTTGCCGCCGGCCCTGGCGATGCGGCGTTCCGGCTGTTTGGCCGAAATGGCGTGGGCCCGTCTGGTTGCAGGCGAAGCGGACGATCCGGCCGCGCTCACTCCCATCTACCTGCATGAGCCCGCTCCTGCGGCAAGCTCAGCCGCTGCGTCTGGAGGGAGATAGGCCGTGGTGCTGCCCGAAATACGCGCGATGACCCTGGCCGACCTGGATGCGATCATGCAGATCGAACGCCAGGCGTTCAAATATCCCTGGAGCCGCCACATGTACCTGGTCGACCTGCAGCAGAACAGGATGGCCTCGTACCTGGTCGTGTACTTGCCGAACTCGGGTGACGATGCCGTACCCCCGGTGTTGGCGTACGGTGGCTTCTGGTTGATGGTTGACGAGGCCCACATCGCCACTGTAGCATCGCATCCTGAATGGCGGGGCTGCGGACTGGGCCAATACCTGATGCTCGGCCTGCTCGAGCAAGCGATGGCGCGGGGCGCGGTTAGCTCGACGTTGGAGGTGCGCGTCGGCAACCTGGCCGCGCGCACGCTGTATGAGAAGCTGGGCTACGAGCTGAGAGGCGCTCGCCGTCATTACTACGAGGACGGCGAGGACGCTATTATTATGACAACCCCTGCCCTGGCGGAACCGGGCATGCAGGCCAGGTTGGCGTTGGCTCGTGAGGATGCCTTAAGGCACCTGGAGAAGTGTTTTGGGGGGGCGAAGCATGGATGATTCCCTGGAAAAAGTCGCGGCCGAGGTGAAAGTCTGCACCAAGTGCGCCCTCAGCCGGAGCCGGACTAATGCCGTGCCGGGCGAAGGGCCGGCCAACGCGCGCATCATGTTCATCGGTGAAGGGCCGGGTTTCCATGAAGATCACCAGGGCCGGCCGTTTGTCGGCGCATCCGGCCAGTACCTGGAGCAGTTGCTGAGCACCATAAACCTGCGTAGAGAGCAGGTCTACATCGCCAACGTCGTCAAGTGCCGGCCACCGGGTAACCGCGACCCATTGCCGGATGAGATTGTGGCCTGCCGTGAGTACCTGGACCGCCAACTGGCCTTGATCAAGCCGAGCGTCGTAGTTACCCTGGGGCGCTTTTCGATGGAGCGGTTTTTCCCGGGCCAATCCATCTCGCGCATCCATGGCAAGGCCAAGCGCGTCGGCGATATCTTTTACCTGCCGCTCTATCATCCCGCGGCTGCCCTGCGACGTCCCGATTGGCGGCAGGAAATGGAGCAGGATTTCCGCCACATCCCGGAACTGCTCGCTGAGTTGGACAAGTCAAAGATTAGCCACGAACGAGACGCCGGTGACGACGATCAATTTCATCAGTTGAGTTTGTTCTAGTTCTTATGTATAATAGGGCTATCGGGTAGAACATTTGCTCGGTACCAGGTGACAGGTGGATTATGGCTAAGCGGCGCGCCAAACCGAAACCGAAGCCGGGCGCCGGCGCCGCGGCTGCATTGCTACACAGCGAGGTGATCGGCACTACAGTGGTTGTGCTGGCGGTATTTATACTGCTCAGCTTGCTGTCCGCGCCCGCCAATGGCGCCCTGACCGGCGCCCTCGTCGACGGCATGCGCGCCCTGACTGGTGATGGACGCTGGCTGGTGCCGGTATTGCTCGGCGCGCTCGGTTTGTGGCTGATTCTGCGCAAGGTCAGCGAGGAGCCGGTGTTTTCCGGACGACGGGCCGGCGCGGCGTTTCTGCTGTTCCTGGTGCTCGAGGCTTGCGCCGACTTGCTCGCCCCCTCCGCCGATGGCGCAACGGGCCGGGGTGGACTGGTCGGGCATCTGGTCAGCCGCGGGCTGAGCGATACGTTCGGCATGCTGGTTACCGTGGTGTTGCTTCTGTTGCTCGGCATTGCCGGTCTGATCGGCCTGCTGGGGCTTAGTTGGCAGGACCTACGAGAGCGCGTGGCTTCGCTCCGCCGGCGGCTACAAGGCGCCCCGGCCTTGCCGGACGGACTGCGCATCAACAACCCTCCCCTGCCTCTCGGGCACAGCGAATCGCCCTGGCAGCGCTGGTGGCGGCGCTTGACGGGTAGAAACGGCTACGGCACGCGTGATCGGCTTCCGGCGCCTTCGCTCCAGCCGCCGTCCTTCGGCCCGACTCAGCGAACTGCTGCTCCGGGCGCACGTCCCCAGCCTTCGCAGCGTGGCGTTTCTAACTCGGCCGGCCAGGGGACCGCGGGTAGCGTGGGCTCAAGTGGAGCCGGCTCAAATGGTACGTCTCCGGCTCCTGACGTCACCCCGCGCATCATCGGCAGTGGTGGGCAGACGTGGCGTGCTCCTGTGCTCAGCGATATCCTCGAAGATGCCACCGAGCTGGATATTCAGGGCGAGGACCTCCGCCAGCGTGCGGAAATCATCGAGAAGACCCTGGAGGGTTTTGGTGTGCCGGTGCAGGTGGTGGAAGCGAACCAGGGGCCGGCTGTCACGCAGTTTGGGTTGCGCCCAGGCACCATCGTGCGTCGCAACCGCAAAGGTGACGAGAAGCGCGTGAAGGTGCGTGTGTCGCAGATCCAGGCACTGTCCAACGACCTAGCCCTGGCCCTGGCCGCCTCACCGCTGCGCATCGAAGCGCCCGTGCCGGGGCGGGACGTGGTGGGTGTGGAAGTGCCCAACGTGCAGATCTCGCTGGTGTCGCTGCGCGGGGTCATGGAGGCGGAGGAGTTCCGCCAGGCGCGCGGGACGATGGTGTTCGGGCTGGGCCGCGACGTATCCGGGCAGTCGGTCGTGGCCGACCTGGCCCGTATGCCGCACTTGCTTATCGCCGGGGCAACCGGCTCGGGCAAGTCGGTTTGCGTCAACGCGATTATCACCGCCTTGCTGCTCACGCATACACCCGAAAGCCTGCGTTTTCTGATGATCGATCCCAAGCGCGTGGAGTTGACCGTCTACAATGGTATCCCGCACCTGATCGCGCCGGTGGTGGTGGACGTGGAGCGCGCCGTTCCCGTGCTGCAGTGGGCCACTAAAGAGATGGACCGGCGCTACAAGCTCTTTGCCAAGCTGGGGGCGCGCAACATCGAAGGGTACAACGAGAAGCTGACGGCGCGCGGCGAGCAGATGCTGCCCTACATTGTGATCCTGATCGATGAGTTGGCGGACCTGATGCTCTCGGCGCCGGAGGATGTCGAGCGTTACATCTGCCGCATCGCGCAGATGGCGCGCGCCACCGGCATTCACCTGGTTATCGCCACTCAACGGCCCAGTGTAGACGTCGTCACCGGCCTGATCAAGGCCAACTTCCCGGCGCGCATCGCCTTCGCCGTCACCTCTCAGGTCGACAGCCGGGTGATCCTCGACACGCCGGGCGCCGAGCAATTGTTAGGCCGCGGCGATATGCTCTTCATGGCGCCGGACGCGAGCAAGCTGCAACGCCTGCAGGGTTGTTACGTGTCGGACCGCGAGACGCAGCGGTTGGTGCGTTTCTGGAAGGGCGTTCGCAGCTTCGACGCCGCGGATGAGGGCGGCGTTGCGGACGACTTGCCGGGCGGATCGGGGGCGGAAGGCATGGCTCCCGCGCAGGGAGCGCCGGCCACTGCGGCTGTGCCACCCTGGCTGCCCGGCCAGGAGAGCTTACAGCAGCCGCTCTGGTCGGACATGGCTGCCCTGGAAGAAAACGCCGGAGAGGGAGATCAGATGTACCGCCAGGCAGTTGCCGAAGTCCGTAAGGCCGGCAAGGCCAGCGTGTCATTGCTGCAGCGCCGGCTGCGGATCGGCTATTCGCGGGCCGCGCGACTGATCGACGAGCTGGAGGCCAAGGGAGTGATTGGGCCGGACCTGGGCGGCAGCCGCGGGCGTGAAGTGCTGCCCGAGCAGGACTAGCCGGAGGATGTTGAAGAGGATCGATAGGATGTCACATCTGAATACTGGTCGTCCCCGGTTCGTATTGGCGGCCATCCTGGTGACTTACACCCTGTTGGCGGTCCTGTTTGCCGTCTACACTCCCCCCTGGCAGGCGCCGGATGAGCCGGCGCACTATAATTACGTGCGCTACCTGGTCGAAAAGGGCCAGTTTCCGGTCCTGCAGATGGGCGACTATTCGCAGGGCTACCTGGACTGGATCAAGGAAGCAAAGTTTCCCCCGATCTTGAGCATCGATTCCATCCGCTACGAGTCCCACCAGCCGCCACTCTACTACTTGCTGGCCGCGCCGCTCTTTGCCGTGACGGGCGGCGCGCTGCTGCCGCTGCGGTTGTTCTCGGTGCTGCTTGGCGCAGGGCTGGTGTTCCTGGCCTATCTGATCGGGTGGCGCGTGTTTCCGGCTTGGCCTGCCCTCGGGCTGGCTGTAGCGGCTTTTGTAGCTTTCCTGCCGCAACACCTGGCGACCGTAGCCCAGGTGGGCAACGATGCGCTGGCGGAGCTTCTGGTTGCGGCGGTGCTCTTGATGTTGGTCGGCCGGGTCATGCGGGGCGCCGGGCAGAGCGCAGAGCGGAGCGCACAAGACACAAGGCACTGGGGGCAAGACGCAAGACGCAGGACGGAATATGCCTTGTTGGGTGTGTTGTGCTGGCTGGCGCTGATCACCAAGACGACGGCTTACGTTGCGGTGCTGCTGGCCGGCGGGGTCCTGATCTGGGAGTGGCGGCGAGAACGGGCTGGCTTGCGACGCGTGGCAGCCGAGCTGGGATTGATTCTGGTTCCGGCAGCCTTGATCAGTTTCCCCTGGTATCTGCGAGATATTCTGACCTACGGCTGGCCCGACTTTCTGGGCCTGGCGCGGCACGACAGCATTGTGATCGGACAAATGCGGCTGGCCGAGTATCTGGCTCGCTTCGGCTGGAGCAGCTATGCTCAGCGCCTGGTCACGTTCACTTTTGATAGTTTCTGGGGCGTGTTTGGCTGGCAGGGCGTGCTCATGGATTCCCGGGTGTACACGGTGCTGGCAATCTTTAGCTGCGCAGTCGGCATGGGATTGTTGGTGCGCATCACGCTTTTTGTGCTGCCCCGAAGTGTGGAGGTCCGGCCTGCGCTCAAGGTGCAAGCGGCGGCAGCGACCGGCCAGGTTCCAGGCGGCTGGGTCCCGGGTGTTTTCTCTACTGCGACCGCGCACCCGGCCGTGGCGCCCACGGGAAGCCCTGCGGCTGCCTCCCTACGCAGCCTACCTTCCGGTCCCGGCGCAGCCGCCGGCGACGGCCGGCCGCCTCTCACGTCTTACACCCCACGCATCACTCTCCCTGGCTCGCCCGGCGCCGGCTACGCCCTGGGGCTTTGCGCCCTTTGCATCTTACTCTCTGTGTTGGTCTACGCCTGGTACAACCTGCAATTCGTCCAACATCAGGGCCGTTATCTGTTCACTGCCCTGATTCCCCTCGCCATCGGGGTCGCGCTCGGCTGGGAAGAGGCGCTCCGTCCGGAGTGCAGCCGGGTGCTGGCGGCCGGACTGGCCCTGCTGGCCCTCGCCCTGCTGGCCTGGGGCCTCGCGGGAGGCCACGGGCTGCCCAAGTGGCCGGTCGCGCTGGCACTGCTCAGTGCCGCGGCTTTTGCCGTCAGGCCCTGGCTGCCGCGTCGCCTGGACGGATTGCTCTTCGCCTTGCCCTACGCCGCCCTGCCCCTCCTTGCGCTGTATGGTCTCTTTGGTGCGATCGTCCCTCAACTGGCGCCGAGGCTTGCCGGCTGAGGTAGCTAGTTCGTGACACAACCGAAAACGTAATCGCCCCCGCCGACGTCCTGCCCCTCGTGGGCGTTTACTCGATACGCTTTGAATTTCTACTGGAGCGTAGCATGATACCTTTGAGCGACCGCATTCCAACTCGCCGCTTTCCTATCGTGACCATATTGCTCATCGTTGCCAACGTGCTGGTTTTCGCGCTGGAGATGCTGCAACTGAACCCGGGAGGCGACAACGCGCTGCAACAGACTTTCCTGAACTATGGGGTCGTGCCCAGCCGCGTAGCCGTCGAACCGCTTAGCATCACCCTGCTGACGTTCGTAACGTCCATGTTCTTGCATGCGAGCTTTCTGCACATCGCCGGAAATATGCTCTACCTTTGGATCTTCGGCAACAACATCGAGGATGTGCTGGGACATTTCTGGTTCACAGTCTTCTATTTCGTATGCGGCTTTGTAGCCTCAGCGGCGCAAGTCTTTGTGTCGGCCGGCTCAGACCTGCCGGGGATCGGCGCAAGCGGGGCGATCGCGGGTGTCCTGGCCGCCTACCTGATCTTCTTCCCGCGCTCGCAGATCAACACCTTGCTCATCCTTGGGATTTTTCTGGCCGTCCGGCGTCTGCCGGCGGTGCTCGTGCTGGGGTTATGGTTCGCCCTGCAGCTTGTCAACGGCTTCCTGTCGGTCGGTCAGACCCAATTGGGTGGGGTCGCTTTCTTTGCTCACATCGGTGGCTTTGTTGCCGGTCTGATCCTGGCACTGCCCTGGCTCGGCCAGGCACGCGCGATCGGCGCTCGCATTCGCTACTAAGGCGAAACCCAATCCACCTTCGCTCGACGCATTGGAAGGAGAGTATCTGCCATGGCACGCATCCAAGAGTTGGCCCCGGAGCTTCTCTACAACTTCGACCAGCCTTGGAAGCCATGCGCCCGGCGTTTGCCCCCTGGCAGGGGTGTCAAGCTGCGCCGGGATATGGAGGAACTGGTCCGCGAGCTGCGCACCGCACTCGCCGGCGCGTTCGAAAGCGACGAGTACCGCAACCGTCGCCAGGTGATCGAGCACGAGTTCAAGGAGACACAGGAGCGGTCCTTGAACGAGCTGCCGAAACGGGCACAGGAGCGCGGCCTGGCATTGCTGCGCACCCCTGTCGGCCTGATCTTCGCGCCGGTGTTGAATAACGAAGTCATCGCGCCGGACGAGTATCAGAATCTGCCCGAGGAGACGCGCCAAAAGCTGGAAGCGGACGTGGAGGCATTGCAGGAGGAGCTGCAGCAGGTCCTGGCCGAAGTGCCCAAGCGCGAGCGGCAGGCGCGTGAGCGTTTGGCGGAGTTGAACCGTGACTTCACCAACCTGGCCATCGGTTCGCTCTTCGACGAGACGCGTGCTAAGTACCAGGATCTGCCGGATGTTGTGAACTATATCAATGCGGTGCAGCACGATGTGATCGAGACGGCACAATCTTTCGTCAGCCCTCAGGAGGCGCCACCCGGAGGCCAGCCGGCTGAGGGCGAGGGGGACGGTGCAACTGAGGCCCCAGCGGGAGTGCCGCCCGTGCAACGCCGTTACCTCGTCAACGTGCTGGTCGATCACTCGCGCGACACCGCCGCGCCCGTCATTGATGGGACAACCCTACCTTAACCATGGCCCGTTCCGTGTCTTACTTAAGGGGGGCACGACGTGATCAAGTTCGAGAACAAGGTGCGCTGCTATGACGAGATCGTAAAGTTCTTCGCACAGCACCTGTGAGGAGGCCTGGTGGACTTCAGTGAGTTTGCCCGGACAGTGCAGGCCAATGTGGGCCGGGTGATCGTGGGCAAGGCCGGGGTGACCGAGCTATTGCTGGTTGGGTTACTGGTCGAAGGCCACGTGCTGTTGGAAGATGTGCCGGGCATCGGCAAGACGACCCTGGCTAAAGCCCTGGCGCGCAGCCTTGAGCTGTCGTTCGCGCGCGTTCAGTTCACACCGGACCTGTTGCCCAGCGATGTGACAGGGCTCAGTTACTATAACCAGAAGCGCCAGGAGTTTGAATTTCGGCCGGGTCCTGTGTTTAGCCAGATGTTGTTAGGCGACGAGATCAACCGGGCCACACCGCGCACCCAATCTAGCCTGCTCGAGGCCATGCAGGAGCGCCAGGTGACCGTCGACGGGCAGACCTACCCGTTGCCCCGGCCCTTCCTGGTGCTTGCCACGCAGAACCCGATCGAGCTGGAAGGGACTTTTCCCTTGCCCGAGGCGCAACTCGATCGCTTTCTGATGCAAGTCCGGCTGGGCTATCCGGACGAGGCGGAGGAAGACGAGATCCTGCTGCGTTACCAGCGCGACGATCCATTGGTCGAGCTGCAGCCAGTTGCTTCGGCGGAGACCGTGACGGCGATGCAGGGCCGGGTGCGCGAGGTGCATGTCAGCGAGGACGTGCGACATTACATCCTGCAAGTGGTACGGGCGACGCGCGAGCACCAGGCGGTCGACCTGGGGGTCTCGCCGCGCGGCAGCCTGGCCTTGTTCAAGGCCAGCCAGGCATTGGCCGCGCTGCGCGGCCGCGATTACGTGATTCCCAGTGACGTGCAGTATCTTTGCCCACCGGTACTGACGCACCGGGTGCATATCAGCCCACAGATCCGGCTGCGCGGGCGCACTCCGGCCCAGGTGGTGGCTGAGATCACGGAGTCGGTGCCGGTTCCTGTCGTGGAATAAGCATGCAACCACAGGTTGAGGAGCTCAGGCGCCCGGATCTGCCGGGCAAAGAGACGCAAGCCGAAAACCTCTACCAGCGTATGGTCCACGAACTGGGCCACGGACGCTACGTGGACGTGAGCAAAGACACGCAGTTTAGCGAAGCCTGGCTGATGCTGGCGCTTCTGCTCACGGGCGCCGGCCTGCTCCTGAATTATAACTTCCTGCTGGCCGCCGCAATGGCGCTTTTCGTTGTGGCGGGGGTGGCCTGGGCCTGGAATGAGTTGAGCCTGTACGGATTGCATTACGAGCGCAGCCTGAGCGAAGTGCGCGCCTTCCTTGGCGAGACAGTGCAGCTGACCCTGGAAGTGCGCAACCAGAAGTTTCTGCCCCTCACCTGGTTGCAGGTAGTCGACGTGATGCCGGCGTCCCTGCCTGTGGACGACTCGCCGGTTACCCCCAACCCTCTCAACAACCTGGGTGAGTTCAGTAGTTTCTGGACGGTGAGCGCTTTTCAGCGCTTGACGCGTCAATTCACGGTCCATTGCACTCAACGCGGTTTTCACGCCTATGGCCCGGCTACCATCACTACCGGCGACGCTTTTGGCATGTTCAACCGTCGGGCGAAACTGCCGAAACGCCAACGCCTGATCATCTATCCGCGCCTTTACAGCGTGGCCGAGCTGCGGCTGCCGGCCAAGAATCCTTTTGGCCAGCGCGGCGCCAAAGACCGGTTGTTCGAGGATCCGTTTCGTACGGCCGGCATCCGCGAGTGGCAGCCTGCTGATGGCCTGCGCCGCGTGCATTGGAAGGCAACGGCCCGTCAGCAGCAAATGCAGAGCCGAGTTTATGAACCCAGCAAAGAGCCGCAGGTGCTGGTGTTTTTGAATGTGGCGACGCTGACTCGCCACTGGCTGGGCAGTATACCCGAGCTTTTCGAGCGCGCGATCAGCGTGGCCGGGAGCCTGGCCGCCTTGTCCGCGGAGATGCGTTTGCCGGTGGGGCTGATCGCGAACAGTCTGTTGCCGGGCAGCGACCAGCCGCTGCGCCTGCTGCCCGGGCGTAGCCCCGAGCAACTGGTGCACATCCTTGAGCTCCTGGCCGCGGTCACTCCCTACGCCAGCCAGCCGGTCGAGGAACTGTTGTTGCACGAAGCCCCGCGACTGCCTTGGGGCGCGACGCTGCTAGTGGTCAGCGCCATCGCGCACGACGGCCTGTTGGCAGCTCTGCTCGAGCTGCAGCGAGCCGGCCGCCAGGTGGTTCTCTTTACCCTCGCCGAGGAGCCTCCCCGGCAGCAATTGCCCGGCATCCTGGTCTATCATCTGCCCCACCTGGTGGAGGACCTGATTGCGCCGCAAGTGACACAAGGGATCGGGCAGGATCTCCCCGGTTGGCCGGACCGCAGGAGCGTGTACGGCCGGGATGGAGGCGGAAATGCTGCTCGCTAACCGTCGCCTTGCCCTGATCTACTTCTGCCTGGCCGCGATGGAGGTGGCCTGGTTCACGCCGTACCTGCTGCTCTTCTACTGGGGCGCGCCCGGCCTGTCGACGTGGGGGGTGTATGCGGCCTTGTTGGCGGCTTTGTTGGCCTGGATGGCCGCGTTGGACTTTCTTAGCCGGCGTCAGGTCACCTCACCGCGCTTTGAGCTGGCGGTGCTGGGCCTTGTCGTGCTCTCAAGCGTGGGGCTGGTGCGTGCGTTGCTTTACCCCGGGCTCCTTCCCGGCGACATGAGTTGGTTCGGGCGCTCCCTGGCGGCCCTGTCCGATTTTCACACGGGCTTGCGCCCCGAATGGGCCTTGATCCTCGTCAACTTCTTCCTCTGGCAGCGCGCGGCCAGCGCCAGCAGCCGCGACGTCGGTTTCTTCAGCGTAGGAGTCAGCTTCCGGCTGGGCATGCTGCTGCTGATCCTCGGCGCGGCTCTGTTCGGCCATTTCCGCGGCCAGGACGCCACACCCTTTCTCTGGCTCTATTTCGGCCTGGGACTGTTCGCCGTGTCAGTGGCCCGCGTCCACGAGGGCGCCAGCGGGGCGCGTAGCTCCGGGAAGCCGCTGCCCTGGATCAGGTTGGTCCAGCTATCCCTGGCGGTCTGCTTCACCGTGGCCCTGGCAGCGGGTCTTTCGTCCTTGTATACGGCCGGCGCAATCAAGAGCTTTTTGGGCTGGTTGGCTCCGCTGTGGCGCCTGCTCGGCATACTGCTGGTGCGTCTGCTGGTGCTGCTGTTTCTGATTTTGATGCCCGCGCTGGTTTGGCTTCAGGATCGCGTCCGCGGGCTGGACCTGCGGCCGTTGGCGGACGCACTCACAGCGTTGAGGCAAGCGCTGGAGCCGCTGCAGCAAGCGGATCTCTCCAAGGGCCCAGTGTTTCCGGCCTGGGTCGGCATGGCCTTGCGTGATCTCGGCATCCTGTTGGTAATCCTGCTCGCGCTGGGCTTCGTGTGGCTGTACCTGGAAAGGATCCGCAGCCAGCACGTACGCGATCAGGCGGAGACTGAAGTAGGCGAGGAAGTTACGCTGGGCGGCAGCGCGCTCCAACGCGCTGCGCGGCGCCTGCAAGATTGGCTGTCCCTGGTCCGGCGTTTCGGGCTCAGCCCTCAGTTATTGGCGGCCGTGTCGGTGCAGAACATCTACGCCAACTTGTGCCGGCTCGCTCGCCGGCGTGGTTTCCCGCGCCGCCCGGCCCAACCGCCCGACGATTACCTGCGCCTGCTGGAACGTGCCTTCGTCGGGCAGGAGGCCGCCCTGGCACGAATTACGGTGGCGTACATGCGCGTGCATTACGGAGACCGGCCGGTGGGCGCGGAGGAACTGGCGGGCTTGCGGGCGGATTACCGGCAAGTGCGGGCAGCGGAGGGGGCGCAGGACGTCACGCCAGGCGAAACGGGTATGAGCGAGGCGGCGCCTGGGAACGAATGACCGGATGAACGGATGGCGGCGATGCTTGAGTAACACAGATCCCTTGACTTCTACCTTGCCTGAGTGGATACTGCACGTGTTTTCCGCCAGCCTTGAGCTAACGTTGCACGATGACCGCCTGTCTTGACATCGTTCCATGTCAACGCCTTAGAGGAGACCCCTGATGAATAACGGCAATCAGCGTCCCAAACCGAACGACGTATTGCTCATGCTCGGGACGCGTAAGGGCACATTCTTGTTCTGGAGCGACCCTGAACGGCGCGCCTGGCAGCGCTCCGAGCACCATCTTGGCTGGTCCACCCATGCTTTGAGCTATGATGCCCGCCATGGCAGCATCTACGCCGCCACCAACAGCCCAGTCTATGGCGCGTTGGTTCAGCGGTCCGACGATAACGGCCTCACCTGGCAAGCCTTCAACCAGGGCCTGGATTTCGCCGCCGAAGAGGAACGCCGGGTGCGTGAGGTCTGGCAGGTGCGACCGGGGCATCCGGCGCATCCTGACCAGGTATGGGCAGGCACGCGCGAGGCCGGGCTCTTCCAGTCGCAAGACCGCGGCAACACGTGGACGCCCGTCGGCTCGCTCAACAACCACCCGACTCATGCCACCTGGATGCCCGGCGGCGGCGGATTGATCTTGCACACGATCATCCCTGACCCGACTGCTGCCGGCCGCGTTTATGCCTGCGTTTCGGCCGGCGGCGCTTACCGCTCCGAGGACGGCGGCGTCTCGTGGCAACCGATCAATCGTGGCATCCGTGCCGACTTCCTGCCCGACGTCTATCCGGAGACGGGCCAGTGCGTTCATAAGATGGTGCTGCACCCCGACCGGCCGCAGGTGCTTTTCCAGCAGAACCACGGTGGAGTCTATCGGTCGGATGACCGCGGTGAGACGTGGGTCGATATTTCCGAGGGCCTGCCCTCGCGCTTTGGCTTCCCGATTGCCATTCACCCACATGACCCGCACACAGTCTACGTCGTGCCACTGACTGCTGATGAGCAGCGAGTCACGCCGGAAGGGCAGATGGCGGTCTGGCGCAGCCGGGACGATGGCAACAACTGGCAGAAACTCGCAGCAGGACTGCCGGACGCCGCCTGGCTGACCATTCTGCGGGATGCCATGGCGACCGACTGGTGCGACCCGGCGGGCGTGTACGTGGGGACCGAGACCGGCCAGTTGTTCTGCAGCCGCGACGAAGGCGAGCACTGGGAAGTGCTGGCCGACTTCCTGCCGCCGATCCTGGCGGTGAGTACAGGGCGGGTGAGTGGATGACGGTGTCAGTACGGATCCCGGGGTTGATCGGCAACGTCTTTGGGGCTCAGGCCTGGGAGGACGTGGAGGCCGCCACCGTCGCAGAGTTAGTGCGGGTCCTAGACGGGCGTTTCCCCGGCATGGGCGAGCGGTTGACCGAGCCCGGGGGCGAGATGCGTCGTTGGGTTCAGGTTTTTGTCGACGGCAAGGACTTTCGCACCCTGGCCGGCATGCGGACACGATTGTCATTCGGCGCCCAGGTTTATATCGTTCCTTCGGTGGCGGGGGGCTGATTCAGGCCAGGCGCGCCAGCCGCAGAAACGCCAGGGTCTCCAACACTGCGGTGGTTATCATCAGGGCGATGGTCCAGAAGATCAGGCTGTTCCAACGTTTCTGCTCGGACCAGGCGCCCCGGGCGGTGCGCAGAATTTGCCAGGTCGCCAGGGGCAAGGTCAGACAGGGGGCGGCCGCAACGAGCGGTGGTAGGCCAGCCAGGGCCAACACGGGCAGGCTTGCATAGGCCAACAGTGTCGCCAGCAGGTAGAGCGACGAAGCCCGTGCCGCGCCAAGTTGTACCACAAGGGTGCGCTTGCCTACCGCCGCATCCCCGGCGACGTCGGGTATGTCGACCGCCAGGAGCATCGCGAACTGCTGGCAGCAGAGCGGGAAGATGGCCAGCAGCAGGATCGCCGGCGAGGGCCAGGGCGCCAACCGGCCGGCCTGGAGATAGAAGCCGATCAGAGGCGTTAGCCCGCTCACTACCACCACCACGGTGAGTTGTCCCAGGCCGCGCGCGTGCAGCCGCAGGGGTGGGGCGCTATAGCCCCAGGCCAGCCCCTGGGCGAGCAACAACAGCGGCAGGCTCCAGCGACCGCTGTGCAACACGAATGCCAGCGTCAGATCCGCCCCCAGCGCGATCAGCCCAAAGACGAGCGCGGCAACCAGGGCTATCCGGGCCGGGAAGTCTTCTTCCGCCAGAACGCGGCTGCCTCCTGACCAGGCGGTGGGCGTTCGGTTCGCGCGGTCGGCGGCGAGGTCGAAGTAGTCGTTGCTGTAGTGTGTCATGAATTGCGTTGCCGTGATCGCGACCTGGCCCCAAACCAGCGCCGGCAGGCTCAATGGGGCGCCGCCGTACAGCGCCGCCGCTACGCCCAACCCGTGCATGACAAAGCCACCGGCCAGGAAGAGCGGACGGCCCAATCGGACAAAGCTGAGAATGCGCCCGGGCAGGGTGGTGGCGGACATGCGACCTCGGCAGATGCCACGCAAAGCGCGCTGGATGACCCGCAAAGTAGATCAAAGCTAACCATGGGCGGGCATTGACAGACTGAGGATACTACACGGAGGCCCCGGGCGTCGTTGCGGCTCTTACCTTTCGACCGGGCTGAAGGGCGGGTCGAAAGGTTGGTTAATTGCCGCTCCACGTAAGGAGGAGGTAACGCCCGTCATTTAGCGGCACGCCTGCGTCGCTGACGGCTAACCGGGCGCCACCAGCCAGGCGGTAGGCGCCGACGTAGATGCGATAAGCGCCGTCCTGCATGCCACCCGGCAGCGCAAGACGCGCGCGCTGGCGAACCACCTGGCCCGCCCTCAAGTCGGGCGCCGGGGCGTCGCCGGCCAACCGGCCCAGTGGCCCGTCGAATTGGCTGACGATTCGCTCTTGCGCGTCGACCAGGTGGACGAAGAATTGGCAGCCCTCCTGCGGCGCTTGTACGGTCATCCACACCAGATCCAACGTTAGCTCGCTCTCCGAACGCTGGAGCGCATAGCCGGCCAGGCGTAGGCTGTCGCCGAAAGTCACCTGATCCGGGAGCGGCGTGACGCCGGCGAGTACGAGCCCTCCGCTTGCGTCAAACGCCTGGGCAGCCGGAACTGCGGCTACCGGGATGCTGCCGAGAGCCAGCCCGTTCCGGGCAAAAGGCGCTATCTCGACCTGGTAGGTCCCGGGCAACAGGCCGGGCGGCGCCGCCAGGACCATATCCAGGGCGGCGGCGGGCCGCCCCAACCAGGCGGTGACATGACGGACTTTTTCGCTATCCAGCGTAGCCTCAGCTTGCGCCCACACCTCTCCGTTGGCGTCTTTGAGCCAGCTCACGATGCGCGACCCGCCGGCCGGCGCGCCGGATAACTCGCCCAAATCCCAGTACAATACCATGGGCAGCCGGCCCTGCCGGGCGTCATAGCCTCCCAGGTCCCAGCCGAGCAGTCGCACGCCAGGGGCAAGGGGCCGGTCCGCGGTGTGGAGGAACGGCTTTGGCCAGCCAAACACGCTGGCCAGGGTGACGCCTGAAGACTGGCTGGTGAAGAGCGGCCCGGCCAACTGCTCCCGCACGCTCGGGTCCAACAGGTTGCGCTGGTCCTGATTCACGTATGTGACGACGTAATCGACGTCGTGGGCGTAAAGGTCCGCCGCGCTGCGCAGATCATAGTACAGATCGTAACTCTGCCCGCTGTAGAATGATCCGAAGACGTTCTGGCCATACCATGACGCGACGTGCTGGTTGCCGGCGCCGGGTTGCTGGTCGAGGTAAGCCGCGGCTTCGGCGAGCCCTTCTCCCCAGCCGACGATAAATACCTGGCTGGCCGTGCGCATACCGCCGGCCAGCGGATTGTAGGCGGTCAGGTAGGTGGGGCGGGCGGCGAGGACGGACATCGCCTGCACGCCGGTCAGGAGCACGGCCACCACCAGCGGGAGACTGCCCCGGATGCGCGCCGCCACGCCCGGCCATCGCTCCTTGCCGCCGTCTCGGAAGCGAGCGGCCAACCAGCCGGCGCCGGCCGCCAAACCCCAGGCCGCCAGGAAGTCAACCGCCGGGAAAACTGGCAACAGGTAGCGATCGAACTTCTTGTCGCCGGTGCTGAGGATGAGGCCAAACCAGAGCACGAAGACGAAGAGCGCAGTCACGCTCTGTCGCTCTAACCCGGCCTGCGTTGCCGGTTGTGGGTCCGGTCCACGATCGACCGGTGGCAGGGGGGATGCCGGGGAAACCGCGCCGAGCCGCCGGGCGCGCGCGGTCGCGAAGCGGACGGCCGGCAGGCCGGCAGCGGCGACGACGGCCAGTAGCAGACCCAGCAGAGTGACGGGCGTGGTGCGCCACAAGAGGACGGCCGGATAGAAGGCGGGTCCCGGTTGGGTGACTTCCTGGCCCAGCCAGAAGTTGCCCAACTCGTGGCCGCCCTGGCCGTAGACCGTCATCAGAGCCCACACGCGCCCCAGGGTGGATAGGGGCGCCACCCACAGCGCGGGCCAGAGCAGAAAGACGATCAGCGCGGCCGGCAGGCCCAAAGAGCAGAGGTCCAGGAGGATGGCTCGCAGGAGCGCCGGCCGGGCGCCAGCCACCGGCGGACGGCGCGCGGCACGCAAACGCGCCAGGACCGGCCAGCCCGCCATCAGGGGTCCCATCACCAGGGCAGGCGATTTGGTCAGGATTGCCAGGCCGATGGCCAGACCGCTGAGGACCAGGTAACGACGCTGCCCGCCGCGAATGCCGGCCATGAGTGCCAGCCAGGCGAGAGTGATGAAGGTCGCCAGCAGCGCGTCCAGCGCAAGCACCCGGCTGTGGGCGAGGAAGAAGGGATCCAGGCTGAGCAGGACGGCGCCGAGGAGGGCGACCCGGTCGCCGAGGGAGCGGCGGGCCAGCAGGTATATGCCCAGGATGCCCAGCGCGCAGGCCACGACGATC